>Ga0164296_1001592_pt1 | contig 23686 bp, 38 predicted proteins | sample GEODES057metaG_FD_113533 | JGI IMG/M metagenome (GOLD analysis project Ga0164296, IMG submission 113533) | Dystrophic lake water microbial communities from Trout Bog Lake, Wisconsin, USA - GEODES057 metaG | ecosystem: Environmental > Aquatic > Freshwater > Lake | place: USA: Trout Bog Lake...
ACAATTCCAAAAATCTTGCTGATCTGGTGTCAATTTTAACTCCAATAGTTTAACAATAGCTAGTATTATACTAGATTATGCCAACTGTGTCAAATGGGTTTATACTCGAAAACTTTCACCGCAACCGCAACGGTCACGTTCATTTGGATTGATAAAATCAAATCCTTCATTGAGTCCATTGCGGACCCAGTCTACAGTCATTCCATTCAAATAAGCGTCTGCTTTTTGATCAACTAAAACTATAAATTCTTGTTGGCTATAATTGATCACACCGACTTCTGCTTCGTATTTGTCAACATATTCTAGTGTATATGCTAAACCACTACAACCTGTGGTCTTTACACCTATGCGAATACCAACGCCTTTACCGCGTTTGGCAAGATTTTGTTTGATCTTAGCCTTGGCTGTGTCTGTTACGGTAATCATCTATTGCGGCTTTCACACAATCTTCTGCGAGGATTGAGCAGTGGATTTTAACAGGTGGAAGAGCCAACTCCGAGGCGATGTCGCTGTTTTTAATACTTCGCGCCTCGTCCAAAGTTTTTCCTTTAACCCACTCTGTGACCAAGCTAGAACTGGCGATCGCACTACCACATCCGTATGTCTTGAAACGAGCATCTCTAATAATACCATCTTCATCTACTTTTATTTGTAATTTCATGACATCCCCACAAGCAGGTGCACCGACCATTCCGGTTCCAACTGTAGGATCTCCTTTTTCAAACGATCCTACATTGCGTGGGTTTTCGTAATGGTCGACTACTTTTTCGCTATATGCCATATTAGTGTAATTGTATCTTCTTTACCAGCCCAGGTGTAAAGTAATCGGCAAATTTAGTGTAAACTATTTGAGTTGCATCAGCAAAACGAGCTTGTTCTTCTGCACTCATTTTAATAACTTCTATACCATCAGCTTCTGCACGAGCTTGTACTTGCTCAACATCGTCGATACTAATAGCACGTTCATAACGAGCGGCTACTTGAGCACTTTCAGAAACAATAGTTTGTAGTTCTGGACTCAATGAATTCCAGAAATCAGTACCAATTAGGATACTTGTTAGGAATAAACTGTGTTCTGTATGGTTAATATAATTACTTACTCGTGCTTGATTTAATGCATAGATACGCGGGTATGTGCTTTCTCCGACAGTAACATTTGCATTGCCTAAATTATCTGTCAGCTCTTCTAATTCCATCGGAACTACGTCAGCTCCTAATGTTTTGAATGTTTCAATAGCTACAGGGCTAAAACTTGTACGTAATTTTACACCACGCAAATCTTCAATACGGCTAACTGCTTCGTTTCCAGGAATAATACGGAAACCGCCCGAGTATGTAAATGCTAAACCTTTTACTTTCTTTGACTCTTGCAAACTGTTTAGTAAGCTAGCACCAACTTCACCTTCAAATACACGAGTTGCATGATCGTGATCTTTAAACAAAAATGGTAAGTCTAATGCATAAAAATCTTTATTAATCTTACCTAGTGTAATTGTGTAAGTTTGACTCATTTCAATTGCACTAGCATCTAATAAATCTACTAGACTATGCTTGTCAGGACTAACGCCATTGTTATATTTGTCCCCATATTCACCCATAGTCATAACTTCTATGTCTAACTCTCCAGGTGCTCTTTTATTCACTTCGTTGGCAAATACTTTGGCCGCACGAATAAACAATTCGATTGGTTCGTGTGCTAATACCCATTTTACGTGTTTTGCTGTCATTTAAGATCTCCGCTTATTTTACTTATTTAGCGTCTTCTACAGGCTCATTAATATCTCTGCCATAATCGCTGGCATTCCATGCACGTTCATGGAAAAAATACATAATACTGTTAACTACTAGGGCAAAACTAACTACTCCTAGGCCTACCCAAGGATTACCACTAGCGATCCATCCACCAAAGAAATTAGTAATAGTAACCAAAATACGCCAAGTAATAACTTTAGCGAAACTACGTGGAATCTTTTCTTCTACTTTTGTTTTTAAACTGAACATAAAATACCCCTTTCGAGGTATTTATGGATCAATTTGGTACTAATACGATTTTTTTAGTATTAGTTGCTGGATCAATCATTTCTTGCCAATGATATCCAACAGGTGGTGCTTGTACAACTGTTTGTGGTTGTTGAACAATAACACTAGGTTGTTGCTCGACAACAACAGTACTTGGACGACTTAGTTCGTATCCAACTACACCGCCAATTAATGCCGGTGCAACCCAGCAGCCGCCGCAACCATAATATCCGCCGTGCCAACCGCCCATGCGATATGGACCGTGGGCTTGTGCACTTGCTGTACCAAATAATACTAATAATGATAAAGCTAATAATGTCTTTTTCATAACATACTCCTTTAAGCGTATAATAATATAACGCCTTAGACTAATATTTAGTTGACAATTATGTCATATAAACATTCCTGTAATTGTCTAATAAACAAACCCAATTATGTTTACCACTTGCAAAATTACTAATCTTTTTTTCTTTGTTAGTAGCATAATTTGGTTCATCAAATACTTCACTTAATACCTGCCGCATAGGCCACCGATGGGTATTTGGATTTCCTTTAATTTTAGTAAAAGGTTCCTTAGTGTTTATTGCCCATTTTTGAAATTCTATTGAATCAAAAAAACCGTATATATTAGTTGCTACAGATTTTGGCATACTAATTTTATGTTCGTATTGTGCGGTATACCAATCTAAATTAAAGATGCAATACCATCTAAGATCTGCTATTGTCTCTATTTTTCTAGGACTAGCATCTATTACTGGTTGTAAAAATTCTAATAATTCTGGATCTATATTATTTTTATAAGATTCGTAAATTGTTTCCGGAGTACCTAATGTGTGATGAAACATAGCAGTATCACCATTGGCAAAAAAATCATCCGTCGGTCCAAACAATTGATTACCACACATACCACTAACATAAATCCCGTCTAATTCTTGACAGTTAAATTCATTACTAGTAGGTACTTTTATGTGATGTTTAAATTCTTTACGGATTCTTCTATCAAACATATCACCAGATTCGATAATAGAATTATAAGTTCCGTATACTCTTATCTGGTCCGGGTCATTTGCAAAATATTTTAATGCAAATAGCACATAGGTACTATCGATACCACCACTCCACATTACATTAATAGGTTTGCCTAAAGATAATAATTCTCGAGCACGTTCTTCTGTAATGCTGAAAAAATCTTTATTATAATTTAACTCGGCACCGGGCATCGGATGCAAGTCAGGTGTTATATTTAAAAAATGAGGAAGTATTCCAGTTCTATCGTAAACCATATTATGAGTATTAAGATTAAAATAATCATAATTGTCATGAAGATTTTCACTGAATTTATCTGATAATAAATTTCGAGAACTTGGAAATGCTTTTATATAATTTGAAATAACATGTACGTTATAATAAAGAATCATCGTAACTCCATATTTCAGATTTATTTCGAAAATCGATAGTTTTCTTTAATATAGGTATATTTCTTTTTATCAAATCTTGTATTATATCAATACTTGGTAAAGCATCCGAATTTTTTAACGACGACACAGGAACAATTAAACTCCTGTGCCCATACACAGTTGTCTGAGAATCATAAAAGAAGTAATCTTTAACAGTAAAACAATTAAAATCTTTTCCGAATGTTGGAAACTCATTTACTTCAAATAAAAATTCTTTTATGAAAGACTCAATCACTTTGCTTCTTTGCGGGCGTTCTTAACTGCTGTAACGTCGTTACGAGTCTCTTTGCACAATTTAGCCAAATCTTGACAATGTTTACGAACGCGAGTACCTGCGGCACCTACTTCTTTATCGTAAAACTTTTCAAAATCTGCTTCCATTGCTTCGATGATTGCAGTAAATTCTGCATATTTGTTTGTGGCCATTTAATTTCTCCTTTAGGCGAGTACAGAGTACTTATACCTAGTATACAACAGATAAAAATAAATGTCAACTATTTGCAAACACGTTTGGCGAACCTGAACTGATAGTATGATCCATATGCCCATCTGAATCATATTTGTCGCCTAATCTTCCAACTAATAAATTATTAGCATACACGTTACCGCTGTATGTACTTAGAGCAGGTGCATGTGTAACAGCACTTGGTACACAAGGAGTACCATCATCATGAACCTTCATAGTGTCATTTTGTCGAACTATTCCAATATTGTTCACAAACACATTATCGCTACCTTTATCGGTAGCCTGTGTAGTCGGTGTGTCCCAATGCCAATCTATTGGATTGCCGTGCCCGTCTCGCTGGCATACAGAACCCTGAGCACCATCTGTGCAGGCTACTGTATCGGTTCCATTTTTACGAGCTACGGCTGGCATGTTAATATTTATGCTAATTTAATACCAGTAGTTTGCTCGGTATAACGATCTGCGGCATCTTTAATTGTGGGTGCCAAAACCATTATTGTATTTCTGTTAATAGAAACCTCTGCATCTGGATCTGTAGTAAACAAGAATGGAACTAGACCAATGCCATCTTTAGTTGCTGTTAAACACAATGGTTTACTAACCTTAACTCCTAATGCACCTTCTTCGATTAATTTAGCAACAATCTCTTCGCCTGCTGTTGTTTTGATTGTTACAACTTCACCTGGGGTGATACCTTTATTAATTAACATTTATTATACCTTTTCAAAATGAGCTTTTAATTCTGTAAAGCCGCCTATTAATTTATCGTCTAAAAATATTTGTGGAACAGTTCTGGCAGTAGGTACTGCTTCTAATAACTGTTCACGAGTATAGTCTTTATTAATGTTACGTTCTTCGTAATCAATTCCCTTCAGTTTTAGAAGGTTCTTCGCTTGGTCGCAATAAGGACATTGGTTCTTGCTCCACACTATCGCTTTCATTTTTTGTTTCCTTTTTCTTAAAAATTTGATCCCAGTTGCTTTCAAAGGTCTGACGATCGACACTGAAAGGTCTGGATTTACTTCCTTTACCTGACATTGTTATCTCCTATTATAGTGCTGGTAAGGCATCGTAGTCAATGCCTTCGCTCATCACGCCAATAACATAATTGGTTGATTCGCTTTCCTGTAATGCTGTTTGTTTTTTACTTGTATCGCTATGCTTATTAAACCAAGGGATCGGAGTCGACTTTGGCGCTGTACTTTGATATTTAATACCTATTTCTTTAAGAGCATTAACCGCGGTATAATCAACAAAGTCCATTAGAATATTTGCATTAAGTCCAATCACAGGACCTTTCTTGAACAAGTATACTGCCCAGTCTTTTTCTTCACGAATTACATCCATATATAAATTATATACTTCTTGTTCGCATTCTTCTTTAACGGCGGCAAAACGGCTGTCTTCTTTGATTACTTGGTTGATTAAGAAAGCAGTCCAGCCTTTGTGTAGCAACTCATCTTGCAAAATCAAACTAATAATGTTGCCATTACCAATAAAGATTTTATTCTCAACCATCGCTAGACTTGTAGCAAAGCTAACCATAAAGCGGAATGCCTCTAGTGCATATGATGCATTAAGAGCCAACCAGATTGCTCGGATGTGTGCTTCTTCTGAATATTGTCCGCCAGTTTCTTTGGCACAATTTATTCTATGTAATTGGTCGTAGTAGTCTCCAATACTTGCCGCCATGTCTACAATCTCTTGTGTATCATGAATAGTGTTGAATACATCTTTAGGCACATTGTAAATATTACGGATTATGTGACTGTAGCTCTTGCTATGGATGTTGGTTTCAAAGAAAGTCCAGTTGTAGACAAGTGCTTCGAGTTCAGGTAAACTGATAACAGGCGTAAACACTTGGCTTGGTCCTCTACCTTGAAGACTATCAAGTGCTGTTTGACGCAATAAATTGCTGGTGAAAATATGTTTAATCGCATCGCTTGCATCCTTAAAATCATTTGCGTCTTTACTAAGACTAATCTCTTCGGGTTGCCAGAAGAAGCCTCGGGCTGTCGCTTCAAAGTCTGCAATTTTTTTGTATTTGACTTCTTCAAAACGTTGGATAGTAACTGGACCTGCTGGATCCAGAAACATCTTACGTGTCAAATAGTCTGTCTTTGTATTTAAGTTATATTGTTCTTTACTCATAGTTTACATGCTTCGCAATCTTCTTCGTCTAATTCTGAATCTATGTTATATCCGTTGATATAAGATTCTGCAATAGTTTCGACAGCTTTACTACCTGCTTTGTTAATCAAACTGTAGTAGAAAGTTTTTAGTCCCCATACTTGAGCCTGCATTAAATTCTTAGCAATCAATGTAGTTGGCACTTTACGATCTGCAAAGTGTGCTGGGTTATAAAATGTGTTTGTACTTATGCTTTGATCAACGTAGGCGGCTAAAACTGCGGCTGTCTTTATATAACCATCGCAATCCTTTTGATCCCACATTAACTGATACTTGTTCTTAAGTTTAGCATATTCGGGTACAACCTGTGTAAACGATCCGGCTTTGCTTTCTTTTGTACTGATCAAACTCATAGGTAACTCGATTCCATTAGTGCTGTTTATAACAACACTACTGCTTTCAACTGGGGCAATGGCCATTAAGGTTGCATTGCGAACTCCATACTGTTTCATATTAGTACGTAAGGTTTCCCAGTCAAGTTCAGGTGTGAAGTCTGCTAGTTCATTAGCACCTTCAGCTCGTAGTTCCCAGGGGAAGATCCCCTGGCCGTAGCGTGTCTGACTACTATGTAAGCACGCCCCGCGTTCTTTGGCCAACTCAACAGTAGCTTCTGTCAAGTAATAGGCTTGATGCTCCATCCAAGATTTAACATCTTGTAGTGCATCCTTTTCTCCATACTTTAATCCACGTTTGGCATGCCAGTAGGCTAGGTTAGTAACACCAATGCCCAGGGGCTGTATTTCATCGTTGGATAACTTGCTCTGGATTGATAGGAAGTCTTGGTAATCAAGAATGTTACATAGGCTACGCTGTAGAATACGGCAAGCACGACGCATGTCTTCTGGATTACGGAAGGCTCCCCAGTTGATTGAGCCAAGTGTACAAAGAGCAATACGGCCATCCACATCATCAAGACGCTTGAAAGATTTAGTAGGTAATAGGATTTCACAACAAAGGTTACTTTGATAAATTGTATGGAACTCAGGATCGAATGGTCCTTGATTTTGTACGTTGTCGATGAACACTAGATAGATACGTCCAGTATCTGTACGTTCTTTAAGTATACCACCTTTGAATACATCTTCTGCGTTCATAACTTTCTTACGTAAGTCTGTACGCTTTTCATACTTTACATACAGTTCTTCAAATTGCGCTGTGTTACGATAAAAGGCTTCATATAATTCAGGTACTTCATTCGGATCAAAGAACGTGATATTTTCTTTGTTCTTAAATCGTCTCCAAAAGAATTTGCTAAGGACAACTCCATAGTCCATGTGTCTAACTCTTGTTTCCTCTGTTCCTTGGTTGTTCTTAAGAACAATAAGGTCATCAAACTGATGATGCCAAATGGGATAAAATACAGTAGCACTTGCATTGCGAATACCTCCTTGACTGCAACTACGAAGATCTCCGAACCATTTCTTCAAGAATGGGATCATGCCAGTATGCATGATCTCTCCGCCACGAATAGGTGAACCTAATGGACGTAGTCGACCAATTTCTAAACCAATACCAGCACGTTTACTAGCATACTTGGCCATCATTTCCCCAGATGCAAATATACTATCTAAATCATCATCACTGCGTATCAAGACACACGAACTGAACTGCTTGGTAGGAGTTCCCAGACCAGCAAGCACAGGAGTAGCCAAAGTGAATAGGCCATCGCTAGCCGCTTGGTAATATTCTTTGATGTAGCGCATGCGAGCTGAGTTAGGTTCTTCTTTATGGAAGACTGTAGCCGCGGCAATAATATATCTAATTTGCGGAGTTTCATAAATTTCCTTTGTTGCACGATTGCGCACCAAATATTTTTCAATAAGTTGTTCAATTGCGGCGTATGAATATTGTTCATCTTTTTCATGATCCAACATAGCATCCATTTTGTTCCAATCATCTTCTGTATACCACTCTAATAGTTCTGGAGTATACAATCCTACTGAAACATTTTTTTGTATAATTTTGTATAGGTTCGGTACATCATAACTGCCGTAAACATCTTTACGTAACATTGATAAACGCTGTTTACCTGCTACATACTGATAATTTACATGACCTACACCTGGATTTGATTCCATATCAATCAAATCCACTATTGCTCTAAGTGTAATTTCATCAATCTCTGCTGTAGTAATTCCATCATAAAAATGTGGCTGACTTTTAATTTCTATCATTGATTGACTTACATCTGCAATGCCCTTGCATACTTTTGCTATCTGGGCTTGCCATTTTTCTACTGCCAACGGCTCCCTATTGCCGCTTCTTTTAATTACTGTAATCTTAGTCATTTCTCTTTCTTTATGTTGTTTCTTGTTTAGTTACGCGGTTGAGGTAGTATTTAGTGGTGGCTAAACCGACCACGAATCTATTCGTAGTCGTTGATTTTTGGGGATTTTTAATAGGATTTTTTTCTAACCGACGTATATTTTATCTTAGTAACACACTGAATTATATACGCATTTATACTTATTGTCTATCAAATCGAAGTATTATTGAGTTGTTGTATATGAAAAACCAAACTCACCTTGGTCACCGGTTAAGGTATTAGTGTAATAAATCATTATACCATAAGGGCTACCAGTTCCATTACGTGTACCTAAAGGTGCATTATTTGAATCAATTGCACCAGCATAAGTATTTCCGTTAATATCTATAAGTGCGGCAGAAAAGCTTAATTGAAGGCTATACGAACTGTTAGTATTATACACAGAATCGGTTCCTGCGAAATCAAAATCATCACTCATATGAATAGTCTGATGCACAATGTCTACTGCTAAGGATATTGTTCCTCTGCGACTAAATGCATTAACATTACTTTTGTAAAAATATTTAATTTCGTAATTTATAGTATCACTAATATAATTAGGACTAGAGTTTGAAAGACCTGCTGAACTAGTATTCACTGGTAATCTAAAAATACTAGTAGGGCTACTTTGAGTTGTTATAGCATTAGTGAGAGGAGTAGGATTTATCCAACCAAACGAGCTATAAGATCCATGTCCTGCAAATTCAGGAATATACTTAACAGTATAATTGGAAAACATTAAACCATCTGAAAAATTACTTTGTTGTCCTAATGCTCTATCGGATTCGCAATTTACTACTGTATTACCATAAGTTTGAAAATATATTTGAGGGGTAGCATCATTTATGTTTGTGTTACTAGTACCATTGTTACCGACATTAACCATTTTAGCGTTTACAAGAGTATTATTAAATCCTCTTTCAATATACAAAGCATGTTGTCTTATATTGTAAAATTTAGGATTAATAATTTGAGTTTGTCTTGGGCCGTATTGTTGCCCATCTATGTTACCTTGCGAACCTGCTCCAAGTCTAATGGCCTGCTGTGCATCATCGAATTTACAATTTTCAAAAATATTATTTAAAATATCAAACTGTGCATTAATTGATGCAGTAAAATTTTTAAATCTAATGTTTCGAAATATATTGTCTTCGCATGTAACCATGCTTCCTACTGCAACCATGTCGATACCGATACACTTACTATTGCTATTGCCAGTTGTCGAACTACCTTGTAATAATAAATCTTCAAATACACTGAATTTTACACTATTTACAAGCAAACATGTATTAGCACCGCCAGGACTATAAATTGTTAATCCTTTTACATTAATGTATGAAGATGCATTTCCATTACCATCCAATGGCGCTTGCATTGCCGCCGAGGTATAACCTACAGCTGGAACAAAATTTATTATAGTTTTATTTGACCCAGCGCCTTCTATAGTTGCATAACTTGGGATATATAAAGTGCTTGATATTAGATATGTGCCAGATGGAATTATTAATTTAACCCTGTTTGCAACATCGACGGTTGCTAGACCATAACTAGCATTTCCAAATAATTGATTGATTGCTGTTTGTAATGCCACAGTATCATCAGTTACTCCATCGCCTTTCGCACCAAAATCACGAGATGTAACTTGGTCTTCTAATCGATTTTGATATGTTCTGCTATCGGCAAAAACAGCAGTTCCTGTTTTATAAGTATAATTTAATTCACCTAATATATTACTATAAGAATTAAAATCATTGGTTGTTAGTACACGAGTATTACCAACTGCGGGAGAACCTTCTGAAATGGCACCGTTACCAATAAACAACTGTTGGGTATCAATGGCCCATGCCATTTCACCGCTAGCTAATTGTGGCAATCCTGTGCCTTGATTCGCTTGTCCGCGACGTATTTGTATGCGACTAATTTGTACTACAGCCATGGAAATATCCTCTATATAGGATATTTATCAGTTATACTTGTAGTATTTCTCCACACGATCCCACCATTTGCCTTCCCAATGGGCAAAATCTTCAGGTTTTAGTATAAATTCCTGATAAACAGGTTCATCTATCATTTCTAGTTGTTCGTTCATTTTAGGACTTACACACATTAAAACTACACCTTTTTTAATGTTGCTTCCATAGACTTTGTTGTGTGCTAGTGCGTAGGCAGTTAATTGAAGATAATAATCCTCAATCCATTCTTCTTTTTTAGGTTTATTAGTTTGCTTGTAATCTAAGATAGCTTCTTCATTTAGATGTAATCCGCATCCATCAGTAGTTCCAGCATATAGTCCTGGATAATACAATGGAACTTCAACTCCCCAAATTTCATTTATGTTAACAAGTCCTTGAGAAATTACAGTTTGTGCCATAGCATGGCTTTGCTTGCTGTAAGGATTAGTACCTGGAGGAGTAATTGCACCAGTTTTAACATAGTCTTCTAGAAACTTGTGCATACGTGTGCCACGTCCGCTTGCTTCTGTTACAATTTCTTGTGCTTTAACTTCGCCTACACGTTTTTTCCAGTTATTAAGAGCATCAATCTTTTCTTGGCTTTTAGTCTTATCTAAGATTGTAGTTACACTAGGAACTTTGCTGCCGTCAGGTAACGCATATAAGCGTTTACCTGCTTCGCTTTTACGATCTATTTGGGTATAGACAAACCTTTCTGTTAATAAAGTCATATACGCTTAGTATACATTCATTAAGCAGTTTGTCAACTATTTAAACGCTCTTTTTGTAGCTTGTTTAGCCATTTGAGCAACAGAGTCTCCGCCTGTGCCAACTGGATTGTGTATTGTTTCGTCTTCTGGCTCATCTTGATTAGTTTTAACAACCACACCTTTGCCGTCGAACTTATTTACTAATTGCTGTAAAGTCGGATCGCTATCGTATCGTGCGGAAAATCTATCGTAATCAATATCGGGTGCGCCATAAGGTTGCATCATTTTATTGATTGCATCCCAGGTCAAAGACGATGCGACATTGGAATTATTTGCTACAGTTTGTTGATCCCTTAATATAAGAACTAAGGGATCAACGCTTTCACGAATAGTTTGAATTACTTTTTTTTTGATGCAAGTAATATGCCTAGTCGACGACTATAGTCGACACTTTCACGTTTTATTCTGCCTTCTTCATCGCCTAACGGTGCTTCACCGCCCATTTCTGGTGCCATGCCCATTCCTGGACCTTCTGCGCCTGGAGGAGGAGGATTACCACCAACTTCTGGACCTGCACCCATTGTAGGAGCTTCGCCACCTGATAATGTTGATAAGCCTGCTTGTAAGCCTTGACGACTTTGTTCTAAACATGAATAAATTTGTTCCAATGCAGGTTTGACTGAATCTTGGAATTGTTGGGCAACATCGCTGCCTTGGTTTTCTCTTATAGAGTCTAATAGTTCTAAAAGTTGTTCTGCTTTTAGTTGAGCTGTATCTTCTAACCAGCCTGTAATTCTTTCTACCATATCCTTGGCGGCCATGATATTCTTGGCTTTATCTTCTTCGCCTTCTAATAATACATAACTTGCTTGGGATTCGCTTAGGTCATAACGTGTTAATAATTCTGCCTTTAATTCGTCTCTATCACTTTCGCCTAGTTCAACTCGTTGTAATGCATTTTCAATCCAGCTCATTGGAACTGAATGAGCGCTTGCGCGAGCACGGAATGTAGCATTAACATAGTTTTCTTCTACTGCTTTTTCTTTCTTCTTATCTTTAGCGGCCTTTTTCATTGACTCTTTCTTGTTACCATCTTTATCTAGATCTATGTAATCTGGTTTTGCGCCTTCATTCATTTCACGCTCAAGTAATTCTTGATTGATGCAATCTAACATGGCACGAGTTTTTTGATAAGTTGTGCTTTTTTGCATACTTTCAAAGCTTTCACTTACTTCAAATTGACTAATCTTTGTACGTAGTTTGTTACGAGCATCTTCTAATTGTGCTTCTGTAAATTGTTCTAAGTTTAGTTTATAGCCAAACTTTCTTGCTAAATTTTCGTTTAATTTTTTAGCCGTTACTGGCTTTGATAATTCTCTTAATTGCATGGTGGTTTCCCTAAGCTTCTATATGTTATTTATACAAAACTGTACTTAAACATCTTGGAAATTTGTTCCTTGAAATGTTCGACTTTACTGTTACTATTTTCTAATTTGTTTAATAATATTAAATATCTGTCAAAATCTTTAGTTTTTTTAAGATTATTAGCAAAAATTAAACTATCGCTATGATTCTTTTTGTAATCTCTATCCAGCTGTTCTATTTCAAACATCCTGTTTAAATCATTTCTGTCATATGCTTTTGCTGCCATCAATGCACTAGTTTTAAGATAAAATGTACCTATCGGGTCTAGTATACTAGAATTGTTAATAGTCCAGTCACCTTGTTTATTTTGTTCTATAATATAGTTTCTATAAACAACGTTGCCGTTAGGTAATATACTTATTGGTAAAGTCTTTTTAAAATCTTCTTCAAAGTGCATGGATAGCTCTTTGATTACTTTTTCTTTTTTATTTGTTTTCATTTGCAACTACTGTTGGATCTTGTTGTCCTACTTTAGTTACCAAACTTTTACGAATCAAGGCCTGAACTTTGAATTGATCATGTTCACTAAGGTGTGCTAATTTAATAGGGTCTTTAAGTTTTTTTAGTAACTCTTTTTCTTCGTTTGTAGTCCATATTTCAAACTTAGAAAGCATATCAAACTTTTCTCCTTTAGCAGGAGGTTCGTATCCGGCAATTAGTTCATTAATTTTCATTTTACGCCAGCGATAGTTAACCACTTGTACAGTTCATCTTTTTCACTCAATGGGCTACGTGAACCAGGATTTGATGCTCCTCTGTTTGCACGTTCAAATCCTTTATCTCTTACTTGATCGATAAAGTTATCAGTGGCATCTCCGCCAACATCGTGATTGCCCTGGCTGATAAGATCTTGATGTTTTTCATCTAGCTCTGCACCATGGTGATGTTGCTTAGACAAGTGATGTGCGTGATATTCCATATCTGCAGGATGAACTTTGCCAATTAAAAAATTAAGTGCTTTATGATATGATGTATCTTCGTCGTCATCGTCATTTGGTGAAAAATCAGGATGGGCTTTCCATGCATCGTAACTTACTTTATGAGGCATTGCACCTTCTTCTTCAAATTCTTCGCTAGTTGTTTGATCTGTTGTAGTAACTTGTGATCCTGGCTTAATAGCAGTTGGATCCATTTGGGGCATAGTGTACGCTCCCGGAGTTTTAGGATCAGGCGTTAATGTTTTTGCATCAATTTCTTGTCCGTTTGATAATTTAGCTTTATCACCTGCTACACCTGTTACAGTTATTCCGTCTTCACCTAATATGTCTTTAATTTTCATCTTGTTCTCCGAGGCTTAATTCGGCACTCTCTAGTTTAGTAATGTATTTACGCAATTTTTCGATTTGTCCGCGAGCTCTGAGTAGCTTGAACGCTAAGTTTTCCACGCTCTGCTCGCCTCCAGCTTCTAGTCCTGCTTTTCGTAAACGTTTTAATTCATTCATAGCCGCACGACATTGTGCTATATCTTTAGTACGCATGGCAAAATTAATCTTACCAGCATAACTACGAGCTTTACTCTTAATATCTTTTGGATCTACTGTTGGTTCAATATGTTCAGGTTTAGTTAACCATTTATTATCTAGTACACTATAGATGCCAGCTGAGTGATGTGTTTGACTTGCAGGCTGTACATATAATTCTACAGGTATACCTTTTATGTTTAAGTTGTAAGTATTATTGTATTGTACTTTTTGTGCTGTATATAATTCTTCGCTGTTTACTACTAGGTGTAAATCGATATCACTGTAATCGCTATAATTATAGCCAGCACTTGAACCACTTAATGTAACATCTTTAAGTTTTAAATTGGGTACTTCTAAAAATTCTACAAAGTGTTTGGCTATTTTAAGTAACTGGTGGCGAACTTCTGGACGTAAGGAATCGTTGTCCCAAAGAACTGGATTTAGTTCGTGATGATGGGGATTTGGATCAATTGATAGTTCTTGAATCTGCATTCAGTATTTAACTGAATTAGAGTCCTAGGAACTTGAATATTTGTGGAAGATTCATAGCATGTACCCAACCAGATCCAGCTAAAAATGCCAGTAAGGCCATGCCGTATTTGATGCCTTTGTCTTTGAGTGATTGTAGTTCTTTGATTTTGCTGGCTAGTTCGTCGTGCTGGGCAGTTTGTTTATCGTTAAGCTCTTCTGCATGTTGGTAGTATTTGTCTGCATTTTGCCAATAAGCTGATTGCATGGTTTTTAATTCGTCCATAACAGTATCGCGAGTGCGATCTAGACAGTCGTGCATTTCTTTGATGTCGTCTTTGACTTCACCAATTTTTTCGTTGATGTTCTCAACCTTAGTTTCTAATATTCCTACACGCTCGGGTAGTTCTGCCAATTGTGATTGGACTAATGCTGTTCGGGCCATCCTAGGCTCTCCAATGTTATAAGTCTTGTGCTCGCTCAGAGCTGGGCCTATTGTATGATTGGTAATAATGTGCCTAGATAATGATATTTTGCCTACAACTTTATTTAGTTAAGATTACTTTTTAAAAAACGCTATGTTTTTGCCAGGATCAACTGTATTGAATACGGTATATTTCTGTTGCATGTCTTCTCCTAAGCCGCTAATATATGGAACTAGATGAAAATCTTCTTTAAGAAATCCTATAGGATCGCCGTTATTTTCATATAGCATATCACGCTCGGTTGAAAAATCAAATCTCCATAAATGCAAGACCTCATCTGTATCAAAGCCTGCATTACGGCCACTTGTTTCTAACACTATGGGATTTTGTGAATAGATAATATTAGCTCGTATGCCTAACGTCTGAATTATGGTTTGAAAGTTTTGTTCTTGCCAACGTTCTTTCTCTCTACCAGGTTCTGAACGATTCTGGCCAGTATGAGTAATGTCGACTAGTGTGTATAACTTGTATTCCATACATTATTTAAGCCAACAAAAAAGGACTCCGAAGAGTCCTGATTTGCTTCCCATCCCGAACAGGAATAAACTATGGATTAATAACCACCACCGTTAGCAACAGTAGTTGTTTGAGCAGTTAATGAACCACCGTTGAAGTAAACTGGAACAACTGCTACGGCAGCACCTGCACCTAAGTTAACAGCGTTTGAAACTGCTGTTTGGATAGTTTGTGCATTAGCATTTGCTAAAGCGGCATGTTGCATGTCAGCGTTTTCTGAAGCGGCTGTGTCAATGTAAGCACCAACTACGAAAGTAGCTGTAGCACTTGATGTTGCACCGTTAGCGTTAGCAAATACTACACCACCGACTAATGCGATTTCAGCGGCAATTGCTACACCGTTCAATGCGGCATAAACGTTGCTGTTTGATGGGTATATGTATGCGGCTGGAACAACTGTGTTACCTGATACGTCATTGATAGCGTACTCTTGACCTTGTGTATTTTCGTTTGTTGGATAGTCAATTCCACTTGATCCATTGTTTAGGTTAGTACCAGTTAAAGTAACTTTGAAAAACGCAATTTGACGTGTTCCAAAGTTGCTGAATGGTGCAATTGCACGACGATAGTTAGCGGCAACGCCTGTGCTAATTGTACCGTCTGTACCTGTTTGTCCTACTAAATTACCTGAATATGTTGGCATGTTAATCTCCTCGAATTTGCTCAACTGCTTACACTCTGTAAGCGACTTTATAAAAAAGCCTTTGTAACATTATTTAGCAGGTTTTGGAAAAACTATGCAGATATGCCCTAAATTTAAGTTCTATATTATTCTTTATTTTCTTGAATACGTTTAATACCGCGTTTAAATTTATTAACATCTGAAGCTTTAATACTGTTAATAAATCTACGTTCCATTTCGGCAGCAGTTTCTATGTCATAATTCTCGCGTATCATATCTAATAAGTTAATAGCACTTTGGATAATGTTACTTCCACGGCTTTCTATTACTAGATCCGTATTTCGGCTAATTCCAGCTTCGTTTAATTCTTGTAAAATGCTACGTGTACTTTTACGCATTGTTATTCTCTTTATACAGTATTTATTGAATTTTACAGCCTAGTTACATTTATATCAAACAGGTTGAAAAATCTCAGTAGAAACACTAACATGATAAATATTCAGTAGAAACACTAATAGACACACATTTATAAAGGAGACACACAATGTCAAAAATACTAGAACAGCTCAAAAAGCTATTTAACACCCCTACAGCATTAGAAAGATTTATTGAAAGCAAAAATCCAACCAGCCCGGCTGAAGTCGATTATTGGTTACGTCAATACGATACAGCAAGATATAGGGGACTATAATGGATGACGAATTATTTGCATCAATTATTCGAGTAATGTCATATACCCTATTAGCACTGGCATTTGGGTTAACATTAACTATTTTCTTAAAATAAGGACACACACATTATGAAACCAATTAAACAATTTATAAATTCTATTATTGAAGCAATCGTAGAAGCACGTAAAGCTCGTGCGGATCAGCTGGTTAGTAGCCTTAATAATGGAAAGTAATTATGACTGTACTAATAGATAAAATTAATGAGATTGAAGAACTTAGTGGTAAAATTGCACTAACTTGTTTATTCATTACTCTGGCATTAACAATAATTACAGCATGAAATACGTAGTCAAAGGCATCACTAATAACGGTGATGTTTTCCGTCCAAGTGATTGGGCAGATAGATTATGCTCGGTACTATCATTATTTGTTCCTAATGCTAAACCTAGACCAGTTAATGGTACAAATGTAGCTTTATTTTCCACATTAGTTATGCCAACATTTATCGATGGTGTTAGATCTGTAGTTATCGATAAGAAACTAACCGATATAGAACCTTTAGCATTGGATTTTGCTTTGACTTTTGCTAGAGATAATAATCTCACTGTAGAGCATGAGGGTATAAATAAAAATATGATTACTACTAGATTTTTAACCCCTAAGGAATACAATTGGTACGCCGATTGGATAAAAGAACAAGATGAAGAAACTATCAGATTGTTCTTTGGCATCCCAGTTACTGAATATTTTATTGATAACTTAGTTAAAGGTTTTGCCGATAACCCAGATCAACATAACTTTCTAGTAGCAGAACGTAATGGTGTATGGGTAGGTACTGTACATATTGCCATTGTTAGCGATACAGACATTGAATTCGGTATCATAGTTGATCATAGCTGTCGTAACCAAGGTATAGCAGACACGATGATGAAAGAAGCTATACAATGGGCTACACACCGTAAATACACACATTTGTACATGCATTGCTTATCATGGAATAAACCAATTCGTAACTTATGTGAAAAACATGGGTTGGAAGTTAAAAATTTCACTGATGGGAGAGAAGTTGACAGTATTTGTAAATTACCTCCTTTAAGGATTACTTCACAGGTAGGTAAAGAATTTTCAATGAAGAATCATAATTTGTATCGACTGATATTACAAAGTGAAGAAGAAATGTTTAGCTGATTGTTCATATCAGTTTACATACAGTTAGTATTACTGTATAATAAATACATAGACAGCAATAATGCTGTTAACACACAAACATACACACAAGGAGAAAAAATATGTTTTTTGCAGATTCAATTATCGACACCATTCAAGGTGCAAAGAAAAATTTCGTCAACACATTTGTTACTGATGATAAATTCAAAGCTCAATTACACAAACTAGTAGACGCACAAACTGCTATTTCAAAGAGTGCGGCTAAAGCTAGCATGGACATTGCTGATGCATTTGTTCAACACACTACAGAAGCATTCCGTCCAGTTAAAGGGGCAAAATAATGAGTGATTTTACTCCAAAACTACCAGAAGTTAAGTTCAACAAGAATGGATATGAAATCCGCAGTGATGTATTGGCCATGGCCAAAGATGCTGTCATGGACGAGTATCACATGAAATTCAAAGGCTGGGAAATGTCAGTTGCTCGTGACGAGAAAACTGGTCAAGTTGTTAGCACAGTAGCCATGCCAGAGTTTCCAGGTATGGACAAGATTTTGGAAGCGGCTGAAAAGTTCTATGGGTTTGTAAATACAGGCACAAAGAAGTAAGTATAGCTAGTTCGCCAGAATAGCGTAACATTCACTAGGGCTCTTCGGAGCCCTTTTTATTTGCTCAAAATTGTCAACTTAATAACAGCTTAAGGCGTTGTATATGTATGTATGCCTTAAGGAGGCCTATTATGTTAATGAGGACTAGACATGCAACGGACCTTTGTGTTCCCCGTGATTTTATTTTTGATGATAAGCCTGGCAAATACGATATCGAAAGCCAATCCAATAGAAACTACGTCTATAACTTCCCATTCAGCGATGTTGACCAAAAACGTTCCAGGCCATGTAAAGATTCGAAAGTTCAAATTATTCCGAAGTAATCCACATAGACTACTCAGTCTATTGATTAATCCAGATAGTGATACTTATATAGATGATGATGGCATAATACTTGGCCGTCGTAGAACTATCAAGGTAGTTGACGAAAAAGAAAAAGAACTAAGTGATTATGTAAAAATACGTCTAATGCTTGCACGTATGAAAGCTATGAAGGCTTATTCAACAGCTTCTTTATCAAAGAACTCAGGATGAAGTTTACCCCAGTTACGCATAATAACTGCGGCACGAGCATTTGCTTCGTTTTCCTGTGGACTGCCAGTAGCACCTGCTCCGTCATCTTCTAGTTCATTCTTTAAGTCTTGATTGTAGTGAACTAGCTCATGCGCTAGTGTACGGCATATATCCATGATATGTCGATTTTTTACTGTAATTGTAATATGTTCGTTACCAGGAGCATACCCACCAAAACTTTTATGCTCAACACTACGTTTAGTATCAAATGCAAAATCAAACTTCGGTAATGATCTAAGATCCAAATCTTCCGCGGCAAAACGTACAAAATCTAATAAGATTTTATATGTATCTTTCTTTTGCAGACCTTCTGTGAGTATTTCTTTTACTTTCATTATCCGATCCAAATTTCAGGTACAACAGCACTAGCACCACCTGTAAATGTCGATGCAGGTAAGTAGAACGAATTATCTACACCTGTCAATGCCACTGTAGCAGAATTGTTATCAAAGTATTGTCCTTGTGTAGTATACCATGACATTAGACTTTGTGCAGTCGGTGTAAGTTTTACAGGGAATGAGGTATCTGATTGTGTACTTGTTTGACTGTAAGTAACACCTACACTTAATGATCCAGTACTTACTACTCCGTATACAAATCCTAGAGATCCTACACCACCTAATGATAACGGTACGGTAGAATTTTGAGTGAATAAACGTCCGGATGAAACAACACCACTAACTGTTAGATTAACTGTGCTAGGCTCTAATAAATTAAGAATTGCAGGACCTGTACCACCTGCATAAGGGCCGCCGCTACTAGTATCAGTATAGTTTTGGGCGCCGTATACAACGCTATCATCCAACCCTATGTTTAATACACCAATTGCGTCTGTACCTAGTATCATATATTATCCTAATATGATACCACTAATAATACCAAATTGTAAACTTGATTGAATATCATTTAAACTGGCAGAATTAAGTGTTACGAAAATAGTAATAGGTTGTCCGCTCCAACTTACTGCGCTATTAGCATTTGAGCTACTGGTAACTTGTTGTACTGTAACTGTGTTTGTGCCTGCATGGTAAACTCCTACTCCGTTTTCCCAACTTGCTCCGCCGGATGTTTGTGTTACACCATAATCTATAACACTACCATCTGGTACATGTCCTGAAAATGTTCTGTATCCCAAGCTAGCACCGGTTAGAGTATAAGTGCCGATAGTACTAACTGTTGCACTTTCTCTTACCCTGTCACTAACATACTTACTTAGGAAATTTGCAGTCATTTTTATTGATTAGCTAGTTGTAGTGTTAATGTTACACGAATTTGGTCGCCGTTGTTGGCAATTGAAATTGGCGCATTACTAAATCTGTTGGCAAATAATAAACTTCCTGAACTTGCTTGTGTTACAAAATAACCGTAAATAAGACCTGCGGCACCAGTGAACGTAAATGTAATCTGAGGATATGTTGCAGTACACGGAGTACCTGTGGCAAATGTAAAACTGCTGGGTGTTAGTGAAACACTACTATATCCATAACCACTAAGTTCAGTATAATTACTAGAAGTATCCGTTGATGTTGGCGTATAATTATTTGAATATAGTCTCAATGTTAAATTCTGTGGAGCTGTATTGTTAACAATATTTTCTAATGCAACTACTTCTCCTGTTTGTGTAAACACAACTGTAGAACCACCTGATGTGGAGTTTTGCATTTGAAGTGTCATTGATACTCGAATTTGGTCACCGTTGTTGGCAATTTGGATAGGAGCATTACTGAATCTATTAGCATACATCAACTGTCCAGAACTGGCTTGTGTTACATAATAACCATAGATATAACCCGCCGCACCTGTAAAGTTAAAACTAATTGTTGGATAAGTTGCTGTACATGGTGTGCCGGCTGTAAATGAAAAACTGCTAGGAACTAATGTAACAGCAGAATAACCGTATCCACTGAGTTCGGTATAATTGCTAGTAGTATCTAATGCTGTTGGAGTTTGATTATTAGTGTACAGTCTTAAAATTAAAGTTTGAGGAGCTGTGTTATTCACCATGTTTTCTAGTGCAATAACTTCTCCTGCTTGTGTGAAAACGACTGCCATTTGTTAATCCTTAAATTTCAAAAATATTTATTGTATACGTATTTAGTTGAAGTAATAAGTGAACTGTACGCTCAGACCAACACCTGGATTTGCATTAGATCCTACAGAAGTTATGTTTACCGTTACATAATCATCTGTAGTCATAGTGAAATTAGCCGAAGTTGTTGTTTTATATGTGCCTGATGCTATAGTTATAGTATAAATTACGGATCCATTTTTTACTATTTGAAGTCTAATATCTGCATCCGCGGCAGTTGCTATTCTACTAACAATTCCGGTCATAGTTAATGGAGCGCTAGCATACCAACGAACTGTGCCAGTTTTGTTTGTAAGATTGCCGTCTTGATACCAAAATAGTGTTTTAACTATGTTGTCTTTAACACTTAAACTATTAACTAGAATATCAGCCGGTGCTGTTAAATTACCACTACTGTCTAATACTAAGCTATAACTACCATTGTTCAACGTATTATCTGCAGGAATTGAACTCCATGATACACTAGTTCCATTTGTTACCAAATAACTACCAGCATGTCCAGTAACACTAGGAAACCCAACTGTTGCCCAACTTAATACACCACTACCATCTGTTTGTAATACCTGGCCATTTAATCCTGCGGCTAATGGAAATTTATAATTAGGAAATTGTACACTACCGTCAGTATTAAATGTCCAAGTATAAGGTCCTGTCCCAGCTGTTTTAAAACTAATTTGGCTAGCAGTTACTTGATAAGGAACATATCCGCTTAATGTATGATTAAGCGCATCGTTAGCAATACCAAAAACTTCTGTACCAGTTCCAATACCAAAAACACTACCATTACCAGCATATCCTGCAATTTTAACTGTATAATTTGATAAAGCTGTGCTAGGATCTGTAAGAGAAACAACTCCTGCATTAAGAATGCCAGTATTATCTAAATTTACGTTATAAGAACCATTGATTAATTGGTTCTGTGTAAGAGTAACAATCGATGGACTACCACCAGCAGGTAATTGAACAAAGTATATAGCACCGTCGTTGGTGTTAACCGCTAACTCGCCTAGTTGTAGCGCACTGGTTTGTGGGACTGAACCCGGTGTCGAGCTACGTCTTAGCTTGATGGTTGTCATGAACTACCTTACTTAATATGTGCCGCCGTCTAAGTCGCCCCATACTGGAACTCCGCTAGAATTAACCTGCATTATTTGTCCAGTCGAACCAATTGACAATTTAGATAGTGTATTTGAACCACTAGCATAAATTGTATCACCAGTTGTATATGAAGTTAATCCAGTTCCACCATATACTGGGCCAATTGCTGTTCCGTTCCAAACACCGACTGTAATGGTACCAATACTAGACAAGCTACTTAAAGTAGTTACTGCTGTATTAACTAATGTACCGCTAGTTGGGAATGTAACACTTGTAGTGTTAGTTAATGTACCAGTAAATCCGTATGCACCACTGAATGTAACAGCACCGCCTGTGCTAACATTACCGCCAATAGTAATTGTATTTGAACCGTTATTGACACCAGTACCGCCATAGGTTGGGCTAACTAATGAACCATGCCAAGTACCACTTGAAATAGTACCTAATGTTGTAATACTAGCTTGTCCAGCATAACTTGTATTAATACTGAACGTGCTACCTGTTAATGTTAATGTTGTACCATCTGCAATATAAGTACCTGCACCGCTGAACTGTGTCCAAGTAATAGCATCTGTACCAATTTTAATAGTTTCAAACGGTGTACCAGTTCCAATACTAGTCTGTACCCAACCGGTTTTAGCATAATTTGTACCGCGATATATAAACGTAAAATCACCTGGGCGTACTTGTCCGCTAGTACTATTATTAAAGTCAGTAGCACGAGTTAAAACCCATTTTACACTTCCACTTACACCCACAGTAGTTAATGTATAGATACCGTTGTATTTTGCATTTGAACTAGTAAATGCATCAACTAACACACGATCACCGAGTTGTACAGTATATCCATCAATCGCAAGTACTGTTCCAGTTGTTGAATCAGTAAGGGTTGCACCGATACCTAAACCGCCTGAAGTATCAGTTGTACCGTCGGTGTATGTCGCGCCAGTAATTGCAGTATTAGTTGTATCAGCAAATATATCAACTGAATCGTGTACATTCAAACCTTGTGTTGCGGCATCAACATATGCTTTATTTGCCGCATCGGATGACATTGTAGGAGTTGCAACACTAGTAATACGTTTGCTAGCAACATCAACTGTACCCGTTCCTTGCGGAACCAAATCAATACTAGTATTTGATCCACCGGCTGTAAATGTTAAAGTGCCTGTGCCAGTAATACTACCATTTGTAGTGCCTGTACCGCCATATGCTACACCTAATGCATTTGTCAAATTCAATGTAGCTATTGTTGCTGTGCCACTAAATGTTGGGCTAGCACTGAATACTAAATTGCCTGTACCAGTAGCACCTGTTGAAGTGACCCCTTCAATTGTTGGATGTCCGGTTAATGTAGGAGCACTAATACTTGGGCTTGTAGCAAATACAAAATTACCTGTACC
>Ga0164296_1001595_pt1 | contig 23676 bp, 18 predicted proteins | sample GEODES057metaG_FD_113533 | JGI IMG/M metagenome (GOLD analysis project Ga0164296, IMG submission 113533) | Dystrophic lake water microbial communities from Trout Bog Lake, Wisconsin, USA - GEODES057 metaG | ecosystem: Environmental > Aquatic > Freshwater > Lake | place: USA: Trout Bog Lake...
GGGCGTTCGCTCCGGCGACCGTGTTGCCGTCTACATGCCCATGATTCCCGAAGCCGTGGTGGCCATGCTCGCCATTGTCCGACTCGGGGCGGCCCACTCAGTCATCTTCGGTGGCTTTAGCGCCGACGCCCTCTCCAGTCGCATACAAGACGCCGACTGCACCTTCGTCGTGACCGCCGATGGCGCGTTCCGTCGCGGCGCCGCCTCACCGCTTAAGCCCGCCGTCGATGAGGCCCTCGAGACCTGCCCGAACGTCAAGGCTGTCCTCGTTGTTCAGCGCACGAAGGGTGATGTCAACTGGGTCGAAGGTCGAGACGTGTGGTGGCACGACATTGTGCCCCGTCAGAGCACGACGCACGTCGCCGAATCGTTCCCCTCAGAGCACCCGCTATTCATCATGTACACCTCGGGAACGACCGCCAAGCCCAAGGGCATCTACCACACGACCGGTGGTTACTTGACCCAAGTCGCGACCACCTACAACCTCGTCTTCGACACCAAGGCCGAGACCGACATCTGCTGGACGGCCGCCGACATTGGCTGGATCACCGGCCACAGCTACATCGTGTACGGACCACTGATCAATGGCGTCACCCAGGTCCTCTACGAAGGCCTACCCGATTCGGGCGGCAAGGACCGCTGGTGGACCATCATCGAGCAGTACAAAGTCACGATGCTCTACACCGCGCCGACGACCATTCGCACGCTGATGAAGTGGGGCCACCAGATTCCCGCCGAGCACGATCTCTCCTCGCTGCGCATCCTCGGTTCAGTGGGCGAGCCCATCAATCCAGAGGCCTGGATGTGGTACCGCGAACACATCGGTCGCAACAACTGCCCGATTGTGGACACGTGGTGGCAGACCGAGACCGGCGCCTTGATGATTGCCCCGCTGCCGGGCATTTCAGCAACCAAGCCCGGCGCCGCCATGCGTGCGCTACCCGGTATCAGTGTCGATGTCGTGGACAACGACGGCAACAGTGTGGGCAATGGTGAAGGTGGTTACCTCGTCATCACCCAGCCCTGGCCGTCAATGACGCGCGGCATCTACGGCGACCCCCAACGCTTTAAGGAAACGTATTGGAGCCGCTTCGAGGGCATGTACTTCGCCGGTGACGGCGCTAAGCGTGACGAAGACGGCGACCTGTGGCTCTTGGGTCGCGTCGATGACGTTATGAACATCTCCGGTCACCGCCTCTCAACGACGGAAGTTGAGCACGCCCTCGTCGGCCACCACGCCGTTGCTGAGGCCGCAGTCGTCGGTGCCTCCGACGAAACGACCGGTCAGGCAATTGTCGCCTTCGTCACCTTGAAACTGAGCGCTGAAGACGCCAACAAGGACCACGCCCACGTCATCAAGGAGCTTCGTGACCACGTCGCCAAGGTAATCAGTCCAATCGCTAAGCCGCGCCAGATCATCATGACGCCAGAACTGCCCAAGACGCGGTCGGGCAAAATCATGCGACGCCTGTTGCGTGACGTTGCCGAACACCGATCACTCGGTGACGTGACGACCCTGACCGACCCGACGGTGGTCAACATGATCTCGGGATTGATGGACACCCACGCGTCGAGTGACGACTAACGCGGCCTAGCGGCGGGGGAGTGTGCGTGCTCGCTCGAGCTGTCGGGGCCAGTCGATAACGTCGCCGAGCTCCTCGGCGGCCGCCAGCGGCCAACGGGGGTTGCGCATGACCGCGCGGGCCACCATCACGGCGTCCGCTTCGCCGGAGGCAATGATCGCTTCGGCCTGGGCGGCCGTGGTTACGAGACCAACGGCGTTGACCGCAATACCGGCCTTGGCGCGAATCTCGGCCGCCAGAGGAACCTGGTAGCCCGGAGCGACGGGAATGGCGGCGTTCGCGACATTGCCCCCTGAGGACACGTCAATCAGGTCGACGCCGACTTCACGGAGCGCCTTCGCCAACGCCACGGAGCTCGCCAGATCCCAGCCGCCCTCCGTCCAGTCCGTCGCGGAGATGCGAACGAACAACGGGAGGGGTGACGCGGCGCGCACCGCAGTGGCGACCTCGAGTAGCAAGCGCATGCGATTCTCCAGCGCGCCGCCATACTCGTCGTTGCGCTGATTAGACAGTGGCGACAAGAACTCGTGGAGTAAATACCCGTGAGCGGCGTGGATTTCCAGAACGTCGAATCCAGCGTCTTCGGCGCGCTGGGCGGCTGCCACGAAGGCACTCGGCAACTCCTGAATTTCTTCGAGCGTCAGCGCCCGCGGGGTGGGGTAGCCCTCAAAGGGCACTGCACTCGGCGCCACGGCCTGCCAGCCCCCGTGCCCCTCGTCGGCCATGTGACCGTCCCAGGGGCGCAAGGTAGAGGCCTTTCGTCCGGCGTGTGCGAGCTGGACGCCGATGAGCGTGCCCTGCGTGTGCACAAACGTTGTCACGCGACGCCACGCCGCAACCTGGTCGTCGTTCCACAGACCAGGGCACCCGACCGAAATACGCCCCTCAGGGACCACCGCCGTCGCCTCCGCCATTACCAGACCGGCTCCGCCAGTGGCTAAGGCGCCGAGGTGCACGAGGTGCCAGTCGCCAACGACACCGTCAGTGGCGGAGTACTGGCACATCGGACTCACCCAGAGCCGATTGGAAAAGGTCACGTTACGAAGTGAAAGAGAACTGAAAAGTTGCGACACGACTACTCCTTTGGTCGCCTCAGTGTAGGAGTGAAACCTCTTCAACGAGTCTTTATCGGCAGCTCATCACGCCTAGAATTGATGAAACCCGCAACGAAGCTGGAGTCTCCTGTGCGAATCGCAAATATCAATGGATGTGCCTCTTTGGCTGTCGCCGAAGGCTTTATCGACATTCACGAAGCCTCGAACGGCACCCTTCCCTCATCGGTGCGCGGCGTCCTCGGTCGCCTCGACGACGTTCGCGCCCTCGCTAACTCCTTCGCTGATCTCGCGCCCTCCGCGACGCAGCTCGAGGAACTCCAGCGCGACGAACGTCTAGGCGTGGTCGTCGATGACCCCCGCCAGGTGTTCGCTGTTGGTCTCAACTACCGCACGCACGCCCACGAAATGGGTCTCGCCAACCCCAGCCAGCCAATGATCTTCACCAAGTTTCAGTCCTCTCTCGCTGGTCAGCACGCCCATGTTCCGCGAGTGTCGGAAACGACCGACTGGGAAGCCGAGATGGTCATTGTCATTGGCAGTGGTGGCCGCAGCATCAGCGAAGCCACTGCGCTCACGGCCGTCGCGGGTTTCTGCGTGGGTCAGGACATTTCGGACCGCGGACTGCAAATGGCCGGAAACCCGGCCCAGTTTTCGCTCGGCAAGTCGTGGCAGAACTTTGGCCCAGTGGGTCCTTGGATTACCACCACCGACGAAGTGGCCTCGGCCGACGACCTCGCAATCACCTGCGCCGTCTCGGGCGTTACCTACCAGGATTCACGCACGAGCGACATGGTCTTCTCCGTGGCTGAGATTGTTTCCTACCTTTCACACCGCGTGGAGCTCTTTCCCGGTGACCTCATCTTCACTGGTTCGCCCCACGGCGTGGGCCAGGGCATGAAGCCGCCGCGCTTTCTCGCCGTTGGCGACACGATAGAGACGAGCATCGAAGGACTAGGCACACTGTTCTGCGACGTGGTGGCTCCCGAAACCCTGTAAGCAATCAGTTCGACGCCGTGTCAGACTGATGCCACTACATCAATTCTGATCGGAGTCCCCATGCGGCGCCTACAACCATTACTGCTGAGTGCCACGGTGTCAATCCTGACCTTCGCCGGCATCAGTGCGTCTGACGCCGCTACGCCATCGACTCGCGCTGAGGCCCACAAGTTGGCGTTTGCGGCCAAGGCCTTCGTCCTGGGCGTGCACTCGTTCCACGGGGCGATCACCGGGACCGTCAACGGCGTCTCGATTAATGAACACATCACCTTTGGCGCACAGAGCACCCAGCAATCGTTCGTGACGAACAATGGCCTCTCGTTCAACATTGTCTATGTTGACGCCACGAAGACGCTCTATTTAAAGGCTAATGCGGCGTCCCTAGAGAACACCTACGGCGTGACGGTGAGTTCAGCGGCCACCGAAGCGAATAGGTGGTTCATTTTGCCCCACAACAACTCGAACTACGCCTCTGCAGTATCCGGCCTAACGTTGGCCACCAGCACTGAGGGCATGGACTTTGGTGCATTCACCTCCGTGGGGCCCGTGACAACATTCCACGGCGCGCACGTTATCGAGTTACTCGGAAAAGTGGCAGCCAGCGCGAATGGCCCAGCCGGAAACGTCACGCTCTACGTGACCGCCGGTCTGCCGACGAAGCCCGTGGCCATGACGCAGAGCGTTGCGTCTCAAGGAAGTTACACCTTGATGTGGTCGGGGTTTAACACCAAGGTAAGCATCGCAACACCAGCGACGACCTCGATTCTTAGAAACTAAGAACGAGGGGAGTGGTCGGGCTGGGGAGATTTGAACTCCCGATCTCTCGGCCCCCAGCCGAGCGCTCTAGACCAAACTAAGCCACAGCCCGCGAGGTAGTAATCCTAGTCGAAGCGACCGAGACCTTGGTGTCTCAACCGCCGGCGACAGCGGTAACGATTTCGATGGCGTCGCCCTCGCTGACGCGAACTGAGGACCACTCGCTGCGGCGAACGACGCTGCCGTTGAGCGCCACGGCCACGCCCCGCGGCACAATGCCCTTGGCCTGGAGCAGCTCCTCCACGGTCATTCCCGCAAATTCGCGGGCTTGGAGGCCATTAACCAACATGGTCTAATCCTTGCACGAAGGAGACGGCCCAGGTGGCGGCCAGTGGCGCCAAGGTCACGCCGTGGCGATAGTGGCCCGATGACCACGCCCAGCGCTCGGCGATGTTGCTCTCAAAAAATGGTTCTCCCGACGGGGCCACAGGGCGGTGGCCCAACCGAGTTTCGAGCCACGACGCCGTTTCCAGTGCGGGCACCACGTCGAGGGCATCACGGAGAAGTCGGTAGAACTCGCCCGTTTCAATGCTGGCCGTGGCCTTTTCTTCCGCACTGGCGCCGACGACGCAGTAGCCGTCGTGCCGACCCACGAGATAGAAAGGGCGACCGCGAACAAAACTGCGGACCATCGGTTGACCGAGTCGATCAAGCCCCTGTAGTCGCACGGTGACGCCACGGATTGATCGAACCGATTCTTGAGGCTTTAGGCCACTCACCGTCGGCGCTGCTCCGGTAGCGAAGATGACGGCGTCGAACTCGTCAGAGCCGGTAGCCGTGGTCACGCGACGGCGCGGGCCATTTTGTACGGTCTCTTCGACTGCTTCGCGGACGATGCTCACGCCGGCATTGACCAGCGCAGTCGTCAACGTCGCCACGGCCTCGTCAGGGTCGAGCCAGGCGTCACCCGCCAGCCATATGCCGGCTGTGATTCGGTCGCTGAGGCCCGTGAACGCGTCGGGGCGTTCGTCTCTGGTGACCAATGGTGTGGCCACACCGAACTGACGTAGAACCTCGGCCGACTGCTGCACCAGGCGCCGGTCGCTCGCGTCCCATCCCGTGAGAAGGGTGCCAACGTCGTGAAGTGCGACGTGACCAGCGCCATCTTCGACCAGCTGCTGCGCGAGTATCCGCCATCGATTAACGGCGTCTCGTTGCAGTTCGTAATTACGTTCTTCACCCGGCGCAATTTCAGCCGACGGTGCCAGCATGCCGGCGGCGGCATACGTTGCCCCTCGCGCAGGGGCGGGGTCAAACACCACGACGTCGTGCCCCTCGCGCGACAGGGCGTAGGCGGAATTGAGCCCAATAATGCCGGCGCCCACAACGCCAATTCGCCTTCTCGTCATGACGACATCGTAGGTCGTTACGACATCGTTGAGAGCCCTCGCTATAATTGCTGCGGGTCAGCGTTGCCCCGAAAGGTAACGCACATGACACAGACCATCCACTCTCTCTACGACCCCGCCTTCGAGCACGACGCCTGTGGCGTCGGCATGGTCGCCGACTTGACCGCCGCCGCGAGCCATCGCACGGTCGACGACGCACTGACCATCCTCGAAAATCTGGAGCACCGAGGCGCTACCGGCGCTGACGTGGCCAGTGGTGACGGTGCGGGCATTCTCCTGCAGATGCCCGATTCATTCATCCGTGACGTATTCGACGTTACTGTTCCTCCGGCGGGGGAGTACGGCATTGGCTTCTGGATGATCCCCAAGGACGCACCGGCCGACATTCGCGTGGCTATCGAGACGCAGTTCGCCGCCCTCGGCTTGACCACGTTGGCGTGGCGCGACGTACCGGTCGACTCGGCCATTCTCGGACCAACGTCGTCGGCAACCGAGCCCTATTTCGCACAACAGCTCGTCACCACCACGGACTCCTCCGTGCACCTGGAACGGGCGATGTTCAGCGCTCGCAAGATTGTTGAGCACCGTCACAACGTCTACGCCTCGTCGTGCGCCCCGAACGTGCTCATTTACAAGGGCATGCTGTCTTCGCCGCAGTTGCGCTCCTACTTCGACGACTTGCGTGACGAGCGCTTGGCCGCGGCCATTGCCGTCGTCCACAGTCGTTTCTCGACGAACGTGATGCCCCGTTGGGACCTCGCCCAGCCCTTTCGCTACATCGCCCACAACGGTGAGATCAACACCGTTCGCGGTAACCGGAACTGGATGACGGCCCGCGAAACCACGCTCCAGAGTAACCTGCTGCCCGTCCCGGTGTCGGAACTGACGCCCATTGTTACGCCCCAGATGAGTGACTCGGCCTCCTTCGACGAAGTCGTGGAACTACTCGTTCAGAGTGGCCGTTCCCTCCCGCACGCCATCTTGATGATGATTCCCGAAGCCTGGGAGAAGTCGACTGCGATGTCCAAGGACCGCCGTGACTTCTATCGCTACCACGCCGCCCTGATGGAGCCGTGGGACGGACCGGCCTCAGTGACGTTCTGCGACGGCAAGGTCGTTGGCGCGGTGCTCGACCGCAACGGTCTGCGCCCGGCTCGTTACTGGGTCACCAAGGACCAGCGCGTTATCTTCTCATCCGAGGTCGGCGTGGTCGACATCGACCCGGCCAACATCGAGCGCAAGGGTCGCCTCCAGCCCGGTCGCGTATTCCTCGTTGACATCGAACAGGGACGCATCATCGACGATACGGAACTGAAGGCCGATCTCGCCGCCCGTGCTCCGTATGGTGAGTGGCTTGATCAGCATCAGCTCTCCCTGGATGAGCTCGAGCCGCGTGTCATGCTCACCCCCTCTTACGCCTCCGTGCTGCAGCGTCAGCTGGCCTTCGGTTACACCGACGAGGACGTCCGCTTGATCGTCAAGCCAATGGCGCAAGTAGGCGAGGAACCGATTGGTTCCATGGGCTCCGACGCCGCCCTCCCGGCGCTGTCGAAGAAGAATCGACCGCTGTTCGACTACTTCACCCAGCTCTTCGCCCAGGTCACCAACCCACCGCTCGACGCCATTCGAGAAGAGCTCGTGACCAGCACCCGCGTCACCATTGGCGGCGAGGACAACTTGTTGACCGAATCGCCAGCGCACTGTCACCAGATTGCCCTGCCGACGCCCGTGCTGAGCGTGGAAGAACTGGCCAAGCTCCGTTACATCCACGAAGCGGGGGAGGGTTGGAACTTTAAGACCTCCGTCGTCGATCTCCTGTTCGACGCCCACGGTGCCGACGCCGCTGGCGTTCGCCTCAAGCACGCCATTGATGCACTGTGTGATGAGGTCGTCAGCCTGGTCCGTTCCGGCTCGACCATCGTGATCCTGTCGGACCGCAACACCTCGGTCGACCTCGCGCCAATCCCAAGTTTGATTGCCGCCTCGGCCGTGCACCACCGTTTGGTCGCCGAGCACCTCCGGACCTCTGCCGCCATCATCGTTGAGGCGGGCGACATCCGAGAGGTGCACCACGTGGCGCTCCTCCTCGGTTTTGGCGCATCGGCGGTCTGCCCCTACTTGGCCTACGAAACTATTGACCACCTGGTCACGAATGGTGACATTGCCGGCCTCACCCAGGCAGAAGCGCGTTATCACTACGCCAAGGCCATGACCAAGGGCATCGTCAAGGTCATGTCCAAGATGGGTGTCTCGACGGTCGCGAGTTACGTGGGCAGCCAGCTCTTCGAAGCCGTGGGTATCGACGCCGACATCTTGACCCCCTACTTCCCGGGCTTTACCTCACGATTTGGCGGTGTGACCCTCGAGCACCTCGCGCAGGGCCTGCTCGACCAGCACGCGCAGGCCTACTTGGCCCAGCGTGGTCAGGCGGTAGCGCTGCGTAACCGCGGTGACTACCAGTGGCGCCGTGACGGTGAAGTTCACTTGTTCAACCCACGGACGGTGCAGAAGCTCCAGCACGCCACTCGCGAGAAGCGCTACGACATTTTCAAGGAGTACACCTCCTTGATTAATGAACAGGCGGCGGCCAACGTGACGTTGCGTTCGTTGCTGCAGTTCGTTCCGGTGGGTCCGCCGATCGACATCAACGAGGTCGAACCAGTCTCGTCAATCGTGAAGCGATTCTCCACGGGCGCCATGTCCTACGGCTCGATTTCCGAGGAGTCCCACACGACCCTCGCTATCGCGATGAACCGTTTGGGCGCCAAATCCAACACCGGTGAAGGTGGCGAAGACGAAGAACGATTCGACACCTCGGACCCGAACAACAACCGTCGCAGCGCTATCAAGCAAGTGGCCTCGGGACGATTTGGTGTCACCAGTCGCTACCTCGTGAACGCCGACGACATCCAGATCAAGATGGCGCAGGGTGCCAAGCCTGGTGAGGGTGGTCAGCTGCCCGGTTCCAAGGTCTACCCCTGGGTCGCCAAGACCCGTCACTCGACCCCGGGCGTTGGGCTTATCTCGCCGCCGCCACACCACGACATTTACTCCATTGAGGACTTGGCCCAGCTGATCTACGACCTGAAGAACGCCAACGATCAGGCTCGCATCCACGTCAAGCTGGTGTCAGAGCAGGGTGTCGGCACCATCGCCGCCGGTGTCGCGAAGGCGCACGCCGACGTCGTCCTCATCTCCGGTCACGATGGTGGTACCGGGGCAGCACCGCTGACCTCACTCAAGCACGCCGGTACGCCATGGGAACTGGGCCTCGCCGAGGCGCACCAGACCCTCGCAATGAACGGCCTGCGTTCCCGCGTGGTCGTCCAGGTTGACGGACAGCTCAAGACTGGTCGCGACGTCGTCATCGCCGCGCTACTCGGGGCCGAAGAGTTCGGCTTCGCGACGGCGCCGCTCGTCGTCTCGGGCTGCATCATGATGCGCGTCTGCCACCTCGACACCTGCCCAGTCGGCATCGCCACCCAGAACCCCGTGCTGCGCGAGCGCTTCACGGGCAAGCCGGAGTTCGTCGAACACTTCTTTGAGTTCATCGCTGAAGAAGTTCGCGAACTGCTCGCCGAACTCGGCGCTCGGACGCTCGAAGAAATTATTGGCGACACTAGCCGTCTCAAGGCGTTGACCCTCGACGACCCGACCAACACCGTCGATCTGCGACGTTTGTTGGTCGAGACCGCACCGGACCAGCGCCACCAGAGCATCAAGCAGGACCACGGTCTTGAGGGTGCGCTCGACTGGACCTTCCTCTCCGATGCCCTGGACGCAGCCCTCAAGGGCACCCCACTGGTTATTGACCGTTCAATCAAGAACGTTCACCGCGCCGTCGGTACCTTGACCGGGTCGGCAATCACGCGGGCCTTGGGTGCCAAGACCTTGAGTGACGACCACGTCACCGTGCGCTTGAGTGGATCGGCCGGTCAGTCACTTGGTGCCTTTATTCCAAAGGGCCTGACGATGTCGCTGATTGGTGACGCTAACGACTACGTCGGTAAGGGACTGAGCGGTGGTCGCGTCATCATCCGCAAGGACGACAGCGCCACCTTCGCCAGCAACGAGAACATCATGGCCGGTAACGTCATCGGCTACGGCGCAACTAGCGGTGAAATCTTCATCTCTGGCGTGGTGGGCGAGCGCTGCGCAGTGCGAAACTCCGGCGCCACCATCGTGGTCGAGGGCACTGGTGACCACGCCTGTGAATACATGACCGGTGGCGTCGTCGCGATTCTCGGCGACGTGGGCCGCAACTTGGCCGCCGGTATGAGTGGTGGCACGCTCTACCTCTACGACCCGCGAAACGACGTCCACAACCACCTCTCGGCGGGTGTGTACGAGATTGACCCGCTCGAGTACGAGGATGAGCAGCTGCTGCACGGTTTACTGACTCGCTTCACTGCCGAAACGAAGTCGGCTATTGGCCAACAGATTTTGAATGAATGGCGGACCAGTCGGATGCAGTTCATCCGTATTGAGACGTCGGAGTACCAGCGCGTGCGCGAGGAGTTGCGAAATGGGTAAGCCCACTGGATTTTTAGAGTTCGAGCGCAAGGGCCCCGCCTATCGACCGGTACCGGTGCGCCTACGCGACTGGCGTGAGGTGTACGAAGCCCAGGCCGAAGACGAGGTGCGCACCCAGGGTGCGCGCTGCATGGACTGCGGCATTCCCTTCTGCATGCAGGGCTGCCCGCTGGGTAACCGCATTCCTCACTTCAACGATCTCGTCTACAAGGGAAAGTGGGCCGAAGCTGCGCAGCAGCTCTTCGCGACCAACAACTTCCCTGAGTTCACCGGTCGGCTCTGCCCGGCACCGTGTGAGTCGGCCTGCGTGCTCGGCATTGGTGCCGACCCCGTAACCATTGAGCGCCTCGAGTACGAAGTTGTGGAGCACGCGTTCGCCCTGGGCTTCTCGGTCGCCACCACGCCACAGTCGGAGACTGGCAAGCGCGTGGCCGTCGTCGGCTCGGGACCCAGTGGTCTCGCCGCCGCCGCTCAGCTGCGGGCTGCCGGCCACGAGGTCACCGTTTTCGAGCGCAATGACAAGATTGGTGGCCTGCTGCGCTACGGCATTCCTGAGTTCAAGATGGAAAAGGCCGTCCTCGACCGTCGCCTCGAGGTTATGGCACAGTCGGGCATCACCTTCGAGACTGGTGCCTCAATTGACGCGGAAAAACTGGCGGAGCTGCGGGATTCCTTTGACGCCGTCGTACTGGCTATTGGATCAACTCGTCCCCGCATGATCAACGCACCGGGCGCCGAGCTCGAGGGCATTTACCCCGCCATGGTCTACCTCGAGGCGGCCACCCGTGCCGTTCACGGCAACGGTGTCTCCACCCTCGACGTTGCGGGGGCTGACGTGATCATCCTCGGTGGCGGCGACACCGGCGCAGACTGCCTCGGAACTGCGCACCGCCAGGGTGCCAAGAGTGTCGTCCAAATTGAAATCATGGACACGCCGCCGACTACCCGACCGGCCGATCAACCGTGGCCCACCATGCCGCGCCTCTACAAGGTCACTTCGGCCCACGAGGAGGGTGGCGAACGCGTCTTCTCCACCGAAACGCTGGAGTTCCGTGGCACTGACCACCTCGAAGCCATCGTGGTGCGCAACAACGCAACGGGGGAGCAGTCTGAACTCCCGGCTCGTTACGTTTTCGTGGCCGCCGGTTTCGTGGGACCCGAACTCGACGCCCTCGGTCTTAACCAGGAGCAGAGTACGACGCCACGCGCCACGTTGCAGGTTTCGTCGGACTGGGACGTGCAGGGTGTTGGTGACGGTGCGCCCGTCTTCGCCTGCGGCGACGCGGTGCGCGGTCAGAGTCTCATCGTCTGGGCTATCGCCGAAGGACGTAGCTGTGCGGCCGCGGTCGACCAGGCTCTGATGGGCGAGACCTTGCTTCCAGCGCCGATTACGCCCTACAGCCTCTCCTGGTAACCAGAAATAACGGCTCACATTTTGTAGCATCGTGGTAGTGCCAACGAAGGGGGGCTCCATGCTGAGCACCATGCAAGACGCGCCGCTACTTATTCGTGACATTGTGTTGCGTGGCGAGCAGATGTACGCCGCCAAGAAGATCTTCACCGTCACCCCGACGGGCGTTGACGTCGCGACGTTCGCCGACGTGGCCGCCAACGCTCGACGGCTCGCCAACGCCCTTCGCACCCTGGGCGTCAGTGACGACGCCCGCGTCGGCACGCTGATGTGGAACACCCAGGCCCACATGGAGGTCTACCTGGCCGTTCCCACAATGGGCGCAATTCTGCACACCCTCAACATTCGACTCTTCCCTGATCAATTGGCTTTTGTTATCAACGACGCCGCCGACGAGGTGCTCATCATTGAAGAGACCCTTATTCCCGTCTTGGCGCGAATTCGCGATCAGCTCACCACTGTTCGCCACATCATCGTTAAGGGCGTGGACAGCGACGGCTTCCTGGGCGACACCCTTTCCTACGACGAACTCCTCGCCGGCGCCAGCGACGACTTTGACTGGCCTGACCTGGATGAACGCCAGGCTGCCATCCTCTGTTACACCTCCGGCACTACCGGAAACCCCAAGGGCGTCCTGTATTCCCACCGGTCAACGTGGTTGCACTCGCTCGCGTCGACGACAGCCAACTCCGTGGGGCTGAGCGAACGCGACCGCTGCTTGCTGGTTGTCCCGATGTTCCACGTCAACGCCTGGGGCGCGGCCTTCACGTCGTTCCTCGCGGGCACCGAGATGATCATGCCCAACATGCTGCTCAAGGGTGAGTACCTGTTGCAGATGATTGAGGGACTGTCGCCGACCGTCGCCTTGGGCGTGCCCACCATCTGGAATGACTTGCTTCGCGCGGCTGAGGAGAAGGGTGACGCGAACTTTTCGTCACTGCGCTTCATTCTGGCCGGCGGGGCCGCCGTGCCACGCACGATGATCGAAGCCTTCGCCGACCGCCACGGCGTCACCGTCGTGCAGGGCTGGGGAATGACCGAGACCAGTCCGTTGGCCTCGGTGTCGATTCCGCCCTTTGGTTCCGACCCCGCACACGACATTGAGTACCGCGTTAAGGCCGGTCGTCTCGTCGCCGGTGTTGAGGCGCGCATTGTGTCTCCCGAGGGCGACGAGCTGCCCCGTGACGGCGAAGCAGTGGGGGAGTTCGAACTCCGTGGCCCCTGGATTACCGGCAGCTATTACAACAACCCCTCGGCCGAACAGTTCCACGATGGCTGGCTGCGCACCGGGGACATTGGCACCCTCGACCCCGAGGGGTTCATGGTCATTACTGACCGGTCCAAGGACGTCATCAAGTCCGGTGGTGAGTGGATTAGTTCCGTGGCCCTCGAAAATGCCCTCATGGGTCACCCAGACGTCTTTGAGGCGGCCGTGGTGGCCGTGCCCGATGAACGATGGGATGAACGGCCATTGGCCTGCATCGTCCTGAAGGAGGGTCGCTCTGTCACGGCCAGCGACTTACGGAGCTTCCTTGAACCCCAAGTAGCTCGCTGGTGGCTGCCGGAGCGTTGGACCTTCATTGAGGCCGTGCCCAAGACTTCGGTCGGCAAGTTCGACAAAAAAGTACTTCGCGCCCAATACGCCGCGAACGAGCTAACCGTGGAGACGCTGGCGTGAGCTTTGACGAGTTAGCCAATGACATCGCCGAACTCGAACGTCGCGTCAGTGACGCTATTTTCGACGCCGTTCGAGCGCAACTGCGTGACGATGAGGCTGACCAGGCGGCGCAACTAGAAAAGCGACTCAGCAAGGTTCGTCGAGCCCTGCAAAAGGCCGAACACTTGCTGCGCGGGGCTGAGGACTAGTCCAGCCAGGTGTTGGCGAGGTCGATTACACGTCGGAGCTGAGCGTAGCTGCGACCCTCAAAGGCGAACTGAATGAGCGGTGTCGCTCCGTCATTCACCACCAGATCATCCACGAGGCCGCCTAAGGCCGCCGCCTGCTCGGCCGTTGGACCATGCCGAAGCGTCACTGAAGCGACACCATCACGGAGTTCGTAGGAGACGTAGTTTCGGTAGAAACGAGTCACTTCGGCGATCGCGGCTTCAACGCTTTGACAGTGGACGTAGGCAACGGCATCGCCGGGGCTGAGGTAGCCCTCGTCAATGATGCTCTCCTGCATAAAGGCCGACCAGCGGTTCCAGAACGTTTCACCGGGCGTGTCGAGGAGCAGCACGGGAGCGGGATCCGTTTTGCCGGTGTAGAGCAGGGTGAGGACCTCGAAGATCTCGTCCATGGTGCCCACGCCACCGGGGAGCGCAATGAATGCCTCACTCGAACGCGTCATGACCACCTTGCGGGTGAAGAAATGCGTCATGGCGACGTGGTTCTTATCTAGGTCGACGTAAGGATTGGTGCCGTGCTCGAAGGGCAGTTCAATATTCACGCCGATGGTCGCTTCGCGCCCGGCGCCCCGACTAGCGGCCTCCATAATGCCCGGTCCGGCGCCGGTAATAACCATCCAGCCCTTCGCCACGAGCGCGGCGGCAACCTCGGCGGCCAAGACGGACAAGGGGTGGTCTTGCGGCGTGCGAGCCGAGCCGAAGATGGTGACTTTCTTGGCCCCGGGATGACGCTCCATTAGCGCAAGTCCGTTCGTTAGGTCAGAAAACGCTGTTTCGGCGAAGGAAAAACTAGTCATGGGCGAGTGTCTTGTAGAGGGTGGTGCGGCGAACCAGGGGGCGACCAATGGGGGCGACCATGGCTTCGAGTGTCGCGGCGTCCATCGCCTGGCCGTGAACGGCCCCGGCGGCCCGGGAAATGTTCTCTTCCATCAAGGTGCCGCCCACGTCGTTCGCGCCGGCCTGCAAGATCCGGCGGGTGCCCTCGGCGCCCATCTTGACCCAGGAGACCTGAATGTTGTTAATGGCGTGGGCGTAGTGCAGTCGCGCCACGGCGTGCATGAGGACGGCCTCGCGAAAGGTCGGGCCCTGACGGCCCTTGCCCTGAATGTAAATCGGGGTGGCCATGTGCACAAAGGGCAGCGGCACGAATTCAGTGAAGCCCTTGGTGCGTAGCTGCAGCTCACGCGTGCGGAGTAGGTGCGTGGCCCAGTGGTCCGGTGACTCCACCGCGCCAAACATGATGGTCACATTGGAGTTGAGGCCCACCGAGTGCGCCGCTTCGTGTACGGCGAGCCACTCGTCGCTCGACAACTTGTCAGGGCAAAGTACGGCCCTCACGTCGTCCGAGAGAATCTCCGCAGCGGTGCCCGGTAGCGTCCGTAAGCCGGCGTCGCGCAGTCTGGTCAGGTAGGTGACGAGATCTTGTTCGGAACGGCGCGCACCTTCAAATACCTCTAGGGCGCTGAAGGCGTGAATGTGAATGTCCGGCGATCCCGCGCGAACGGCCGCCACGACGTCGATGTAGTAGTCGCCATCGAACTTCGGGTGAATACCGCCCTGCAAGCAGACCTCCGTCGCACCGAGATCGGCCGCCTCTCGGACCTTGTCCGAAATCTGCTCCAAGGTAAGCAGGTAGGGGTCCCCACGCAGATTGAGCGACAGGGGGCCCTTGGAGAAGGCGCAAAAACGGCACTTAAAGGTGCAGACGTTCGTGTAGTTGATATTGCGATTGATAACAAAGGTCACGTCGTCACCCACGAGCGAGCGGCGAAGATCGTCCGCTGCTTCAACCACGGCATTGAAGTCGCCCCCGCGAGCACCGAACAAGGTCACCAACTCGTCGCGCTCGAGTCCGTTACCCGGTTCGTAGCGGCGCAGGATGTCTAGTACCGGGGGCGTGCGAAGACCACTGCGGGGTGCCGGGGGTGGGCTCACCTCATCACCCGACGACCACGTATCGCTGCGGCCCCGGCCAGTGGCGTCGCTCAGACGAAGAATGCTCGGTCGAACCGCTGGGTCGAGAAAATCGGTGCGTAGACCGGTGTATTCGGGGTAGACGGTGAGACGGGGAATGAGGTGCAGTCCAATGTCTTCCACGGCCGCTTCGAGGGCCTCTACCGCTGGCCATGCCCGCTCGGGGTTCACGTGATCCTTGGTAACCGGCGAAATGCCGCCAAAGTCATCAATACCGAAGGCCACCAACTCCGCAGGGCGGTCACTCAGGTTCGGCGGTGCCTGCAAGTGGACATCGTCCGGCAACAGTAGGCGGGCGGAGGCGATAGTCCAGTGGAACTCCTCGTCAGCGGCGGCCGGGTGCTTGGCCATCAGTGTGCCGGGCTTGGGCAAGAAGTTTTGGATGATGACTTCCTGCACGTGCCCGTGTCGGCGGTGTGATGCGGCGATCGCGGCGAGGGCCTCCAGACGATCGGCGCGGCTTTCGCCGATGCCGACGAGCAGTCCCGTGGTAAAGGGGATCTGGAGTTCACCGGCCGCTTCCAGGGTGGCGAGTCGACGTTCGGGGTCCTTGTCGGGCGCCAAACGGTGGGCCTCAAGGGTGGCCAGGGACTCGAGCATCATCCCCTGCGAGGCACTCACCGTGCGCAACTGTCGTAGTTCGTGCGCGTAGAGGGCACCGGCGTTGATGTGGGGGAGGAGGCCGGTGCCTTCGAGCACCATCGCCGCGGCGTTCGCAACGTAGTCCACCGTGCTGCGATACCCGCGAGCGGCTAGCCACTTCGCTGCTTCGTCGTAACGCAGTTCTGGTCGTTCGCCCAAGGTGAAGAGCGCTTCGGTCACGCCGGCGCGCTGGCCGGCTTCGGCCACCGCCATTACCTCTTCGAGGCTCATAAAGGGTGACGTGAGTCGCGCTGGCGCTTGGGCAAACGTGCAGTAGCCGCAGCGATCTCGACACAACTTGGTGAGCGGGATAAACACCTTGGGCGAATAGGTCAGCTGCCACCCAAAGAGGGAGCGAGCCTTTTCGTAGGCACTTGGCGCAAGTTCAGCGGCGCTGGACTGAAGGAGCACTTCGAACGTCGGCACGCCACTGGTCATGAGGTCAGCCTATGAGTCCAGGCCGAGCAGCGTGCGGGCCTCGGCCACGTCATCGACCAGCAGCTGGTACACCGGTCGACCGGCATCACGCATCGCCCGGTAGTCACCAATGGCCTGCGCCATGTGCAGATCGTGGAACGAGTACTGGCGACCAGCGATACGCACCGGGTCGGTCTTGGGGCGCTGAATGATCTGCAGTCCGACGACCTGCGTCGGGCCACCCTTGTGGAGCTGACCGGTTGAGTGCAAGTACCGGGGGCCGAGGTTGGCCGTCGTCGGGCCGTAGGCGGCCTCAATCTCACGACGAAGAACGGCGAGGTTAACTCCTGCGCTGAAGGGCGCGTAGGCCTGCACAGCGATGTAGTGCGCGTCGTGCAAATCGCGCTCGAGGTCAATACGAGAGAACTCGACGACGTCCCAGGTCACGGCACCCTGGAGCAGCGCGAAGACTTCCTTCTTGGCTGATTCCACGTTGGGCTGGTTAAAGGGGTCAACGCCCAGGTGGTAGGCCAACAGGGCGGCGAGCAGGTGGTAGTACTGCATCTCGCCGGGCGCATAGAGAGCAACCGGTCCTTGAACGAGCGGGATGAAGCCGCGGCTTGACTTACCCGTGGTTTCGCCAACCAACTGCTCCAGCCACAGCGCACCACCACTGCTAATGGGGTCAGCACCCAGGGGGAAGATCGCCTCGCCCTCGCAGATGCTCTCGGCCATCGTGGCGGCATCGTGGACCGCTCGGGCCACGAGGTCATCGGTGAGGTAGCACGCTGCAAGTTCCTCGCGAAGGTCCTCGACAGTCCATCCGGCGTAAAGCGCCGGCACGAGCCCGAAGGGGGAGAGCGAGGAGAACCGACCACCGGTGTTTGGGTCGCCCAAGATCACCAGGGCGCCAAGGGACTCGCCCAGTTCGGCCAGGGCCGTACCGGGGTCCGTAATGATGATGAGGTCCTGGGGTTCGAGTCCACTGGCCAGTGCGTGCGCCAGAAGGGTCTGGGTTTCGACTGTGCCGCCAGACTTCGACGAAGCAATAACGGTGGCTTCACGGAAATCGAGGCTGGCGACCGTGTCGGGGTGCGACGTGTCGACCACCGTGAGGTGGTTCTCGGGACGCCAGTCGGCGTAGAGCCGAGCCGGCGAGCTCGAACCACCCATGCCGAGCAGCAGGGTGCGCTCGTAGCGACGGGGCAGCTTGGCGTTGATGTCATCAAGCCATTCTCCGAAGTACGTCTCCGGGTGGCGGAGCCATCCGGTGGCGTGCGCGGCAGTCTCACCTTCGAAGAAGGAGACGTCGCCGTCGAGAATCTGCTGGACTAATTCACTCATTGGGGGGTTCCATTCAATTTTGTTTCAACTAAAGCGAGGAGTTCTTCATACGCCGCGATAAAGGAGGCGACACCGTCGCGCTCCAGGGTCGCCGTGACCTCATCAAGCGAAATCGATTCTGGCAAATGCGTCAATGCGGCGGCCGTCGCGGCGCGAACGTCGCCGTCTACCAACTTAGAGTCAGCGAAGGAGCCGTGGTCCAGCGTGGCGTAGAGGGTCGCATCGGGCATGGTGTTAACGGTTTCGTCGGCCACGATGGTGTCCACGTAGAGCAGGTCGTAGTATGACGGATTCTTCGTTGACGTCGATGCCCACAAGGGACGCTGCACCTGCGCACCAGCGGCGAGGAGGGCGTTCACTCGCGGCGAACCAACGTGACGCAGGTACGTCTCGTACGCGGCGGCAACCTGTGCATTGGCGGTAGTGCCGCGACGAGGGTCACCCTCGGGCAACAGCGCGTCGACGGCCGCGTCAACGCGCGACACGAAGAAACTAGCCACTGAGGCAATCATCGAAATGTCGAGTCCGTTGGCCTGCGCCTTTTCGAGGCCTGCGGTCCAGGCGTCAAGAACTTCCTGGTACCGCTCGAGCGAGAAAATCAAGGTGACGTTGACGTTGATGCCGCGGGACAACACCTCAGTAATGGCGGGCAAACCTTCGACCGTCGCCGGAATCTTGATCATCACATTCGGGCGGTTGACGTCGTCGGCCAGACGCTGCGCGGCATCAATCGTCGCCTGGGTTTCGTGGGCCAAGCGGGGCGATACTTCGAGCGAGACAAAACCGTCGAGGTAACGACGACGGCCAGCAGCGCGCTCGTTCAAGGAGTTCTCGTACACCGGACGCAAGACGTCGCAGGCGTCGCGAACGTCCGAGGCGGCCAACGTCTCGAAGACCACTTCCGCGTCGGCGCTGCCGACAGCGGCGACGAGTTCGTCGTAGGCGTTTGACGTGGCGAAGGCCTTGGCGAAGATGGCGGGGTTCGAGGTGACGCCACGGGCGCCATCAGCCACCAACTGGGCCAACGTGCCGTCATTGAGCCAGTCGCGTCGGATGTTGTCAATCCACGCGCTCTGGCCGTACTCCTCAAACAAGGTGTGCAACGTGGTCATTCTGACTCCAATCGGGAACGAACGTGGGCCACGACCGCGGCGGGGGTGATCCCGAAGTGGTCGAAGACGAAGTTGCCCGGGGCCGACATACCGAAGGTGTCGATACCGATCGCTTCGTCGGCGTACTTGTGCCAACCCAGCGTGGCGCCGGCTTCGAGGGCAACACTGGGGATGTCGTAGCGCAGGACCTCACCCTTGTACTGGGCGTCTTGGGCCTCGAAGCAGGTCCAGCAGGGGAGCGCAACGACGCGAACGGGCGTACCCGCCGCGGTCAACTCATCAGCGGCGGCCAGGCAGACCGAGACTTCCGAGCCGGTGGCGAGCAACGTAAAGACGGCGTCCTCGTGTTCCCGAACCACGTAGCCACCGCGAAGCGCGTTGGCGGCCGAGGCGGCGCCGTCGGCGCCACTCAGCACGGGGATGTCCTGACGAGTCAGCACCAGGGCCGTGGCGGCTGGCTGCGGATCACGCAGGAAGGCCTCGACGAAGGCCAGTGTCTCGTTGGCATCGCTAGGGCGCACAACGTGGAGGCGGGGCATGGCCCGTAACGACATCAGGTGTTCCACCGGCTGGTGCGTCGGTCCGTCCTCACCAACACCAATGGAGTCGTGCGTAAAGACGAAGAGCGTGCTGGCGTGCGAAAGCGCCGCCATACGGACTGCGGGTCGCACGTAGTCAGCAAACACGAAGAAGGTTGAGCCCACTGGGCGCACACCGCCATGCAGGGCCTGGCCCACCATGATTGCGCCCATGGCGAACTCACGAATGCCGTAGTAAATCTGGCGACCATTGGGTTGCTCACTCGTCTGCGCCACGGAGTGGCTAACAACGACGCCGGTGTTGTCGGTCAAGTCGGCCGAACCGGCCGTTAGGCCACTAGTGAGGGGAGCAAAGGTGTCCATCGCGCGCTGCATGGCCTTGCGCGTCGCCACCTTGGCGCCCTCATCGAAACGAGCCGCGTGAGCGTCACCCGTAAGTCCACCATTACTGGCCAATTGGGCCAACAGCTGCTCACCACGGGCGCCAGCTTCAGCGACACGAGCACGCCAGGCGTCGGCAACCGCAGGAAGGGCGGACGCATTGGCAGCGGCCAACTCATCGTCCACCACGAAGGAGTCAGTGCCGAGTCCCAGAAGTGACTTGACTTCGGCGATCGCGTCCGCGCTGAAGGGTGATCCGTGCGCCTCTCGCCGGTCCATCATCGTGGGGGAGGGGTAGCCAATGTGGGAGCGAACGATAATTAACGTCGGACGCGACGTCTCAGCTTGTGCCTGACGGACCGCTTCTTCGAGAACCGTCAAGTCGTGGGCCGCCTCACCTACGTTGATGACCTGCCAACCGTACGAGGCAAATCGAGCGGCCGCGTCGTCACGGAGTGCGAGCTCGGTGGCGCCGTCAATGGTGATGTGGTTGTCGTCGTAGAAGACGGTCAGTCGATCGAGACCCAAGGAGCCAGCCAAACTGGCCGCCTCGTGGCTAATTCCTTCTTCGAGGCAGCCGTCACCAGCGATGACGTACGTGCGGTGATCGACCAGGTCGGCGCCGTACTGGGCGCGAAGCATGCGCTCGGCGATTGCCATACCAACGGCGTTGGCGATGCCCTGGCCGAGCGGACCCGTCGTGACCTCGACGGTGGGAGTCACACCGTTTTCGGGGTGTCCAGGCGTGCGGCTGAAGGGCTGACGGAAGGCCACCAGGTCGTCACGGGTGACGTCGTAGCCGAAGGCGTTGGCCAGTCCGTACTGGAGGATCGAGGCGTGGCCGCAGCTAAGGATGAAGCGGTCCCGGTCGGCGAAACTGGGGTCGCGGGGGTCATGCTTCAAAATTCGCGAGAACAGCATCACACCCAGCGGTGCCAGCGCCATGGCGGTGCCGCTATGGCCAGATTTTGCCGCCGCGGGCGCATCCATGGCGAGGCCCACAATTTGGCGAATTGCTTGGCCTTCTCGAGTAGTTGCGCCGTTGTAGAACTGGTCGGTCATTTCTTCAACAGTAGTAAAAATCGCCTATTGGCTCGTGTCGCTTTGCCGCCGTTCGAGGTAATTTCACCCCGTCGTGAGTAGTCTGGAACTATGAAGACCCCAAAGTGGCGATCCATCTGGCGAGGCGCCTCACTCCAGCGCGATTTCGAAGAGTTGCGGGCTGTGCTGGTTCGCTACGTCAAGGAAGAAACCATCGCTCCGCTGAAGTCGATGGGACGATTTCTGGCCTTCGGCGCCCTCGGCAGTATCTTCGTCGGCTTTGGTGGCGTCTTGATGCTGCTCGGCGTTCTTCGCTACCTGCAGTGGCAGTTCCCCTTCTTTGACGGTTCGGAGTCCTGGATTCCCTACGCCATCGTCGTGGTTATCGCCATGGGCGCAATCGGGCTCACGCTGTGGCGCATTTTTGCCTCGGTCGGACCTCGTCGTCGCGGAGGGGCATGAAGAAGTCGTCCGCCACTCGTGACGAGCTCGAGCGCCGTCTGCGCGATCTCGTGCCGACCAGCCCGCTTTCGCTCAATGACCGTGACCCGAAGTCGGCGGCCGCGGCCGCCGGTGCGAGCGGTCTCCTCGCCGGGTACGTGTGGGGCTGGTTTCGAGGACGGCGTTCAAAGAAGCGCTCATGAGTGCACTGCATCGCCAAGCCCTTCGCTACCTAACTCGAAAGGGCACTTCGGGTGATGGTCGCTGGTACATCGCCGCAGGGGCTCTAATCTTGCTACGCGTCTTGACGCGCCGTTCCGCACCACGCGGTCGTTGAGTAGTAGGAGAGTCCCGTGAGTGCAGCAATTCTTAAAGAGGGTGAGCGCGTCATGCTCATCGACGCCAAGGACCGTCAGTATTTAATTACCCTCAAGTCCGGCAACACCTTTCACACCCACGCTGGCATTGTGGCCCACGACGACGTCATTGGCGCATTGGAGGGTTCGTTAATCCGCGGCACCACCGACCGTAGTTTCCTCGTTGTTCGGCCCACCATGTCCGATGTCGTTCTCAAAATGCCCCGCGGCGCGCAGGTTATTTACCCCAAGGACCTCGGCACCATCTTGATGATGGCCGACATCGCCCCCGGTATGCGGGTCCTCGAAGCGGGCGTTGGATCGGGAGCACTGTCAATGACGCTGCTGCGCGCGGGCGCTCACATCACCGCCTACGAGATCCGCGAAGACTTCGCTAACCACGCCAAAAAGAACGTCTATGAGATGCTCGGTACCGACGTCCCCTACGACGTAAAGATTCGTGACGTGACCGAGGACATTGAAGAACGCGACCTCGACCGCATCCTGCTCGACATGCCTGAGCCGTCAGCTGTTGTCGCCCACGCCGAAAAGGCGCTGCGCCCTGGCGGTATTTTCCTCGCCTACCTGCCGACCATCAACCAGACGCAGTTGCTACGCGAAACGTTGCGACAGCACCAGTTTGGGCTCGAGGAGACGGTGGAGATTCTGCGCCGGACGTGGCACATTGATGGACGCTCGGTGCGACCGGACCACCGAATGGTGGGACACACTGGATTCTTGACGACGGCTCGACGAGTCGTGCGATCGTCAAACAGCGAGGCTTAGCGCTCGATAAAGATGCACTCGCCGGGGCACTCTTCGGAGGCCTCGACAACTGCGTCTTCGAGTTCGGCCGGCACATCGGCCATGCCGGCGGCGCCACCGGGGTTGTTCTGCGGGGTGCCGTCCTGCTTGACGTAGGCGAGGCCGTCGTCGAGGAGGGTAAAGACCGCGGGAGCAATCTCTTCGCAGAGTCCGTCACCCGTGCACAGGTCCTGGTCGATCCACACCTTCATAACAACATCCTTTGCGCTAAACGTTCTTCGAACACTTTAGTCAATGAGTTGGGATTACCTACGTTGAGTTCGCGCTCTTTTCTCACGTAGGGTGGCGATATGAGCTTCAATGACTTCGACGACGAATCGGGACCCGCCGCCGACGAGAGCGTCTTCTCCGTTGTCGACATCGACCAAGCGCGCCGCCGCATCGACGTGCTCGAGGCTCGACTCGTAGAGGCGCGAGCAGCCCTAGCCACCACGCGGTCGAATAACGAGAAGCTCACTATCACGATTCAGCAGACCAGAGACCAAATCGCCGCGCTGCGCGACGAGGTCGCCAAGTTGAGCCAACCGCCGGCCGTCTACGGGACCTTTATTGACTTCAATGAAGACGGCACGGTCGACATCTTTGCCGCCGGCCGCAAAATGCGGGTCTCGCTACACCCAGGACTCGACCCCGGCCAGATCGCCCGTGGCGCCGAAGTTGTCCTCAACGAGTCCTTCAATGTCGTCAGCGTCCGTGACGGCGATGGTCAAGGTGACGTTGTTACGGTCAAGGAAGTCCTCGACGAACGACGGGTCTTGGTCTACAGCCGCGGTGACGACGAGCGGGTGGCTGAAATCGCCGACGCTCTAAAGGACAGCAAGCTAAGCAGTGGCGACCACGTCGTGCTCGACACCCGGAGCAATCTGCTCGTCGAGAAGTTAATTCGTCAGGACGCCGAAGACCTCATTTTGGAGGAAGTGCCGGACATCTCCTACGCCGACGTTGGCGGACTCGAC
>Ga0164296_1001597_pt1 | contig 23643 bp, 22 predicted proteins | sample GEODES057metaG_FD_113533 | JGI IMG/M metagenome (GOLD analysis project Ga0164296, IMG submission 113533) | Dystrophic lake water microbial communities from Trout Bog Lake, Wisconsin, USA - GEODES057 metaG | ecosystem: Environmental > Aquatic > Freshwater > Lake | place: USA: Trout Bog Lake...
AGCCGGAGCAGCTTTCGCTACCTTGGTCGGAACAGGCTTGCGCTTAGCGATCTTCATGAGTTCAATTAAGATGAAAGCAACAACCGCAACAAATGCAATGAGTCCTAGGACTGCCCAGTTATCGCCTGGCCACTTTTTGTCAGCTCCCGCACAACCTTCTGCCGCCCAAAAAATTCCGAACGAGGTAAGCAAGATTCCCACGACAAACTTCATGGTGTTCTCCGGTACCTTTGACAACGGAGCGCGAAGGGCAAAGCCTGCAGCAGTAACAATCGCTATCGCTACTAGCGCAGCAATCGAGGCGAGTGTGACGTGGTGATCGATGGTTCCAAATGTGAGAACAATGAAAGCGACTTCTAGACCTTCAAGCAGTACGCCTTTGAATGAGAGTGTGAATGCATACCAATCGTCGATACCGTGCTTGGCACCTTTACCTGCTGCACGCGCTGCAGCGATCTCTTCTTGAAAAATTTTATCTTCATCGTGTAGCGCTTTAAATCCACTCGCGCGCAGAATCGCTTTGCGCAGCCAGGTGAGTCCAAAGACGAGCAGTAGCGCTCCCACAACTATTCGAAGTACCGAAATATTGATTTGAGAAATTGCAGGTCCGAGCGCAGCAATAATCACTGCGAGGGTGAGCAGACCAGCGACAACACCTCGACCAGCAGACTTCCAATCGCGCGCAGTACCAGCAGCAAGCACGATGGTTACTGCCTCGACTGCTTCCACGGCGCACGCTAGAAAGACTGAAATAAATAGCGCTAACGATGAACCTGACATCTTTACTCCTTCATTAAACACGTGGTAGCGGCTGTAACTGATTTCATAGCGGGAAAGCAAGGCAATTGCGTGGATCTATACGAACCCGAACTTTATCCCCTCGCTTTGCAGCTGTGACTGCAAAAACGCTGGAAATAACCCCTAACTCGCACTCGATAACATGCTCGTAGCCCCGCCCACGATAAGCAAGATCTAGGACTTGGCCAGTGAACGAATTATGGTCATCACTCGGATGCGTGCTGATACTGGTTGCACTTGGGCGAAGGAGGACTTCGACGCTCTCTCCCACGTTAAGCGGCGACCCCATGCGACAACGAATCTGCGCTTGCCCGCTCCTCACAGTAACTTCTTCACCATCAACGCTTTCAACCGTTCCCTGGAAGCTTCCAGAGATCCCCGTGAAAGCAGCAACAAAGCGGTTGGCTGGTTTCTGATAAATATTTTCTGGCGTATCCAGCTGCTGTAATTTGCCTGATCGCAGAACACCAATTGTGTCGGCTAAGGCGAACGCCTCAGATTGATCATGCGTGATGTACAAGGCGGTTGCGCCAATCTCACGAGTAAGCGTTGCTATCTCTACTCTTAGTCGCTCCCGCAAATCAGCATCGAGGTTTGATAGCGGCTCATCGAATAAAAGCAGTGATGGTCTAGCGACAATCGCACGGGCTAGCGCCACTCGCTGCTGCTCCCCGCCGGACAGTTGGAATGGATAGTTGGCACCCTTGCCAGCCAAGCCAACTCGCTCTAACGCTTCATTGACTCGGTTGGCGACTTCCTCTGAACTCACCTTACGCCGACGCAGTGCATATTCGACATTTTCATATGCGCTCATGTGGGGCCAGAGCGCATAATCCTGAAAGACCATGGCAAGGTCTCGCTTTTCTGGCGGTAGGTGCAGTCCTGGGCCAGAAATCGGTTGAGTTCCAAAGGAGATGGTTCCGCTATCAAGCCGCTCGATTCCAGCAATCGAACGAATCAACGTTGATTTTCCAGAGCCCGATGGCCCCAACAGAACCGTGAAAGTGCCAGGTTCAATGGTTAAGTCGAAGTTATCCAGGGCCGCTAAGGAACCGTAATTCTTTTGCGCCCCTCTCACTTCAACCCGTTGTGGCTGGACTTTGTTCATCGTTGATTCCCCAATCGCTTCCATCCGGCGGGTGCAAATCTGTTAAATAAGAAGAAGGCAATCGCTACAACGGTGAGCGCCCACAGGATTGATAGCACTTCGATTGCGGTGCCACCCCCGAAATCAAATCCCGCTAATGAAAGTTCAATTCCTACTGCGACTGGCGGACTTCCTGGTGGGTAGAGCAATTCTGATACCGGTAACTCGAGAAGCGTGCCAGAGAATGTGAGTAGCCAAGCAATGAGTAGTGGACGAGCGATGATCGGCATAGTGACATCGAGCCAGGCTCGAGCCGGTCCGCTGCCATGAACTCTTGAGGCATCCATCATGGAATCTTGAATCTGCGACATATTTCCTACCAACGATCGTGAGGTGGAAGGTAGTGCATTAGCTGTATATGCCAATGCCAATAAGAAAGATGTTCCGTAAATGTGTAAACCTAGATCATTAATGAACTTCAAGTTGTAGGTAAAGATGTAGCCAATTGCGAAAACAATTCCAGGTAGCGCCACTGCAGCTAACAGAAAAAAATCCATAAACCTTTTGCTACGAGAAGGTCGTGCAGCCGTTAATACCTTCGAGGCGATTGCTGCTAGTCCCACCGCTAATGTCGCTGTAATTAAAGACATCTCAGTGGAATAGATCAGGGGCTTGCGCAGGAATCTGCTTCCTAAGACTCGGGTGTAATTTGAAAAGTTAATGCTGTAATGGCTGAGCAATGAGCCAAGACCCTGAAGCATCGAAGCTGAAACTGCTCCAAAAATTGGAATACCAAGAGTGATGACTAAGACAATAATGATCCAGCCACTCGTTAGCGACTTCCCGAGGATCGAAAACTTGAGCGTACTTGCAGGCCTGGTCCGCCCACTTAGCGTTCTAAAACTACGCCCACGTAGAGCTCGGTTCTGAGCCAAGATTGCAAGTATGACTAGAGCCAGCAAGGTAAGACTGGTTGCGGCACTCACCGGGAACTGAACTGGAATCGAGTTAATACCTTGATAGAGCTGATAGGTAGCCACTGAAAAGTGAGCCACATTTGAGAGCGTTGAAGCCACACCGAAATCACTAATCGCCTCTGCGAAAACAATAGCTAACGCTGAAAATATCGAAGGCAGTAGCAGTGTCGCCATAATTCGAAAAGCGGCGCTGCGGGAGCCGCCATGCACACGAGCTGCTTGTTCAAATTCTTCGCCAAGACCACGCATAGCGTTTGCAATCACCAAATATGCAAAGGGAATTCCCTTAACCATCAAGACTAAACAGATTCCAACTGGCCCATAGAGCAAATTGCGAATAGGAGTTACATGGAGCCCCATAATTTCAAGCACACCGCGCTGCTCAAAGAGTCGTTGCCAACCCAACGCAATTAAATAAGAGGGTGCCAAGAAGAGCGCAAATATAGTTCCGTTCCAAATCTTTCTGGCCGGAGTATCAGTGCGCAGCACCAACCACGCCATAGAAAGTGCGATGGCGCTAGCACCCACAGCTGCTACCACTCCAAGAATTAAGGAGTGAAGAAGCGCTAATCCATAGCTGCCGGTGAATACAGGTTTGAAGGAGCTAAGCGTGAACCATTGCTTGCCTTGATCAAAGAGTCGCGGACTAAAGGCAACGCTCAGGAAAAGCGTGATTGGAATAATAAGAATGAAGAGAATCAAGGTCCAAAACAGGGCCATCGGAGTAATACGGATCCGACGCGCTTTAGCTGTAATCGTGTTCAAAAAAGATGGCACCTGATAGCGGATAGATCTATCCGTATCAAGTGCCATCTTGTTAAACGCCTTTATTTAATTGTTGGCAGGTTACTTGCTGCGAATGCTTGATGTGAACCAAGCGTCGATTTCGCTCTGCAATGGACCCCACTTGTATGGATCAACAATCTGGTATGCACTTGGAAGCGCTGGTGTGTACTTGTTTGCGACCGTTCCATTGATTGTTGGCCAGCAGATGACATCTGAGTTCTGAGTTGCATCAGTTGTACCTAAGATTGCTTGACCAGCTGGTGAGAGTACAAACTTTACGAAAGCTTGAGCTCCAGCAACTTCAGCTGCAGGGCGATTCTTGTCGATCGCAAGCGAGCTAGGCATAAGTGTTGGGCGACCTGGGTAAACGATAGCTGGCTTGTAGCCTGCTACTGGGTTAGCGTTGAACTTGATCAATTCTGCAACTGCGGCAGAGCTTTGAACGAGACCCATCTGAATCTGACCAACTTCAAGTGCGTGAATTGTTGGACCATTCTTATCGTTAACAACCAAGCCATTTGCCTTGAGGCTTTGGAAGAATGTCTTTCCAGCATCTTCGCTGCCAAGATCACTCATCACACCTGCGATAAATGGATATGTTGGGCCAGAGATATTTGGATCGTTCATACCGATCTTGCCCTTAACTGCTGATGAGAGCAGGCCCTGGAAAGACTTAGGTGGGTTTGACATCACTGAAGAGTTGTAGAGCCCTGCAACCATCACGGTCGCACCAGTTACAACGTATGAATTGTTCTTAGGAGCGAGTTGCTTTCCGATGTGGTCATATGAAGGCTTGAATGCAACTGTAGCGAGCTGATGGTTGAGATCTGCCGCAGCAGCCCACTCATCGCCATCTGCCCAGAAGAGACCCCATTGTGGGTTGCTACCTTCTGCTGCAACCTTTGCAAGAAGTGGACCAGTTGATCCGCCAACGTCGACAACCTTGTACATTGATTGAGAAGCGTTGAATGCTGCGATTTCTGCAGGTGCGTATCCGATAGCTTCGTAAAGGTTGATGGTGATTGGATCTGCGTGAGCTGCAGTCGCGCTCACTCCTGTTCCTAGAATCGCCAATGATGCTGCAATTGCAACGCTCTTGACGAGGCTAGTGACGCGTACTTTAAGCATTGAGTCTCTCCCTCTCATTCCCTCGAATTATGTAGACCGAAAGTCGGTAGCCCACCCTCACAGCGAACTGAAGTGAAGTGAATCCGAGGTGTATGAGAGTTGAACGAACACGAAGTAAAGTTCCGGTGAAGTGAAGATTAATTCGCGAGTTAGCGCAGGGAGTTTTCTAGATAGCTTCGCAGCCGCTTAGGAAGCAATTGGTAAAGCCGTTGTTGCCATAACTTAGCCTGATCTAACGGAGATTTCGCCAAAACATGAGCACTCGCCGGACCTTCGGGGGTTGGCACGTTCTTGATCGTTGGTGAATTCTGGTCGAGTGAATCAGCGATGATCGTCGCACTTGAAATAACTGTCATCAATCGTGCCAACTGGCTCTTTTCAAGCGCGCTTGCTTGTGAGACCACGGTGGTTATTGCTGATTCTGCATTAAGTCTGATCTCGGCAGTCGTTGGTTCTTTGGTTGCAGAGTATGGATCGAATCTGAAATCTTCGGCATTGACTGAGAGCGCATAACTAACCGACGAGAGCAGGGTCGCCATAGCGGAGGTAATCTCTGGTGACATTCCGCCACCAAGGCGAATATCAAAGAGCGCACGGGAAGTCGCGCGGGTCTGAATGATCATGTGTTCGAGCGCGACTCCGCGCAGATACAACCGCTCCGCATTCTCACTTCGGACCGCTGGCAACCACTTTGCAAATACTCTTGCTTCGAGCGCTTGGTTACGAATAGTTGGAATCTCTTCGGTAAGCAACCGAGCTCTTGCTAACCATCTGCCGGCGCGATCTTGTGAGTAATTTTCTGCAACGCCTTCGGCCATCTGCGAATTCAGAACCGCACAACGTTCGGTGAGTGAACTGATGCGATCAATGGTTCGACCGGCAGGGGTCTTTGGGTGAGCGAAGACAGAAGCAACGATTGCGATACTGGCGCCAATGAGCGTTGAGATCAGACGATTTGCTGCGTTGGTTTGGCTGAGCCCTGGGCCGATCACAATCAAGGCTGTAACAGGGACGTTGATCGCTGCTACTTCTCCCAGGTGCAAGATGCGAGCAGCGACAAGCGAGATGAGAACCGTGAGGCCAACAGTAATGAGCCCAAGTCCAAAGAAGTGAAGTGAGAGGAGCGCTGCGCCGGCACCAACGCTCGAGCCAACGATCTGTCCAAGACCTTCGCGCGTAGATTTGTGCAGTGAAGAGCGAACGGTAAGTGCGGCAACGATCGCTGCAACTACGCCACCATTTTTAAGGACGCTATCGCCTACCTGCCAGGAAATCGAAGCGGCTAGCGCAGTGACAACAACTTGCTGGATCCAGAACCAGCGATCAATAAATTGTTGCGCAATAGCCTGCAAGCGAGCCTTCATAGCGACAATCTTAGGCCGACTGAGAGCAGAGTAGCTCTTAGATAAAGAACTCAACCTCTGAATTCTTTGATACCGAGCGCGAAACTACTTGATTTGCGCCGATAGTGGAGCCTGCGCCGATGGTGATGTTGCCCAAAATTTTTGCACCAGCGCCGATCAACACGTTGTTTTCAATGGTTGGGTGGCGCTTACCTTTTTCGGCTGTCCTTCCACCCAAAGTAACGCCGTGAAAAATAATGACATCATCGCCCACGATTGCAGTCTCGCCAATCACGATACCCATGCCGTGATCTATCACTACCCTACGGCCAATGGTTGCCCCTGGATGAATTTCGATTCCGGTTTTGTGACGCGTGTGATTAGCGATCAGCCTGGCAACGAGTTTGAAGTTCTTGCGCCACAACCAATTCTCTAGGTGGTGGGCCCACAGCGCGTGCACGCCGGGATACGAGATGAAGACCTCGAATCGATTACGGGCAGCAGGATCCCGAAGCATCACAGCATCGAGATCTTCTTTGATCCTAGAGAACATACTCACGGCGCAAGAGCCAGCTTTCCTAATCAGAATAATTAAATAGAAGGTGCGACGGGTTCGTCGATGAACTCCTTGTAGAGCGGCGTTGAAAGATAACGCTCGCCAAAGGATGCCATCACAACGACGATGATCTTGCCGGCAAACTCTGGACGATCTGCAATCTGTGATGCACCCCAGAGCGCCGCGCCAGAAGAGATACCCGCAAGAATTCCTTCTTCTTGACCCGCGCGCTTAGCGAAGGTGAATGACTCTTCATTTGGCGCTGAGAGAACTTCGTCATAAATAGTTGTATCCAAAACAGGTGGAACAAAGTTTGCGCCGATACCTTGAAGTGGGTGGCCTGCTGGTGATCCGCCGGTAAGAATTGGTGAAGCCGCTGGCTGAACCGCGAAAATCTTGATGTTTGGATTCTTAGCCTTAAGGCCCTGACCAACACCAGTAATGGTTCCGCCAGTACCAATGCCCATCACAACTGCGGCTACTTGACCATCGGTATCGTTCCAAATTTCTTCGGCAGTAGTTGCCTTGTGAATTGCAGGACCGGCTTGGTTTTCAAATTGGCGAACAAGAACTCCGCCTTCTTCCTTTCCGATGCGCTCTGCTTCTTCAACGGCGCCACGCATTCCTTGTGCTGCAGGAGTAAGAACGAGCTTTGCACCAAGTGCACGAAGTAGCGCACGGCGCTCCTTCGACATTGAATCTGGCATCGTCAAAATCACTTTGTATCCGCGAGCAGCGCCAACTGATGCGAGTGCAATACCGGTGTTACCTGATGTCGCTTCGACAATAAGTCCACCAGGTTTAAGCGCACCACTCTTCTCAGCATCATCAACCATTGCTACTGCAAGACGATCCTTCACCGATGCAGTTGGGTTGTAGAACTCGAGTTTGCCAAGAACAGTTGCCTTGGTATCGCCAAAGAGGCGTTGAATTTTTACAAGAGGAGTGTTGCCAAATACCTGGGAAATATTGTCGTAGATTTTCATGAGGCCGAAATTAGCAGGGTCGCCAAAAAAGTTCTCGCCCTCACTTCTCTCTTGCGAACTTCTTGCATCTGTTGCGCAATGCAGCAAAGCAATCAATACTTGCCGTTATGACAACCATGAGAAAATTACGCGATCTAGAAGTTTCCGCCCTCGGCCTTGGCTGCATGGGTATGTCTGAGTTTTATGGTCCAGGCGATGAAGCCGCCTCTATTGCGACCATCCATCGCTTTCTAGAGCTGGGTGGCACTTTTATCGATACCGCCGACATGTATGGCCCATTCACCAACGAGGTTTTGGTGGGCAAGGCAATTGCCGGCAAGCGTGATCAGGTCGTTCTTGCTACCAAGTTTGGCAACGAGCGCGGTACCGATGGCTCATGGAAAGGCATCAACGGTCGCCCCGAGTATGTGAAGGCTGCCTGCGATGCATCGCTTAAGCGTCTTGGCGTTGACCACATCGATCTTTACTACCAGCACCGAGTCGATCGGAATACTCCGATCGAAGAGACCTGGGGCGCTATGAGCGAACTCGTAGAAGCCGGCAAGGTTCGCTCCCTCGGAATCTCTGAAGCATCGGCTGCCACGATTCGCAACTCGTAAGGGTGTCACTCCAGCACAACTCGCGCTAGCGTGGGTTTTGGCTCAAGGTGGTGATGTTGCGCCAATTCCGGGCACACGAAAAGTTTCGCGACTTGAAGAGAATATGGCCTCACTCGAGATTGTGTTGAGCGCCGATGACCTAGCCGAACTTAATGAAGCGGCTCCTGTCGGAGTTACTTCAGGTGAGCGCTATCCAGATATGTCTACGGTAAACGCTTAATCTAATTCAGCAATTAATTTAAATTCACTGCTACCAAGCTGGCCTTGTTGGGTATACAACTCCAGCTTGGCGCGAGTATCCGCAATATCAAGATTGCGCATAGTGAGCTGACCGATGCGATCGGTTGGCCCAAATGCTGCATCTTCGGTGCGCTCCATCGAGAGCTTCTCTGGGTGATATGAAAGCGCTGGACCGGTGGTATTAATGATTGAAAAATCATCGCCGCGACGCAGACGAAGAGTCACGGTGCCAGTGACTGCGGATGCAACCCAACGAGTCAATGATTCGCGCAACATCAACGCTTGTGGATCGAACCAGCGACCCTCATAAAGCAAGCGTCCGAGTCTGCGACCTTCTGCGTGATAGTTCGCAATGGTGTCTTCGTTGTGAATCGCGCTTATCAAACGTTCGTACGCAATAAAGAGGAGCGCCATTCCTGGAGCCTCGTAGATGCCGCGTGACTTTGCCTCAATAATTCTGTTCTCGATCTGATCGGCCATACCCAAACCGTGGCGACCGCCAATTGCATTTGCTTCCTGCATAAGGGCAACAGAATCGCTAAGACTCTTGCCGTTGATTGCCACCGGACGACCTTGCGAAAATTCAATCGTGACATCTTCGGAATCAATTTTTACTGATGGATCCCAGAACTTCACTCCCATGATTGGGTCAACGATTTCAATAGAAGCATCGAGCTCTTCGAGGTTCTTTGCTTCGTGCGTTGCACCGAGAATGTTGGCATCGGTGGAATAAGCCTTCTCAGCGCTATCGCGATAAGGGAAGTTGCGAGCGACTAACCACTCTGACATCTCCTTGCGACCGCCAAGTTCTGTCACGAAATCAGCATCGAGCCATGGCTTATAAATTTTGAGGGCTGGGTTGGCGAGCAAGCCGTAGCGATAAAAACGTTCAATGTCGTTGCCCTTATAAGTAGAGCCATCGCCCCAAATAGAGACGTTATCTTCGAGCATCGCGCGCACAAGGAGTGTTCCAGTAACAGCGCGACCAAGTGGTGTTGTATTGAAATATTGCTTTCCGCCGCTACGAATATGGAAAGCGCCGCAAGCAATCGCTGCTAAACCTTCTTCTACGAGCGCGAGTTTGCAATCGACTAAGCGAGCTTTTTCAGCACCATATTCCAGCGCGCGACCTGGGATCGAATCAATATTTGTCTCGTCGTATTGGCCAAGATCGGCGGTATAAGTGAATGGGACCGCGCCTTTTTCTCGCATCCATGCAACTGCTACAGAAGTGTCGAGGCCGCCAGAGAAAGCGATGCCTACAGATTGACCGACTGGAAGTGAGGCGAGAACTTTGGACATTAGGCAATCGTACCCGCACCAAAGTGGATGAGATCGAGGCGGCTAATCCACTCATCGTAGGAGCCCTGCTTGCGCGCAACGATGTAATAATCGAGGTCTGTACGAGTAGCGAGCGCGAGCCGCTCGATCACCGCAGCCACTTCACGTTCATGCTCTGGACCGGTTCGCAGCACCGCCCAAAATCCACCATCTGAGATGCGCGCGAAAAAGTCACCACCGCGCAGCTCGCTTCGCAGCAAAAAGGCGAGCGCAATCAGGGCCTGCGAAAAATCAGCAAGGTCGGTGAAAGCCTCGGGTTTGAGGTTGATCGCAAGGACGCTGAGGTCGCGGGCTTCGCGCTGCGCCGCCGCTAGCTCGCGCTTGAGGTTGTGATGAAAGAGTTGTGGCGCCATCGTCAGCGTCAGGGCGTCGCTCACTCCGTCATTCCTGCGTTCAAGATCGCGGAGGTCAACCATAACTAGGAGCCTAGGGGCTTTCTCATAAATTGGAATAAGATCACCGCATGGCCATTAGCGAGAAGCTCTACACCCGCTGCCGCACTTGGGCGATCTATCTGCTGCGCTTTGAGTCGCTCATTTTGTTGGCCTTGATCCTCTATCTGGCCCTACTCACTGCCATTCGCAATAAGCCGCTGAGCGCCCCACTGGCCTTGGTCGGAGATTTCATCGCGCTGGCAATCGGGGCAGCTGGCCTCTTCGCCTGTTCGCTCTCCTATAAATCTGGCAAACACTGGGGCCGGGCTCCGGCTGTTCTGGCCAACGGAATTGCCCTCGGGGTCTCCTATTTCATGGTCAGTGGGAAGTTCTATATCGGGGCCATCCCCCTTGGCCTGCTCTCCTTTTCCACCCTTTTTGCCACCCTCCTTGGCTACCGGGAGTAACAGCTCCGAAAGACTATTAAGATTGGCTCATTCTCAAATAGAGCGGAGAAAGTGCCAGTGTCGGCAGCTAACGAATCACACACACCAGCCAACCATTTCGGTGGATCCTTCGGGCCTAATGAATGGCTCGTCGATGAGATGTATGAGCGTTACCAACAAGATCCTTCATCAGTCGATAAGGCGTGGTGGGACTTTTTCGCGGATTACACACCAGCCGCAGCTGCTGCTAAGCCAGCTCCTGGAACTCCGCCAATTCCTAAATCTTCGAACTCAACCACACCGCCAGTAGTTCCAACTCCGATTCAAGTATCAGCAACTCCTGCTGCGCCAGTTGCTCCGGCAGCACCAGTAGCGCCAGTTGCAACTCCGGTCGCAGCCGCTCCACAAAAAGTTGTCACACCGCCAGCAGCGAGTGCAGCACAAACTCCTGCCGATCCAGTTGTAAAACCAATTCCAACTTTGGCGACACCAGGTGCATCATCACTCGAACCAATTCGTGGTGTCGGCGCTCGCGTTGTACAGAGCATGGAAGCATCGCTCACAGTTCCAACTGCAACAAGCGTGCGCGCAATTCCAGCGAAGTTGATGATCGACAACCGCACCGTTATTAATAATCACTTGGCTCGCGGCCGTGGTGGAAAAGTTTCCTTCACTCACATCATCGGTTACGCAATGATCAAGGCGCTTCGCGCTATGCCAGAGATGAATGCGTTTTATGGCGAGATCGATGGCAAACCTGCAATCGGTCGCCCGGAACATATCAACCTCGGTATTGCAATCGATTTAGCAAAGCCAGATGGAACTCGCCAACTTCTTGTTCCGTCAATTAAAGGTTGTGAAGATCTTGATTTCGGACAGTTCTGGGCTTCCTATGAAGAGACTGTTCGCAAAGCACGCGGCGGCACTCTGACAGTTGAAGATTATGCAGGCACAACCGTTTCGCTCACCAACCCAGGAACACTCGGAACTGTTCACTCAGTACCTCGTTTGGTGCAGGGACAGGGCCTCATTCTCGGCGTTGGCGCGATGGATTACCCAGCTGAATTCCAAGGTGCGAGCGAAGAGACTCTGACAAACCTTGCGATCTCTAAGACAATCACACTGACAAGCACCTACGATCACCGCGTCATTCAAGGCGCGCAATCCGGTGACTTCTTGCGCCGGATCCACGAAATTTTGCTTGGCGCCGAAGGTTTCTATGACGAGATCTTTGCTGCCCTACGCATTCCTTACGAGCCAATTCGTTGGGCTGTTGACTTCCAGTTCTCCAAGGATGATCAGATCAGCAAGACAGCTCGCGTTCAAAAGTTGATCGAGGCGTATCGCACCTTTGGTCATTTGATGGCCGACACCGATCCGCTGAAGTACAAGCAACGCAGCCATCCAGATTTGGATGTTGTGACACACGGACTTTCACTCTGGGATCTTGATCGCGAATTCGCAACTGGCGGATTTGGCGGAAAGCCATTTATGAAGTTGCGTAAGATTCTTGGAATATTGCGTGATTCATATTGCCGCACGATCGGTGTTGAATACATGTACACCGAGAATCCAGAAGAGCGCGTCTGGATGCAAGAACACGTCGAAGTGGGTGCGCCTCGCACACCACGCGAAGAACAACTTCGGATCTTGCGCAAACTTAATTCCGCCGAAGCTTTCGAATCTTTCTTGCAGACCAAGTATGTTGGTCAAAAGCGCTTCTCGCTCGAAGGCGGCGAATCGTTGATTCCATTGCTCGATGCAATTCTCTCTAGTTCTGCCGATGAAGGACTCGAAGAAGTATGTATCGGTATGCCGCATCGTGGTCGCTTAAACGTTTTGGCAAATATTGCCGGTAAGTCATATGGCCAGATCTTCCAAGAGTTCGAAGGAAACTACGCCGATAACGCAGTGCATGGTTCTGGCGATGTGAAGTATCACCTTGGTAACAAAGGCGTCTTCACCAACGACTCGGGCAATTCAACCAAGATTTATCTTGCAGCGAACCCTTCACACCTAGAAGCTGTTAACCCAGTCCTTGAAGGAATTGTTCGCGCCAAGCAAGACCAGCTCAACGTCGAGAAGGCTTATTCCGTAATGCCAATCTTGATCCACGGTGATGCTGCATTTGCTGGTCAAGGAATCGTCTCTGAAACCTTGAACCTCTCACTTCTTAAGGGCTATCGCACCGGCGGAACTATCCACATTGTGGTCAACAACCAAGTTGGATTCACCACCTCGCCACATGCTGCCCGTTCTTCAACATACGCCACCGATATCGCGCGCATGATTCAAGCACCGGTCTTTCACGTCAACGGTGATGATCCAGAATCAGTGGTTCGCGTAGGTCGTTTGGCCTTTGAATACCGTCAGAAATTTAATAAGGATGTTGTGATCGACATGGTTTGCTACCGTCGTCGCGGTCACAATGAAGGCGATGAGCCAAGCTTCACCCAACCAATGATGTACAAGTTGGTTGATGCCAAGCGCAGCACTCGCAAGCTCTATACCGAAGCACTGATCGGTCGTGGCGACATCACGGTCGAAGAAGCTGAAGAAGTTTTGCGCGACTACCAGGCACAGCTTGATGCGGTCTATGCCTCTGTTCACAATGTTGAACCAGAGCACAACTCCCACTTCGATGTGCCATCAGCGCCAGACCCACTCACCGTCAATACGTCGGTGGATGAGGCAACTCTTCGCACAATCGCTGCAACTCAAGTTGCCACACCAGAGAACTTCACCGTCCACCCACGCTTGGCACCACAACTCGCTAAGCGCGTGGAGATGTTGGATGAAGGCACTGTCGACTGGGCTACCGGTGAGATGTTCGCATTCGGTTCGCTCTTACTGGAAGGTCACCCGATCCGACTTGCCGGTCAAGATGTCCGTCGTGGCACATTCTCGAATCGTCACGCAGTGATCGTCGATCAGAACACCGGTGCGGATTGGTTCCCACTACGTTCGCTCATCAACAACGATAACCAGTTCTTCGTATTCGACTCGCTCCTCTCTGAATACGCTGCGATGGGATTCGAATATGGATACTCGGTCGAGCGCGAAAACGCTCTAGTTCTGTGGGAAGCTCAGTTTGGTGATTTCGCCAACGGCGCCCAATCGATCATCGATGAATTTGTCTCTTCCGCCCTACAAAAGTGGGGCGAGCGTTCCTCTGTCGTCTTGCTCTTGCCTCATGGTTATGAAGGACAAGGACCAGATCACTCATCTGCTCGCATCGAACGCTACTTAGCGCTCTGCGCCGAACAGAACATGACTGTGGCACAACCTTCTACCCCAGCGTCGTACTTCCATCTCCTTCGTTGGCATATGAAGAACAGCGCTCGTCGTCCATTGATCGTCTTTGAACCTAAGTCGATGCTTCGTCTCAAAGCTGCCGCATCGTCACTTACCGATTTCACAACCGGAACATTCAAGCCGTTGATCGATGACACCACTGTGACAAATGCCAGCCGAGTCATCTACTGCTCTGGCAAGGTCTACTGGGATCTCGTTGCAGAACGCGCCAAGCTTGGTGAGCACTCAACCGCAATTGTGCGAGTAGAGCAGCTCTATCCATTCCCACTCGATGCGTTCATGGAAGTTGCGAACAAGCATCCACAAGCGAACTTGCTCTGGGTTCAAGATGAACCTGCTAACCAAGGTCCATACCCATTCGTTGCTCTCAATACCTTTGAGGCTCTGGATGGTCGTACCTTGCGTCGCGTTTCTCGTCGTGCAACTGCAAGCCCTGCAACTGGTTCACATCATTTGCACGAGGAAGAGCAGCACGCGCTGATCACCGAAGCATTCACGCGCTAACGTCTAGTAAGCGCTAGCTGGCTTTGTAGCGAAGTAGCACCACGCCACGAATTTCGTGGGGACGAACAACGCCCCAATTACGTGAATCAGTGCTCGCGCTCTTGTTATCGCCTTCCACCCAAAGGCCGCTTTCTTCAACACGGATTGCGCGTTTGATCAGGTAGATACCTGGCATCTCATCGCGCTCGACCACCACTACCCTGCCAACCAAGGCAATCAGCTTGTGTAACTTCGGGGCTTTGCCACGGCTGCCAAAACGGATAGAGCGAAAGAGCAGCCAGTCACCGTGGTGATATTTAGGCGACATCGAAGAACCGCTTACTTCAATGGTTTTTAGCGATGTTTTTAGCTCAAATGGAAGTGTGCTCATGAGGGTAGTAGTCTGCCACTAAGGCCAAAGGTTTTTCACTCGAGATATGAAGGAGTACCTATGTTCAAGCCAACACTCGTTGGATACGCACACTGCGATCTACCTTGCGGTGTCTACGATCCAGCTCAAGCAAAGATCGAAGCGCTTTCAGTCAAGGCTGCTATGGAAAAGTACGCAGCAAGCAGCGATGTTGACTTCAAGTCACGCGCGGTTGCTGTGAAGGAAGAGCGTTCTGAGATGGTCAAGCACCACCTCTGGGTACTCTGGACCGACTACTTCAAGGCACCTCACTTTGAAGCCTATCCACAACTCAACACCCTATTTAACGAAGCGACCAAGCTTGCTGGCGCTGGCGGAACAAAGGGAACAAACGATGTTGCAGTAGCAGATAAGTTGCTCGCAAAGATCGATGAGATTGCCGAGATTTTCTGGGCAACAAAGAAGGCTTAATTAATTTAGATTAATTAACTGGCTACATCGGTAGAGCGCAGATTTTCTGCAGCGCTACGAGCCATAAAAGAAACACGATCTACTAATCGCCGTTGCAATTGCGCAACGGCGATTATTCGTTGATCCTGATGAACTTCACAATCAAAGAGCAAGACGTCATTCTCTAGTTCGGCGGCGCGCACCAGCGCACGAACTTCGCTACCCACACTCACGGTTCCGCGAACCTGAACAGCTACTCCCACGGTGAATGAGGTGTGGGTATTTTCTAAATGTTCGGCAATCGCAGCGGTGCAGGCGCTTTCAATAACAGAGATAGTCGCGCTGGTGGCTAAGACCGGTAGATCGCTAAATCCCAAGGCGATGCCGGTATCCAGCGGTCGTACGGTGAGTGAAGCCATGCCAACGGCACCGAGCATTACTTCCCCCGGTGTAGCTGCTGCTTCATTGGTTGCCACGCCCAATAACTTATAGGGCTAGCGTAAAAAAGCGGTGAATTTACTCGTTTGGAAATTCGTGGCGAATCTCTTGCGTGAACTCTTGAGTTACCGAGAATGAGGTGGTGCCATCAAAGGTGAATTCTGTAATGGTGGTCTGTGAGAAGAATTCCACTGATGTGGCATGAGTAAATGAGCTATCGGCAAGGCTATTGATGGTCTCTTGAATTCGATCATGGAGCTCTTGTGGAGCACTCTCGTTGCAGGTTCCGCGTAGCAAGTTCTGCATCAGGATCAAGGCTGCGCGCTCATGTTCCAAGAGTTCATGGCAGGGCGGACACTGTTGGAAGTGGAACTCAAAGATCGGGTACTGCTCTTCGGAAGGAAGCTCGTGGTCGATGAAGAGGAAGATGGTCTGCTGCACATCGTTGCAGGCGATTTCTAGGTTACTCATCGTCGCCTCCTTTTGCGCCGCTCTTGTTAAAGCCGCGTTCCTTTGCATAATCGGCCAAGGCTTCGCGCAGGAGCTTGCGGCCACGGTGCAACCGCGACATCACGGTTCCCGCTGGCACGCCAACAATCTCTGCGATCTCTTTATAAGAAAATCCTTCGACATCGGCGAGATAGACAGCCATGCGAAATTCTTCTGGGAGTGCGGCGAGCGCGGTCTTCACATCGCCATCGGTCAAATTATCTAGAACCTCATCTTCGGCCGAACGACCCTGATCGCTGGTGTGACTGGCAGCGTCATGGATCTGCCAATCTTCTAGCTCGCCCGCAGCGATCTGTGGTCGGCGCTGCTCTTTGCGATACGAGTTGATGAAGGTCGTAGTCAGAATTCGATAGAGCCAGGCTTTGAGGTTTGTGCCCGGCGTAAATTGGTGAAAAGAGGTGAATGCCTTCGCATAGGTGTCCTGCACCAAATCCTGCGCATCATGCGGATTCTTGGTGTAGCGAAGCGCAGCGGCATAGAGCTGGTTGGTGAATTCAAAGGCGTCACGCTCAAAGCGAGCTTTTTTCTGCGCCAAAGTTTCGGTTGTCGGATCAACAACCGCCAACTCACCGCTTATCTGCTCGTCCATTGGACATAAGGCTACCGCCATACTTAATTAACCACATCTGCTCCCCGGATATTCCCGAGTAAGATTCCGATATGACAGCGACGGCATCAACCCAGCAGGAAGAACTCTGGGCTGCGCCATTTCGGGGCCTCACCCCGGTCGACGCATCGATCACGATCCCTGGTTCTAAGTCGGTAACCAATCGCGCGCTCATTCTGGCCGCTCTCTGCGACTCCCCTTCACTTCTTCGCAGACCACTACATTCGCGTGACTCTGCACTGATGATTGGCGGACTCAAAGCGCTCGGCATTGGAATTGAAGAAGCCGCAAACGGCGATCTCACCGTCACTCCTGCCCCGCTCTTTGGTCCAGCTCAGATCGATGTCGGTAACGCCGGCACTGTCATGCGCTTCTTGCCACCAGTAGCAGCGATGGCGAATGGACTTATTCACTTTGATGGCGATGCGCGTTCGCATGAACGTCCACTCGGTCCTGTTATTGCCGCGTTGGAATCACTCGGTGTGCTGATCGAGCATGGTGCTAGATACAGCTTGCCGATGACCATGAATGCGCATGGCCAACTCGCAGGTGGCACCGTAGAAGTCGATGCCACCTCCTCCTCGCAATTTATTTCAGCTCTGCTTCTCGTCGCGCCTGCTACTAAAGAAGGCATCACCGTTATTCATACCGGAACATCTCTGCCTTCCATGCCACATATTGAAATGACCGTTGGCATGCTGCGTGAGAAAGGGGTCCACGTCGAAGTGGGCGAAAATTCTTGGAAAGTTTCTCCGGCCGTCATGCATGGCTCGGAATCTGTGATTGAACCAGATCTCTCAAATGCTGCACCATTTATGGCAGCTGCAATGATCTCTGGTGGACGAGTTCTCATTCGCGATTGGCCAAAGTCCACAACACAACCAGGAGATTCACTCCGCGATATTTTCACCCAGATGGGTGCACGTGTTGAGTTTGTCGGAAATGATGTGGCGATTAGCGGAACAGGGACAATTCACGGAATCGATATTGATTTGCATGATGTCGGCGAACTGACGCCCTCTATTGCCGCGCTCTGCGCACTTGCTGATTCACCCTCTTACTTGCGTGGCATTGGCCATTTGCGCCTGCACGAAACCGATCGACTTGCTGCGCTAGCAACCGAGCTCAACGCGCTTGGCGGAGATGTCACCGAAGAGCCAACCGCGCTCCGGATTAACCCGCAACCACTTCGCGCCGGTGTTTTTCACACCTATGAAGATCATCGCTTAGCTACCGCGGGCGCAATGCTGGGGCTACGCGTTGAAGGAATGCGCGTTGAAAACATTGCTACAACCAAAAAGACCCTGCCAGATTTTCCTGGTGCATGGGCCGAACTCCTTGCTGGCGGCCAGTGACTCCTCGCGAATATGACGAAGACGATGTCCGCATTCGTCCCAAGCGATCGTCGCGGCCTCGTACCAAAGATCGCCCTGATTATTCGGCGGCGGATTTAGCCCGAGTTATTGCAGTAGATAGAGGTCGTTCTACCTGCTTACTCGAAACTACTGGTCAAGAAGTAACCGCGATGAAGGCACGCGAGCTCGGCAAAAAATCAGTTGTTGTCGGTGATCTCGTTCGCATTGTAGGTGATCTCTCTGGCGCTGAGGGAACTCTTGCTCGCATCGTTGCCGTAGAACAACGCCTCAATGTTTTGACCAGAACCGTTGAGGATGATGCCGGTTTTGAACGGATGATTGTTTCTAACGTAGATCAGATCGCTATCGTGTTGGCGGTCGCGAACCCTGAACCACGGCATGGTTTCGTTGATCGCGCGCTCGTTGTGGCATTTGATCAAGGAATTAAGCCGCTCATCGTGATGACCAAGTGCGACTTAGCTGATCCTGCGGAATTTCTAGCACCGTATAAAGACTTGGGTATTGACCATATTGCGGTGCAGCGGGGTGGCGACCTTGCAGATCTGCGGACCAAGTTAGCAAACAAACGAACAGTGCTGCTCGGTCACTCCGGCGTCGGCAAATCAACTCTTGTGAACGCGCTAGTCGAGAGCGCTAATCGCGCCACCGGTGACGTAAATGATGTGACCGGCCGCGGCCGCCACACCTCATCGAGTGCAATCGCGCTTGAACTCAATGAGAAGAATGGCTGGATCATCGACACCCCTGGCGTGCGCTCCTTCGGTCTGGCTCACGTTGAACGATCTCGCGTAATCGGAGCTTTTGCAGAATTTCGTGAAGCGATCGAACACTGTCCGCGAAATTGCAGTCACGATGAACCCGATTGCGCTCTCAACCTCATGATCACAGATAGCGCCGCGCTGGCTCGGCTAGCGAACCTTCGTGGCTTGTTGCGTGAAGGTAAACTAGAGGCATGAGCACCACTCGCGATTTACAGGCTGATTTACTGCTAGCGCTAGAACTCGCTGAGCGCGCCGATGCCATCACTATGAATCGTTACCAGGCAGTCGATCTTGTGATCGAAACGAAACCTGATCTCACTCCTGTGACCGATGCCGACAAGGCAACAGAGAGCGCTATCCGTGAACTACTAGCGAGCAAGCGTCCGAACGATCTCATCGTTGGTGAAGAGTTTGGAACACCTGACTTAAGCGGCGATCAGTATTACTGGGTGATCGATCCGATTGATGGCACCAAGAATTTTCTCCGCGGCATCCCTACCTGGGCCACTCTGATTGGGCTCTGCAATCCGCAACACGAAGTCGTTGTTGGAGTTGTTAGTTCTCCGGCGCTTTATCGCCGTTGGCATGCAGCGCAAGGGTATGGCGCATTTGTCAGCGAAAATAACGGCGTTCCTCGAAAGATTCAGGTTTCGGGCGTGAAGAACCTTGCCGATGCATCGCTCTCCTACTCTGACCTTATTGGCTGGGGTGAGCGCAAGGGCGCAATGTTGGCGCTGCAAGAGAGGATTTGGCGCACGCGCGGGCTCGGTGATTTTTGGTCACATATGTTGGTCGCAGAAGGTGCGGTTGATATTGCAGTAGAACCAGTACTTGCACTCTGGGATATGGCGGCGCTCGACATTATTGTTCGCGAAGCCGGCGGTTCATTCACCAACCTGGAAGGAAAACCTGGTGCGCATGGCGGCAATGGCGTCTCATCAAATGGGTTGCTGCATGCAGAGTTCTTGAAGGCGCTTAACTCATGAAGTTTCTCTGGTTCGGTAAAAAGAAGAAGAGTTCAGCTGCAATTCAAGAAGATATCCAAACACCAGAACTACCTACGTGGAGCGTCAACAATTTTGTGCTTGTCGAATCACCGCTCGCCAACTCATTCAAGACAGATCGAGCAGCAGCTCAGATCACAACGTATTTAGCTGGATTGGTGACTGAATCTGCCGGGCCGGCAGAGTTGGCGCTGCTTGAATTTCTCCAAGAACGTGGCACGACTAGTTGTGTACTCAAACAATTTTCACAGAAGAGTGATGGTGCCAGGGCTGCCAAAGTAAGTGATAGCGGCGCAACGCTTCTGCTCGGTTCACCAGAACTCATTGCGCGCGCGACTATGCCATTTGCAAGGGAAATTACTGCAGCGATCGACGCAGGTGCAGATCAGGTATTTGCTATCGACGCGCTAGCGTATGCAGCATTTAGCCTGAGTAGCTCAGCCAAGAATTAGAGCTCGAGCCAACCGTTTGGCGTGAGTTCTTCTGCGCGCTCTGGTCCCCATGAACCCTTGAAATAAGGGAAGAGATGCGGCTCGTTATTGATGACTTTCTCAACAATGCGCCAGGTCTCTAGGACAGAGTCGATGCGAGTAAAGCGCTTGTGATCGCCCGCAATAGCAGCACGCAAGAGGCGTTCGTACGCTTCTTGGCGCTCACCCAAGGCTGCAGAGAATTCCACTGTGAGCTTGACTGGCTCTGTCTTCAGCGAATCTCCTGGTGACTTCGCTTGAAGTTCAATATCTACACCATCGCCTTTACCTAAGCGGAAGCGAAGCAAGTTTGGTGAACCAACTTGTGTTTCAGCAAAGAGCATGCGAGGTGGTTGCTTAAATTCAACAATAACTTCAAGAGTAGTTTCGGCAAGCGCCTTACCTGTGCGCAGATAGAACGGAACGCCAGACCAGCGCCAGTTATCAATATGAACTACTGCTGCAGCATAAGTCTCGGTGGTTGATCCAGCAGCAACACCAGCTTCATCGAGGAAGCCAACGTATTGACCGCGGACCACGCTGTCGGGATGGAGCTGTGGAATTGCGCGGAAAACCTTGAGCTTTTCATCTTCCATATTTTGAGAGGAGAGATCTGCTGGTGGTTCCATTGCAATAAGAGCGAGTACCTGCAAGAGGTGGTTTTGAAGAACGTCACGAATAGCACCGACGCCGTCGTAGAAAGCTCCACGACCTTCCACGCCAAAGTCTTCTGACATAGTGATCTGAACGCTGCTGATGTAACGGTGGTTCCAGAGCGGCTCCCAGATGGAGTTTGCAAAGCGGAAGACCAAGATATCTTCAACAGATTCTTTTCCAAGATAGTGATCGATACGGAAGATGTGATCTTCGGTAAGAACTTCTTCGAGTTCATCTTGCAACTTAATAGCGCTCTGTAGATCGCGACCGAATGGCTTCTCAACAACCAAGCGGCAACGCTCGGTAAGGCCAACGCGAGCAAGACCCTTGGTGACATTTCCGAAGAATGCAGGCGGAATAGCAAGATAGATGACCGGATGCTTTTTATCTTTCAAAGTCTCTGCTAGATCTTCATAGAGCTTGTCTTGTGAGTAGTCACCGACGACAAGGTTGAGTTCTAGGTCGAGCTCGGCCAAAATCTTTGGATCTGGATCAGGGAAAACTTTGCTAATTGCTTCTACTGCGTGGGCAACGAATTGTTCGTGATTCCACTTAGTTGAAGCGACGCCAACGACATCGCAGTTGAGCGAATCATGCTTTGCCATGCTGTAAAGCGCTGGGAATAGCTTCTTTTTGGCAAGGTCACCGGTTGCACCGAAGAGAACGAGTACATCAGCTTCTTCAATTTTTACTCTACGAGCGCTCATTTATTTCTTCTTCGCTTCCACGTGGCCACCGAACTTCTTACGCATTGCTGACAAAACCTTGTTTGCATAGAGATCGTTCTGACGGGAGGTGAAACGTCCCATGAGCGATGCGCTCAACACGTTGGCTGGTACGCCTGCATCAATCGCAGTCTGAACTGTCCAACGACCCTCACCTGAATCTGAGACCGACCCTTCATAGGATGCTAGCTCTGGATCTTCTTCGTAGGCAGTTGCAGTGAGATCGAGCAACCATGACGCCACAACTGAGCCACGACGCCACACTTCGGTGATGTCAGCCATGTTGAATTCGTACTTAGTTTCGACGTGGTCGCCAACCGCAGTTGGGTGCTTAATTCCTTGGGCAGCGGCGTGGATCAAGTTAAGACCCTCTGCATATGCAGCCATTGCGCCATATTCAATTCCGTTGTGAACCATCTTGATGAAGTGGCCTGAACCAATTGGTCCGCAGTGGTAATAGCCGTACTCCGCTTGCGATGGTGCTCCATCTTTTCCAGGGGTGCGCTCTGCTGACTCGACGCCTGGGCACATTGCCTTAAAAATTGGATCAAGGCGCTCGACAATTGCCTTGTCGCCGCCGATCATCAATGAGTATCCGCGCTCAAGGCCATAGACGCCGCCGCTTGTTCCTACATCGACAAAGTTGATTCCTTTAGTCGCAAGCCATTGCGCATTAGCAATGTCATCGCGATAGAAGGTATTGCCACCATCAATGATGGTTGAGCCCGCAGCGAGATGCTCTGCCACAGCATGAATAGTCTGTTGTGTAACTTCTGCAGGAACCATCACCCACACAAATTGAGGATTTGCTGCATCGTTATATTGCGAAAGATCTGCGAGAGATGCGAGCGGGGTGAAGCCTTCTGCTGCAACGCTCTTTACAGTTTCAGGATTGACGTCAAAGACACTGATGTTGATAGGTGTTGTGGCGTGAGCCTTAATGCGACGAGCGATATTTGCGCCCATGCGACCAAGTCCAACAATAGTAATTTGCACGGTCATCTCTGTCTTCTCCCTGAGTTTTTATTTAGCAGCTAATTAAAGAGTATTGATGGTGAGGTCGGTCAGGATAAATATCTGTCCGCTGGGTGAACTCTTGTCTAACAAGCCAACCGGTCCACGTTGAACGGTCTCGAGTGCCTCTATTTTGCCCTCTCCGATGCAGAAAATGTAAATCGAGTGAGCGTGAGCGAGGCGTGCAAGTGAGAGTGATACTCGAATCGGCGGCTCTTTCGGCGAATTTTCTACCGCAATCGCTGCCTTAGGTTCTTCTGGATTGAGTAGCCCTGGGAAGAGCGAAGCGATATGGCCATCTTCACCCATGCTAAGCACGACCGCGTCAAAGGCCTTGCTTCCAATTTCGAGTTCGAGCTCTTTTGCGTAGTCGCTGGCTGCAGTGGCAACTGGGCCGGTGCCAGAGACGGTATGAAAGACGCAATGCGAACGAGTGAGTGAGAAAGCCGAGATTAAATCTGCATCGTTACGTAGCGGATCTCCGACAGCAACAAAACGTTCATCGCTAAACCAGATGTGAACAACCGAGCCTTCAAAGCTCTCGTTCTCACGAATCAGGCGAAAGAGCGCTTGATCGATGGCCTTAGCGCTAGCGAATCCAGTGCGACCACCAGTAATAACAATTTGAGCCCGGCGAAGATCGCGCCAAGCGTCGGCAATAGCAGCAACTGTTTTCTCTGCACAGAGTGCAACGAGCGCATCAGGAGATGGGTCGTAAAGGTAATTCATAGTAGCGGGGACAGGATTTGAACCTATGACCTCTGGGTTATGAGCCCAGCGAGCTACCGAGCTGCTCCACCCC
>Ga0164296_1001598_pt1 | contig 23643 bp, 18 predicted proteins | sample GEODES057metaG_FD_113533 | JGI IMG/M metagenome (GOLD analysis project Ga0164296, IMG submission 113533) | Dystrophic lake water microbial communities from Trout Bog Lake, Wisconsin, USA - GEODES057 metaG | ecosystem: Environmental > Aquatic > Freshwater > Lake | place: USA: Trout Bog Lake...
CGGCGACCAAATTGCTCAGGCGTGCTGTAGACAATGTCGGCTGCATAAGTGCTGGCCAATTCTTTGATTTTTGCAGTTTGTAAAATTAACTTAACCTGTTGATTGAGTTTGTCCACGATGGGCCCAGGCACACCCGCAGGTGCAACGACTCCGAACCAGGTCTCCAACATGAAACCTGGGACAGTTTCGCTGCTGGTGGCTACACCAGGTGCTGCAACTTCGTTTCTTTTCTCGGCAGTTGTGGCCAGTGCTTTGAGCTTGCCTTGTTTGACAAAGGGCAGCGAGGAAGCACCACCTTCAAACATCAAATTTACGTTTCCCCCGATTACATCGGTAATGGCTGTGGCGCTGCCTTTATAGGGGACTTGGGTGAATTTGATTTTGGCCTTGGTCTCCAGCATCATGACGGCTAAACTTGTCGATGTCCCTTCACCGATGGTGGCGATGGTCAATTGATTGGGATGGAGCTTGGCAGCAGCAATCAACTCTTTTAGCGAATTCGCTTCAACGGAGGGGTGTGCCACCAAAAAGAGGGGGCTAGTGAATAGCAAAGAAATGGGCGCAAAGTCCTTACTGACATCATAAGGCAGCGACTTTCGGTAAATGGTGTTGAAGATCAATCCCGATTGAGTGCCCATGAAGATGGTGTAGCCATCGGGGCTCGATTTTGCTGTCGCTTCTGCACCAATGGCTTGACTCGCCCCTGGCATATTGTCAATGATCACGGGTTGTGCCAACCGATCGCTTAGACCTTGCCCAACAGCTCGAGCAAATGAATCCCCCAAGCCACCCGCCAAATAAGGAACAATGAATTTAATGGGCTTACTGGGATACTCATTCAATGACTCTGCTTTTACGCTACTGAATGAAATGCTCAGCCCAAGGAGCATGAGTGCAAAATTTAAGGGGGGATTAATTTGAAATTTAATATTCATTTGTAGCATAGTCGATCTCATTTTTGAATGAAATATTTTCCTTCTTTGTCTCTGGCAATATTCTTGCTCCCCTGGTGATCCTCTAGCCAGCGAATGACCTCTCGACCATCCTTTGAAGAGATAGCGCCCATCAGTTCTTGGAAAAATTTGGGTCCATCAAGCAAAGCCTCCTCGAGGGAGTTGAATTTATCGCCACTGTAAGTCGGAGCCTTCGGAACTCTGTAGGTCATCACACGATCTTGTTCTCCAAACTGAAATGGCAGCGTTAAATCAAAGCCTAATTTGGCTGTGGTTTTGGATTCTTGAAGAGATGGATCCAATGGCATGGCCCTAAAGCCGGTCGCGAAAATCATATCTTTGTCAGCTTGAAATCTCGTGGCCATGGCCCACTCCATTTGTTCGCTTGAGAAAATATCGATGTCTGGGTCAACAATATAGACATGCTTGACATTGGCCATGCACGCAAATACTGCTGCAATTGCACTTTTGGCCTCACCAGGGACACGTTGCTTGATGGCGACTCTGACGTTGAAGGTCCCCCCCGAGGCTGGATCGGCATAAACCCCTTTGATTTCTCGCACCGCAATTTCAAGCGCTCGGTAGACCACCACTTCGGTACGCAAAGCGCTCAGCTGTGCTGTATCAGTTTTACTCATTTCCGCGCCACTGATGGTGGAGGTCTGAAAAATACAATTCTTACGGTGCGTGATCGCAGTCAAGTGAAAAACTGGATTCTTTTTTACACCCCCGTAGTACCCCAAAAATTCGCCATAGGGTCCCTCTTCGGTCGTGTGACCGTGCTCGTCCAAATAGCCTTCAAGGACCATTTGAGCATCTGCCGGGACCCAGAGGTCATTGGTGACACACTTCACGACTCCCATTGGCTTGCCTCTCAAGGCTGATAAAAGCGTAAGCTCATCGGTGGGGATGCGCATGGTAGCGGCAACATGATCAATGGGGTTGGATCCAATGACAAAGGAGACGGGAACGCGCAATCCTTTTTTGGATTGCTCAATGTAGATGGCTCTGAGATCGGAAGGGGCAACCAAATCAACGCCAGCCTTTCTCCTGCCCGTGACCATTAGGCGCCGAATTCCTACGTTGGTCCAGCCTGTGTTGGGATCCATCACCACATCCATACTGGACGAAATGTAGGGTGCACCATCCAAGCCGTGTTGCAAGTGAATGGGCAATTGGGTCAGATCACAGTCCTCACCTTGCACAATGACTTCATGTACAGGCGCTTTTTGGGACTCCACCTGGATCAATTCTCCGGTTTTTTTGAGCCTGGAGACCACCTCAAAAAGTAAGTTCTCTTTACTTGTCTTAAAGGCTTTGGCGATGCGCTCCCGACTGGCGGCTACATTTCCACAAAGAGGGTAGGGACTGCCAAGAATTTTTTTAAATAAAACTGCTTGTGTGTTGCCTTCTAATTTACCCGCAATATCTGACAAATGTTGGGGATGTTCTTCAACGCTGTAATGGCTCTCATCAAGCGTATGCAGAAAACTCGAGAGGCTAAACTCTTCAAAATCCAGGTCAATCTTGGTCATGGTTTAAAACTTGGTTGAAAGGGCAGTACCGGCCAAGTGGCCAGCGTAAGAACTAAAGGCAACGCTGGACATTTCCGGGGCAAACTTGAGGAATTGTTTAACAGCTTTGAGGGAAACGGCGCTATTGGTGAGCATTTTTTGTATGAACTGATCGGCCTCAGTCTCAAGACTCTCATCTTGAACGACTTTTCGGATGAGTCCCACTTCGTAAGCTTCCGTGCTACTGATTTTTTCACGTGATAGCACCAAATGAGCCAACGTTTTAATTGGGACTTTCCCAAGCAATGCCGTCATCACCAAGGTGGGCGGGATATCGCGGTCCATTTCATTAACTTCAAACCAAGCGCTCTGAGCCGCAAAGGTCATATCACACACGCATGCGAGAGCACATCCCGCGCCAAAAGCATTACCGCGGACAATGGATACGACGGGTACAGGACAATTTTTAACTGCGTCATATAGAGTCAACGGGGGGAGGGCAACTGTGGTTCGGATTTTCTCACCAGAGGGATGTGGTCCCAATCCAGGCATTGGTGAGTCGCGACCCGTGCAAAAGTTCTCACCCTGTGCACTGATTTTGACCACTTTGATGTGCTCACCCAGCTCAATGAGTGCGCCCACAATGGACTCACACATGGCAAGATTCAAGGCGTTACCCGCTTGAGCACGGGATAATTCAATGGTGAGTAAATCGCCGTCCTCTTTAATGCTGACATCATTACTATTCATGAGTTTCCTTGATGGTTTGAAGATAAGTCCAAACTACCGATGATGTCGCTGGCATTGGAATTTCATCACGGCGGTTGGAGTTCATGGCGTTGGCCAAGGCGTTAAAGACACATGCAGTTGCAGGTGTGATTCCACTTTCTCCACCACCCTTGATTCGCAAGGGATTGAGCAAGGTGGGGTCTTCTGAGAACTTGATACGCAAAGGGGGAATGCGTCCCGCTCTGGGTACACCGTAATCCATAAAGGAGCCACTGAGAACTTGTCCACTTTGAGAGTCAAAGTAGTAGCCCTCTGATAAAGCTTGCCCCAGGCCTTGAGCCAAACCGCCATGCATTTGTCCATCAACGATAAGGGGGTTGATCACTTGGCCGACATCGTCAACGGACGTGTAGTTCAGGAGTTGTACCTCACCGGTCTGTGGATCGATTTCCAGTTCACATACTGCACAGCCTGTGGGGTGTGCAGGAATACGGCCTTTAAAATCAGCAATGACTTGGAGTAAAGGAGACTCAATATTGAGTTCAGTCTTGAGGGTTTGTAGGTCGATCTCGCTTGAGTTCAGCGCTTTGGACATCTCCAAAAAGGTCATGGATAAACCCAACTTGGTAATCTCAAAGCGGTAGTTCATCCATTGAACTTCCTTGGATTCAACCCTGTGGATGAACGCCATGATGGATTTACCTCTTGCGATCAGTTCCTCGCTAGCGTTTTGTATGAGTGTACCTACAATCCTCATTGATCGATCTGAGTGAGTTCCTCCACCTTTGGTCACAAACTGGGTGTCACCACTTCGAAAAATGATATCCTCAAGTGCGAAACCTAAATAATGATGGATAACTTGGCGAAAGGTGGTCTCATGCCCCTGGCCTTGTGACTGCGTACCCGTGATGAACTCAAGGTGTCCATTGTCTTTAAGACTCAGGCAAATTCTCTCAATCGGTGCACCAACAGGAGCCTCAACATAATTGGCCAGTCCGATTCCGCGCAGTTTGCCCCTGGAGATGGACTCTTGCTTTCTTTTGGGAAAGTCGGACCATAGAGCCATTTGCAATGTTTGCTGCATATTGGCTACAAAATCCCCGCTGTCATAGGTCAATCCCATTGGGGAGCGATAGGGCAATTGATCCTTTCGAATTAAATTGATTTCTCGAATTTTTATCCTATCAATGTGTAATTGATCGGCAGCAATATCGAGCATCCTCTCCATCACATGGTGCGACTCTGGGCGTCCTGCGCCTCGGTAGGGGCCAGTTGGAACGGTATTGGTGTAGACAAGCTTGATGTTCACGCAGGCTTGTGGAATGTCATACACAGTGGTCATGATGCGCATGCCATTGGAAGGCGGTACAAACGACACACTGTGTGCACCGATATTGGCAAGCCAGGTATTTTTAACTGCGACGATCTTTCCGTTGTGATCAAAACCAATAGTGGAGTGGATTATTTGATCCCGACCCTGGTAGTCAGAGACAAAACATTCTGAACGTTCTCCACGCCATTTGATAGGTTTTTTGAGTCGCAGAGCTGCCCAAGCGACAGCCAATTGTTCAGGGTAAAGCATGGTTCGTGGACCAAATCCACCTCCCACATCGGGGCAGATTACCCTCACCTGATCGTCCCTAAGTTTCAAAGCTTCCAAGAGACATTGTTTTTGTTTGTTGACTCCTTGACTGCCAGAAATGAGCGTCAACGAGTCTTGGTGTTCGTCATAGAGTCCAATTGCACTTCGTGGCTCCATTTGAGCATTGACGATACGAGAGTTGATGAAACGGCGCTCAATCACATGCGCTGCGTGGCGTAGCTTTTCCTCAACTCTTTCAAGGTCTCCGAATGTTTCCTCATGACACACATTACGTGCGACTTGTGGCCACAATTGTGGCGCTGCCTCACCAAGAGCATCATCGGCCTTGACCACGGCATCCAAAACTTCGTAGTCTATGACCACCATTTCTGCAGCATTTTTGGCTGCCAAAACTGTTTTTGCAATGACCATCACCACTGTCTCGCCAACATGCCTGACCACACGGTGAGCAAGAGGCAAGTGCAGATTGACAAAATACTGAGGATTTTTAGCAATTGAAAATGAGGGCCTGCTGGAATCCACCGCATCAGCTGGATTGGGGACGTGTTGAATGCCCTGGTAGCCTTGATTGAGGTAATCCTCGGCCGTTAAAACTGCCAACACATCAGGACTTGATAGCGCATCTTGGGTGTAGATCGAATTGATTTTGGCATGCGCATGCTCAGAGCGAATAAAGTAGGCGTAAGTTTGTCCCTCGATTTTGATGTCATCGGTGTATTGACCTAGTCCAGTGATGAGACGATCATCTTCAAATCTTAAAATTGATTGACCAATCATCTCATGCCTCTGTCAACATTTGGAGATCAGGATACATCTTCAGTGCCGCAGTTTTAAAGGCTTTGATGATGTTGACATAACCTGTGCAGCGGCAGATATTGCCCTCCAAAGCTTTGATGATGATTTCGTCGTTCAATTCTTGAGGCTTGTCTTTTAGAAAATGAGAAATAGCCATGATCATTCCGGGTGTACAAAACCCACATTGAAGAGCATGACACTCTTTGAAAGCCTCTTGAACGGGGTGCAGATGACCATTGCTGGACAAACCTTCGATGGTGGTGATTTGGCTGCCGTCAATTTGTGCAACCAAGAGGGTGCACGATTTGAGGATTTTTCCGTCAACTTCGACCGTACAGGCGCCACACTGAGTGGTGTCGCAACCCACGTGAGTTCCGGTAAGACTTTGATGTTCACGAAGCAACTCTACGAGGAGAGTTTCATCGGGCAATTGATGGCTTACTTGTTGCCCATTGATCTGCAGTGTTGATGTAATCATGGTGTTAGTTCATTTGCTGCGCGAGCGCAAAGTACACGCATCAGTTGTGCTTTGTAGTGAGCACTTGAGTCATGGGTGGACAAGATGTCCTCTATTTCAATCGGTGTACTCTCAAAGTTTGGTGCGGTGCTGCTTTGCAATAAGAGATCTTCTGCTTCGAGCCAACGTCTCACGCAGGGATAGACGCCAGTGATGGCAACTCGCTTGAAGGACTCGGAGCGTGTCATCCAGACACCACAAAGAGCGTAACCGCTGGAGGGATGGCGAAATTTTAGATATGACGACTTTTTACCCAAGGGCAAACGAATACTGAGGATGATTTCATCGGAGTTCAAAGCCGTACTGAACATGCCTTGAAAAAAATCATCAGCATCAATCTCTCGTGCGTTGGTTTTGACAATACCCCCTAAGCCCAGCAAGGCTGCTGGATAATCGGCAGCGGGGTCGTTGTTGGCCAATGATCCCCCGATTGTGCCTTTGTATCGGACTTGGGGGTCCGCAATCATGGAGGCAAGTTTTGCCAGGGTCGGTAAATGCGCCTGAACACTTGCATCCGCGCTGACTTGGTGATGGGTGCAGAGGCTACCAATCTCAATGGCATCGCCTTGCACTTGGATTTGATGCAAGAGTGAGATCGACGATAAATCGATCAGTGCGCTAGGCGAGGCCAAGCGCTGCTTCATGGTGGGAATTAAGGTCATCCCACCCGCAATAATCTTAGCGTTTTCTTCGTTTTGAAGCATCTTTAGTGCCTCAGAGATTGATTGCGCCTTTATGAATTTGAATGCGTACACGAGTGAGTGCCTGTCAATGAGCAATAAAAGAAGACCTTGATGATCTCTTTTTAATTTTTTATGGTCGAATAAAGAACAAGATTGGTGGGGTCAAAAAATGCTAGTCAATAAGTTGTCTAGATTTCGATACTTTCCACGTTATAGCGAAACAGCCAATCGTAGCGTTCTTTGACTTTTTCTTCTTGCCACTCATTGCTGACATAAGCCTCGGCGCCTTTAGCATCGGCCAAGGCTGGGTTGTGAAAACGCTTTGCGTTAGCATTGGAACCAAGCACCACAGCCTCTGTGCGCTTGATCCTAAGCTCTTCGTAGCGTTTGAGCGCTTGGGGTAGAGAGGCTGAGTATTTCTCCACACACCTAGCCAATATATAACCATCTTCAAGTGCCATACCTGCACCTTGTGCTAAAAAGGGCAGCATGGGATGACAAGCATCTCCAAGTAGTGTGATACTTCCTTTCGTCCAAGTGCTCATTGGGTCCCTGATTTTTAAGACCCATTTGTATGGGGTGTCGATGGTCTTGATGAGAGTTTGGATATCGGAGTGCCAACCGACAAAGTCATTGAGGCATTCTTCAGTGGTGCCTTTCTCTGACCAAGATTCGATCTCCCAGCGTTGTCCCTCAATGGCGCCAACAAAATTCATCAAAGCCCCATTTCTCAATGGATATTGAACCACGTGTGCGCCAGGTCCCACCCAGTTGGTCGCGACTCGTTGATGCATGTGTGAGGGCAGTTTGCTCGCATCAATGACTCCTCGCCAGGCCATGATGCCCGACTGTTTGGCATCGTGCTGGCCAAATAGGCAGGCACGAATCGCAGAATGAACGCCGTCCGCACCAATGAGTAAGTCACATTCATGGTGATCGCCGTTTTCAAATTCAATACTGACATGTTGACCATGTTGTGATGCCGATTTGACCTTGGCATTCAAGACAATGGCATTGGGTTTTAACCGCTCAACCTCACGTTGTAATATTTTTTGCAAGTCAGCACGGTGCATTGTGAGATAAGGAAATCCATAGAGCTCAATGGCCATCGTGCCTAGGTCAAACAAGGGCCATGTTTGACCCGTGTTCCAGAGTCGAACATTTTTTCCTTCAGTAACGAAAGTGTGTTCATTGAGAATTTTCTCTAATCCTAAGTTATAAAGAACACCCACTGCATTGGGGCCCAATTGAACACCCGCTCCCAATTCTCTTAACTCGCTGGCTTGCTCGAATACTTTGACTTCAAAGCCTCTCTTGATGAATGATAAAGCCGCAGTCAATCCCCCAAGGCCTGCGCCAACGATGCCAATTTTCATATAGTGTTCTCAGTGTGTAATATCCAAAGGCCGCGAGCTTTTAATGCAAGAGGACTAAAAAAACGTTTAAAAAACGAATGAATTGAAGATCTAATTCTTCTATCTCAACTCTAAAGCAGCGATTATCTCTCACCGGTCAATGAAAATTCTTAGTTATATTTAAAACCTGGTGGTGATCGGGGAAAACCCTAGATGAAATTTTGAGCTTACAGAGGTCAATTCGCCACTCAGAGGTGATCGTTTGGAAGATAAGAATAAAAACGCTCATCAATATCGAATTGGAGATCTGCGAATGTGTTTGAAAAACTGAAATGATTTCAACTTTAAGAGACCAGTTGATTTCTAATTTTTTGGATGTGATAGGGGAGTCCCATTGCTAGAACTCGATCAAAAATCGACTAAATCAATCTGCCTGTGTAATTTATAGCCTGGCGCGCTCAGAAAGTAAGTGCAACTTTTTTTAACGCAGTTAATCCCTTAAGGCTGAATTTCAATATGCCTTGATTCAGCAATTTTTTTGTATTTTTCAATTCCTTTTTCTACGATAGTATGGAATTCTTCGGGTGTAGTTGACTGTGGCTGCACACCTGCTTTTTGCATTTGAGCCTGTAACTCTTTGCTAGCCAGTGCGACTTTAATGGCTGAATTGATTTTTTTAACGACTTCTGTGGGTATGCCTGGAGGTGCGGCAATCCCAAGCCATGAAATCACCTCGAAACCTGGAATGTACTCTGACAAAGTAGGCACATTGGGTAGTGTGTCATAACGTTGAGCTGAGGTCACAGCGATTGCTTTTAGTTTATTGGCCCGGACGTAAGGCACGATGAGACCTGGTATGTTGATCATCATGTCAATTCGCCCCGCCAAAATATCGGTGTATCCAAATCCACCTCCTGCTGGAAATGGGATATGTGTCATTTTTGTGTCAGTCTCAGCCGCCAACAACTCACCCACCAAATGCAACGCACTCCCCACACCTGACGTGGTGTAGGTCACAGAGCCTGGGTCGGCCTTCGCCTTTTTGATCAAATCAGGAATACTTTGAACGCTGGCGTCGGCACTCACTGCCAATAAAAATGGATATACCCCTACAGTGGAGATCCAGGTGAGGCCATCCACAGGATCGTAGGGAAGGTTTTTCAACGTGGCCGCTTGCGAGGCGTGTGCACTGGAGATCGAGATCAGGGTATAGCCATCGGGAACCCCTTTGCTGATCAACTCAGTTGCAATTTGTCCCCCAGCGCCAGCTTTGTTTTCCATGATGAAGACTTGTCCCAAGGCCTCACTCACTTTGTTACCCACCATACGGCTCACAGCATCAGTTCCAGAGCCTGCAGGTGAACCAATAATCATTCGTATGGGCTTATTGGGCCAAGGATTGCTTTGTGCTTGGACGCTATTGGCCAAAGTCAGTCCAAAAAACACCAGACTCTTTATAAAACTCAAGCCGTTAGTATTCACCTCATGTCTCCTTTTTCATGATTGAAATGGGGTCTTGCCCAACACGCTCGATACTTTGCGCGTTAACCAATATATTGTTCAATCCAAATTGATATTGGCCTTCTTTACTATGGGTCCCCAGGTGGCGATGTCATTTGCAATTTGTTCGCTGAATTGCTCAGGTGTATTACCGGACGGCTCAATGCCCAAAACCCCCAAACGTTCGCGAACATTGGGAATTTGCAGTACTTTGACCATCTCCATTTGAAGCTTGTCAATGATGGCCTTGGGTGTGCTGGGGGGGGCAAAAATGCCAATCCACGTCGAGAGTACAAATCCTGGTACACCAGACTCCACAAACGTCGGGGTGTCTGGGAGCGTCGAGAGTCTTTTAGCACTGGTGACCCCAATGGCGTTCAATTTACCCGACTTGATGTACTGTTGTACCGTGGCCAAAGTGGTGAAGACCATCGGAATTTGACCACCCAGGGTGTCTATGGTTGCTTGTCCTCCACCCTTATAAGCGATGTGCTCCATGTTGACGTTGGTTCGGGCTTTGAAGAGCTCTCCCGCCAAATGCGGCGTGGACCCTAGGCCAGAACTGCCAAAAGGAAAGTGCGCATCTTTTTGTTTTGAAAGTTCGATCAATTGAACAATATTCTTGGCCTCAAAGGAGGGGTGAGCGGCCAAGACCATCGCCGAGTCTCCGATTTTGGTGACTGGGGCAAGATCTTTGAGGACATTGAATGGGGGTTTGGAGACCATCATGGGATAGGTGATCAAAGTTCCATCGAATCCCAAAAGCAACGTATATCCATCAGGTGATGCGGTGGAGACCGCCATGGTTCCAATCACACCCGAAGCACCGGGGCGATTGTCAATCACAATGCTTTGACCCAAACGGGTGCCCAAAGCCTCACTGATAGCCCTTGCTCCCGAGTCAGCAAACCCACCAGGGGAGTAAGGGACGATGATCTTGAGAGGTTTATTGGGGAAATTGGTTGCGTTGACTTGGGCTTGAGCACTCGAGAGGCCAATGATGGAGCTTAAAACCGGAATCAGAAAAATCGAACATCGACGTACTAGTCTTGGGTAAAGGCTTGAAAAGCCAAAGACCGAGCCTTGAGCCGAAATTGAGGTTGATTCTTGAGTGTTTGTCCAAATGGGTTCAATGTAATCATCGAGCGTTTTGTTGATTTCTCTAGGAGTAGGGCAGATGCTTACTGCGATCATGGCGAGGCCTCAAAGTTTAGGAGAGGAAGTGGACCTCAATTGCTCTGTCATGACTTGGGTCCAAAAAGGATTACTTTTCATTGTGAGACCCAGTGTGGCAATCGAACACTGGTGTTTAACCTAGGTTTCAGTGCGGTAATTCATCTGTTGTCTTATCCTTTGAGAACGTTTGGTGATTGGCTTGCTGATTAAAGAACTAAAATCAATACCTTTAGCGAGAAGAGAATCAAGGAAATAGCACAATGGACATGACCATCATTTCTGAGGCGATCCATTTGGCGACAGCGCCTGTGTTTTTACTCACAGGTGTTGCGGGCATATTGAATGCGCTGGGTAACCGATTGGGTCGGGTGATTGACCGCGCGCGTCGAATAGAGGTTTTCATCGAGAATTTACCCAATCCAGATGCCAATGGATTGATTAAACTTGAGCGTTACTACGATGAGCTTGAATCACTCGAATTCAGGAAATTGATCATCAATATCGCCACGGCATTTTTAGTCTTATGCGCTGTCCTTATAGCCTTGACCGTGATAGAACTTTTCTTCTCAGTGAGTATCGAACCCGGGAAGCTTCACATCTCCAACTGGGTTCCCATCACTTTCATCGGCAGTTTCATCTCCTTGGTGTCGGCTTGCATTTTGTATTTTGTTGAAATCATGTATGCCTCTCATACCATCAGCTTTAAACGAATCAAAAAAAATGCAATGACCCCTCGACCCTGATGGATGGCATCCTGGAGTTCTTTTTGAATTCTGTTATTGGTCTTGCAAAGAGATGTGGGCGTCTTTGATTGTTTTACTATAAGCGGCAAGGTCTTGCTGAAATTTAACCGCAAATGCCTCTGGAGTGCTACCAAAAGCCTCGTACCCCCAATAGGGCAATTTCTCTTTGATTTCGTTGGAATTCATAGCTTTAACAAACTCAGTCTGTATCATTTTGAGAAGTGCAGGGGGCGTAGCTCCTGGGGCAAATAGGCCCAGCCATCCAGTGTATTCAAATCCACCAGGACCACTCTCAATCATGGTCGGAATGTCAGGAATGGCCGAAGAACGCTTGCCCGCACTCATCACCAATATTTTGAGTTTGCCTGCTTTGGCCGCAGCACTGACACCCGAGAGTGGCGAAAACACAGCGTTGATATCACCAGCAAGTAAGGCCTGGTTCATCGGGGCATCGCCCTTGTAAGGAATGTGAATGAGCTTGATGTTGGCGCTTGACATCAGGAGCTCCATGATCAGGTGTGGCGCTGCGCCTTCACCTGTAGAGCCAAAATTCAAGGCTCCAGGTTTGGACCGAGCAAGGTTCAAAAATTCCGAGAATGTGTTCACGCCGATCGAAGGGTTGACCGCCAGCACCAAATATGTCGTCATCAATTGAGAGACTGCTGCAAGGTCCTTTTGTGCATCAAAGGGCATCTTTTTGTACAAATTGGGCGCGATGGCCAAGCCTTGAGTTGTGAGCAGTAAGGTGTAACCATCAGGAGAGGACTTGGCCACAGCATCCGCACCAATGTTGGCACCTGCCCCTGGTTTGTTGTCCACAATCACCACTTGTTTGAGGTTGTCGCCAATTTTTTGTCCCATGGCGCGTGCCACCGCATCAACAGTGCCGGCTGCCGGAAAAGGAACCACAATGTGAATGGGTTTATTGGGCCATGTTTGCGCATTAGCCCATGAGCACCATAAGCCCAATGGGCCCAATGAGCAAAGCCAAAGTGCAACCATCTGTAAGAACAAATGTGGCAGTGAAAGGGAGATTTTCCTAGAAGGACAATGGGGCGATTCAAAAGTGCACTCTGACTCCGAGTGCTTACATTCCAGGGTGGAGGTACTCATGCTAAGTTCCTTTTGTTATTGGTCGCTTCGAGAGCGCAAGTCTTGAGTGGCATTCATCTCAACCTCTCCAGCACTGTTCAAAACCACCTTATAAGTGTCTTTCGCGGCTTTTTGACTGATGTAGCCTTGCCGAACATCGTGTGCTACCCGTGCTGGATCTCTTTCCTGGGGCGGTCCGAATCCGCCACCGCCACCTGTGAGTAAGGTGAACGTATCTCCAGCATTGAGTCGTTTCATCAATACCTTGGCATTGGGAAACTTGTCTTGTACGACGCCGGCGAGTTTTATTGTCACTTGATTTCCCTCACCACTTTGGCCTCCGTCTAGGCCCCACGGCTGACAATGCATGCGGTCGACTTGGGCATTGAAGTTGAGACTCGAGCGTGCCTTCACCACTTGCTCGGTTCCCAGTCCTCCTCGAAAACGACCCGCTCCACCTGAGTCTTGGCGCAATTCGTGTTTCAAAAACAAAAGGGGAAATTTCGCCTCCATTTGTTCAATCGGATTGTTGTGCGTGTCTCCATCGTTCATGCAGACCGTGGCAGACATGCCGTCTTCTGTGCTTTTTGCACCCCAGCCACCACCTGAAGGGCCAACGCTACCCATGAAAAAACGACCATCTTTGGGAGATATGCCATTGACCATGCCAAGTCCCAGATCGGCATGGTGTCCCGCAATGACCTGGTCAGGCATGGCTTGGTGCATCGCTTTGAAGACCGTGTCGATGACTGTCATGGGATAGGTCATCCACCACCGCATGGCCGCAGGCTTGACGGCGCTCACGACAGTGCCTTCAGGTACGATGGTTTTTAGCGTTCGAAAACTCCCTTCGTTGATGGGGTAATCCAAGGCCGATGTCAGACATTTGTAAGCTACTTGCGCGCAGGAGATGCCCGTGCTTGGTCCAGAGTTATAAAAGCCCCTAACCTGAGGGCTTACACCGCTCAAGTCAATGGTCATATGTTCCCCCTTTTTAATGACCCTAACTTTAATGGGAATGCGTTTGCCGATATCTACACCGTCGTCATCCATGAATGACTCAGCCTCATAGATGCCGTCGGGAATCGCTCGGGTTTGTGCGCGCGCTTTTGCCTCTGAGTTGTCCATGATGCGCTCAATGGAGGTCAAGACGTTTTGTCGGCCATATCGTTGAAGTAGTTCCAGAAAACGCTTCTCTCCAGTGGTCACGGCAATGATTTGAGCCCTCAAATCCCCCATGGCCCGTTCGGGAATACGAACATTATTGAAGATGATATCCACCAAATCTTGATTGACCACTCCGGCTGTTTGGTACTTCAAAATGGGAATTTGCAGACCTTCAGAGAAAATATCCGTGGTCACCCCCCCAAGAACGCCGCCTACATCTGGCCAGTGGGCCATGCAGCAAGACCATGCACACAACTTGCCTTCAAAAAAGATCGGAATGCTGAAGGTAAAGTGGTGCAGGTGGGATCCCGTGATGTAAGCATCGTTGGTGACCAAGATATCTCCAGGACCCACGTTGTTACCAAAATGAGCGATCTTGGCCTTGATGGTGTTGGACATGCCACGAATAAAACTCGGTAGCCCAAGTCCAATAGAGACTGTCTCTCCAGAGGCGGTGTAGAGCCCGACGGTGAAATCAAGTGCCTCATAAATGATCATGTTGTAGGCAGTCCTCATGAGGTTGATCTTCATCTCCTCAGTGACAGCCAATACACCATTGCGAACAATTTCAGTGAGCACAGCGTCTGCACGGCCTGATTTGTTGGGGCGACTCGATTTCATCATGCGACTAGTCTTGGAGTTTCGAGTGGATTTGGTTGATCGTTTGGGTTTGGAGGGTAGTGTGCTTTTCATGAAAAATTCCTCTCAATATCGATCACCAAATTGCCATATTCATCCACTCTCAACCTGTCTCCAGGCAAGACGACTGTGATGGAGGCGTATTCTTCTATCAAGGCTGGGCCCACCAAGCGGTTACCAGATCTCAGGGCATCTCGTTGAAAGGTGGGGGTCATCACCGACTTGTTGAGCTCGGCGAAATAAACTGATCGTGAGCCAGTTTGTGCTGATTTCAAAACCTGTCGAGAACCTTTTGGGATGGTCTCGAGTGGGGGCTTTTTCATCATACCGCTCACTGTTGCTCTGAGGCTCACGATCTCGGCGGCCTCTTTGGGGGCACAAGTGCCGTAACGGCGCAGGTGAACAGCATCAAAGAGAGCTTTGATGGCTTCACGGTCCCCTTTTTTCATGACGCTTTCACTGAGTTCTACCGTAACAGGATGCTCTTGGCCCACATAACGCATATCTGCTGCATAGGCTACATTGACTTTGGCTGCTTTGATTCGGCTATGCGTGAGCGCCTTTTTGCCTTGATTGACCAACTCTTGGTAGACCCCTTTAAGTTCTTTGAATGAGACATCGGCGAGCTTATTGAACCAAGTTCTCACAAAGTCATATCTCAGATCAGAATGCAACATTCCGAATGCACAAAAATGCCCTGGAGCTTTGGGGATGATGACCTGAGCCATACCAATTTCTCTTGCAATCGCACAAGCGTGCAATGGACCCGCACCACCATAGGCAATCAATGGAAAGGATGCGGCATCAAGGCCACGTTCTGTCGACACGCCCTTCACTGCATAAGACATGGTTGTAGTGGCGATACGCAAAATACCATTGGCTGCCTCCTTGGCGCTGAGCCCCAAAGGGCGCCCCACGTGTTTGAGGATGGCGGCCTCTGCTGCTCTCAGGTCCAACCTCATCTCTCCTCCCAAGAAACGGTCTGAAGCAATACGTCCCAAGACTAAATTGGCATCGGTCACAGTGGGGAGTTCTCCTCCAAGGCCATAACAAGCCGGTCCCGGTTGCGCTCCAGCGCTTTGAGGACCCACTTGAAGAGCGCCTGAGGGGTCGACTCTGGCAATACTTCCTCCTCCAGTGCCTACTTCAAAGACATCGACCATGGGAATTTGAACTGGAAGAGCTTGGTTATAGCCACCCACCAAGGCGGCACTTGTGGTGAGGACCTCGCCTTGGTAGATGACGCCTGCTTTGGCGGTGGTCCCGCCCATATCAAAGGCCACTGCATTTTGAAGTCCAAGTTCGCGGCACAGAGCTTGCGCACCCACGACTCCTGCAGCAGGTCCAGACTCGAGCATGCGGATGCATTCTTGTTGTGCTTGAGCCGATTCGTAGAGCCCTCCAGTCGATTGCACAATTAAGAAAGAACCTTTAAAACCATCCTCTCGAATGTGCTCACTGATTTCGGCCACATAGTCACTCACCTTAGGGCCAATGTAAGCGTTGGCCACCACGGTAGAGCAACGCTCAAATTCTCGGTACTCCTGCGAGAGTTCGTGTGATGCACTCACAAAGCAGTGAGGCATGCGCTCCCTAACGATCGCCTTCACGCGCTCTTCGTGATATGGATTTCGATAGCAGTGCAGCAGCAAGATGGCAACCGATTCGACTTTTTGTGCAATCATTTGGTCACATAAAGAATGTACCGCCACTTCATCCAAGGGGAGATAAATATCGCCCTCAGCCGTGATTCGCTCAGGCACCTCAAAGCGAAGTGCTCGCTCGATCAAGGGAACGTGTTTGTGAAAAAATAAGTTATAGGCATCGGGTCGGTTGATTCGCCCGATTTCATAAATGTCTTTGAACCCCTGCGTGATCAAAAGTGCTGTTTTCGCACCTGTGCGCTCAAGCATCGTGTTGATGGCAACGGTTGAGCCGTGCAAGAAGAGTGAGGAGTCCCCGAAGTGGGTTTCCGCTTTTTGTACGCCCTGAGTGATACCTCTCACCAGTTTGTCGGGAGTGGAGAGTGTCTTACCAAGAAGTAAACGTGATGTTTTTTCATCAAAAGCCGCAACATCAGTGAAGGTGCCACCAATATCTGCAGCAATTCGAGTGTTCAAGGTCTGTTTCACAAAAAGGTTATCCTCATCTGTTGGAAATAAAAGGCTGAAAGGTAAGCGTTACCCAACTTTTCAGTATCCCTCACAAGTTGAAACCGAACTAGGGGAGTTATGCTATTGAAATTTTCCTGCACTTGGAATAGTTTTAAGACTTTATGGTGGTCGGAAAATCACGTTTGATGGGCTTGCTGAAGAGACTCCAGTGTCATGCTTAAATCTCGTAATACGTTTATTGCTAATGCACGGGAGGGTGTTTGTGTAGCCATAGCCGTTAGGAAAGCGGTCATACTTTCACTTCGAGCCGGCTTCAAGCCAGAATCATGAGCGAGCCATTGGGTAAATTCAGAATTTTGCTTATATTTGTTGAGCAAATACTCCAGCACATTGAGCTCCAAATCACTCACGGCCATTGCAGGCAACTCACCACTGCATTGGCAGCCCAAGCCCATTCCGAGATGAATTTGAGAGATCCGTCCCCAAAGCCCTAGTAGTTGCACACTCCAAAGGGCCGGATTTATTTTTTGATTCTTGGCTGCATTCATAGCAAGAATACTTTAACTCAAATTGTTTAGTGGATCAGCGTTGCTTGACTTCAAAGGATGTCTCAATCAACAAAATTGAACTTTGATAGCGTCCCGAATAGGCATTTGGGCATAGAGTTTGAAGGGTAATTACCTAGAGCGCAAGGTGTGTTGGAGTCGGATAAGACTTGATAATCATTTTTATTAATCAATGTCGATGAACTAACATTAACCGCTATCTTGATCAAACTCGATTTTTCTCGCAACTCTAAACTCCATTCACTGCTCTGTTACATGAAACATTTTCTTTCTTTATTGGCTTGGATAGTGGTGATGTCATTTCAACTATCATGCCAAGCCCAATCGCCCTTGCAGGTGCAAACACAGGCTCAAAGTCTTGTTCAAGACTATCCAAATAAGGCTGTGAAATTGGTGGTGACTTATCCCCCAGGGGGTGGTGCAGATGTGACGGCAAGGATTGTTGGACAAAAATTGGCTCAAATTTGGAAGCAACCCGTGTTGATTGAAAATAAGCCAGGAGCGGGTGGGAATTTGGGTGCCGAGCAAGTCGTGCGTAGCGCAGCAGATGGGTACACCCTTTTGTTGGTCTCAGCCTCACAAGTCGGAAATGCGGCTCTTTTGGAGAAAACCACCTTTGATTTGTTGACTGATTTTGTACCGCTTGGAATGCTTACCTCATCTCCTATTGTGATTGCAGTCAATAATCGATTGGCTGCTCATGATTTGAGGGAATTCATCGCCTTGATGAAAAGTCAACCTGATCGACTTAACTATGCAAGTTGTGGTATTGCCACTACCCATCACTTTGCCATGGAATTGCTCAAGTTTCAAATGCAGGCCAAAGCCGTGCACATTCCATACAAATGTGCTTCTGCAGTTTCTGATTTACTGGGCAATCAACTTGACGTGATCGTTGTAACCTTGCCTCCCGCATTGCCTTTTATCTTGCAGGGCAAAATGCGTGCATTGGCTGTGACCAGTGCCAAGAGGTCTCCCAATGCACCTCAAATTCCTACGGTGAGCGAATCGGGGCTGGAGGAGCTCAAGGACTATGCTGTTGAAAACTACTACGGCTTGATAGCACCTTCCAACACTCCTGCCGCCTTGGTTAGAAAATTAGAGCTCGACATTAAGTCGGTCTCTGATGATGTGTCGACTCAAAGTAAGCTGTCAGCCGCAGGATTAGATACTTTTTATAAGACCCCAGCACAGACCACAGCTCTTTTATCTGGAGATATTAAGTTCTATAAAAAAATGGCCAAGGAGGCCCATATTCAACAAGAGTGAACACTTGACTTAGAAGGCCACACTTGGGTGATGCAGGACTTCCTAAAAGATAGAAAATCTACTTCAATGTAGTGGTTTAACTAGAAATACTTGAAAACAGGGTGGGGGAGGAATTTAGTGTGCTCATACCGATCATGATCATTTAACTTGAGGCTTGCCGCTGATGAAACTTCTTATATCTCTTTTATTAAAGTACTTGCTGGCATTGGGCGTGACGTGCTGGTCTACATCCCTCTGGGCTCAAGAATCTTGGCCTAATCGACCTGTAAGACTGGTCGTTTCTTCGTCTGCAGGAGGTGGCACGGATATGTATGCCCGACTCCTAAGTCAGGCCTTGGGGGAAGCCTTTAAGCAGCAATTCATTGTGGACAATCGTCCTGGTGCTAGTGGCAATATTGGTGCAGCTTTTGTAGCTCATGCGCCCCCTGACGGATATAACCTATTGGTCTCGGCCAATACAGCCCTCACTATCAATGGTAGTATTTATAAAAACTTATCCTACGATGCAGATAAAGATTTTGTGCCGATTGCAAGGGTCTTTGGTCCACTGGTCTTGGTTGTACCGCAGGGCAGTGCTATCAAAAGTTTTCAATCTTTGATTGAGGCAGGAAAAAAAGATCCCGCACAACTCTCTTTTGGCTCTGCTGGAACTGGCAGCACCACTTATTTGGGAGTCAGGATGCTAGAAGAGAAAACGGGTGCACAGTTTTTGCATGTACCCTACAAAGGCGTTGCACCGGCCTATCAGGATTTACTCGCGGGTCAACTCAAGTTTATGTTGCCTGATATGGCCTCTTCATTGGCGTTGATTAATTCAGGAAAACTCATACCTCTTGCAAGTGAATATAAATCGCCCTTGTTTCCGAAACTGCAGACCTTCGCTGATTTGGGTTTCCCCAGTGTGAACACCCATAGCTCTTTTAGTTTAGTGGCCCCGAGTGGAACGCCTTCAGCCATTGTTCAAGCTATTCATCAAAACTTGAACCTTTTAGCGCAAAATAAAGCATTTGCCAACAAACTTCAAGACCAAGGCTTAATTCCTGATGTAATCGACCTCACTGCCTTGGCAACCTCCATGAGGCTTGAGCGTAATGACTATGCCGATTTGATCAAAAGGAATCATATCGAGGCCAGCGATTAAGATTCGAACGTTCATTTCGATTTTTAAGCTAAAGATGAGAACTTTGAAGAGTGTTTCCCGCACCAAATTTGAATATCCAAGAGACTGATCATGCAATCAAACACCATCGAAATTCAGGGTAAACGTGGACCATTTTTGATGGAACGGAACATACAAATCCCTATGCGTGATGGCACCCACTTGTTCGCCAATCTCTACCGTGCCACTGGTTCAGGTGTTCACCCCGTGGTTCTCACCTTAGGACCTTATGGCAAAGACGTTCATTTGAGTCAATTCATGCCCCCTGCATTTGAGGAACTGATGGTGCGTTGTCCTGAGGTTGCGGCCCATTCAACCCTATCGCACTTGGTGTTTGAGACGCCGGATCCCGAGTCATGGGTCTACGAGGGATACCATATCCTCAAAATTGATTCACGCGGTGCAGGCAAGTCGCCTGGGAAACTCGATGTCAATTCACCTGCAGAATTCCAAGACTTGTATGATGCCATTGAATGGGCTGGGGTGCAGGATTGGTCAAATGGACGAGTTGGATTGTTGGGTATTTCTTACTACGCTGCAGGTCAATGGATGATCGCATCGTTGAAGCCTCCTCATTTGGCTGCAATCGTTCCATGGCAAGGTGCTTCTGATTTTTACCGTGATCGAACCCGACAAGGAGGGATCTTTGGGAGTGGTTTTGCCAAACGTTGGTGGAATCGAAGTGTCCTCAGAAATCAGCACGGAAATTCAGATTCCCCGTTTGTGGACATTGTGACCGGAGAGCGAAATACAGGACCATTGGCCTTGGATGCAAGCACTCTAGAGAATAATCGCACCGACTATATCGGACAGATTTTGGCGCACCCTTTAGATGATGAGTTTTATAGAGAGCGCAGTCCAAGCTTTGATCAAATTCAAATTCCAGCATTAGTAGTTGCAAATTATGGTGGATTGGGACTGCATTTGAGGGGAACAGTCGAAGGTTTTTTAAATATCGCCTCTAAGGATAAATGGCTCAAGCTGCAAACCGGATCGTATTTTTTAACCTTTTTAATGCCTGAGAATGTGAAATTACAGCAGCGTTTTTTTGATCGATTTCTCAAGCAAATCAACAATGGTTGGGAGCGAGAGTCTCGTGTTGAGGTCTGTGTGAGGGGAGTAGATGACCAAGTACACGATAATGTACTGGGCGAATCTTGGCCACTGGATCACACCAAGTGGACGCCACTTTATTTGAGTGACAAATCTTGTCGTTTAAGTTATGAGAAACCTGAAAAGGCTGAGCGTTATAACTACCAAGCGTGGTCCGAGGGGCTGAGTTTTGAGTTGGGCCCCTTAAATGAAGAGCTGAGATTTGCAGGTCCCGCAGTTGCCAAGCTTTTTGTTTCCTCAAGCACTCGGGATATGGATCTTTTTGTGACCTTGCGAGCATTTGATGCGGACGGCAAGGAGGTGACCTTTTTTAGTGCCACTGAGCCTCGCTCTCCAGTGAGCCAAGGATGGCTAAGAGTCTCTCAACGTGCTTTGGATCCTATCAAGTCCTTGCCCTATCGGCCGTTTCACACGCATCAAAAATCCGATTTTCTTCAACAAGATGTGATTTATGAGGTCGAAGTGGAGATTTGGCCCTCTAGTTTGCACTTACCCAAGGGTTCGAGCTTGGTGCTGTGTGTGCAAGGGCAAGATTTTGAACGATTGAGCGAGGTTGGGGAACAGCGGGGTTCAGGCTGGTTCCTTCACAACGACTCCCAGGATCGACCAAAAGCGATTTTTGACGCACAGTGCAGCATTCATTCAAGCCCTGAAAACCCTAGCTATCTTTTGTTGCCTATCATTTGAACTTCAAATCAAGGCGTTTTGTTATGACAATCTGAGGGACTTGGAGTCCATAAGCCTCCCTAAAATACTACCCTCTAAGTTCAAAATTTAGCCTTTTAATAGGTAGTTGCATCATAGACAAGCTACACATCATGAGGTACCTTAAGATTTTTAAGGAGACTTTCGTGAAAAAAATAAATCACCTCATCTGTGGATTTTTAATGTTAGGTTGTGCTGCCGTAAGTATGGCGCAAACTGCCTCAGGTGTTGCTCAAATTAGGCGTGTTGTCACCAGTGTCAACAGTGCAGGTAAAGCAGTGGTGCTCTTTGACGATAAAGTGGACATGAGTTCTTTGAGGTCACCCAATCCAGCAGGTGATGTTTGGGTTACTCAGCAGTATCCTTTGAATTTTTCAGATAAAGATGACTGGGCCAAAACTAAAGTGGGCGTCTCACCTGGTAAAAATGGAACCTTGTTTCGAATTGTGGATTTTGTACCGACAACTGAAAAAATTGAACGCCTTCCCGTTGATACCATGATGAAAATTGTGGGTGACAATGTACCCAAACGTGGAATGCCTCCTCGCCACTCTATGATGCACAGAACTCGAACAGTTGACTACGCTTTGGTTCTTTCCGGTGAGATTGATATGTTGCTCGATGACACTGAAGTTCACTTGAAAGAAGGTGATGTCGTGGTTCAGCAAGCATCCAACCATGCATGGGTCAATCGTGGCACCAAGAATTGTAGGGTTGCCTTTATTTTGATGGATTCACAAGAGCCTTGAGCAATTGGGTTACTTGCCACAATGGGCACAGACTGTTGACGATACTTAACTGATGCACTTACGATGAAAATCATCTCAAAACTCGCCTTTATTTTTGTGGTTATCTTGTGGCAAGATTTCTTGTTTGCACAGAGCTTTCCCAATCACCCCATTCGCTTGATTGTTCAGTATCCTGCAGGAGGGGCTATTGATGTGTTAGCCAGAAATGTATCCCAACGAGCCCAGACTGAGTTAGGGCAAGCCATTGTGGTGGATAACAAACCAGGTGCGAGTGGTTTTATTGCTTTTGATGCATGTGCCAAGGCTGCAGGAGATGGTTATACCCTGTGTTTGGGCACAGGGGAGGGGATGTCCCTTAACCCATTTATGTTTGCCAAAATGCCCTACGATCCAGCGAAGGATTTTGTGGCTGTCGCCGATTTGGTCAGAATCTCTGGCGTCATTATTGCCTCGGCTAAATCACCCTATGACACTATGGCAGAACTCATCGCTTATGCCAAGGCTAATCCCAAGACTGTCAATTGGGCGAGTTTTGGGATGGGTAGTAATCCACATATTTACTTGAGTTGGATTGATCATCAAGCCAAAATAGAAATGACCCACGTACCCTACAAGGGATCGACACAAACTATACCTGCATTGCTATCAGGAGAATCGGATGTCACTTATGTGGCGTTGGGATTTGTTTTACCACTGATCAAGTCTGGGAAATTGAAAGCACTTGCAGTGACCAGTCCTAAGCGGTTAGCGCAACTCCCCAATATACCTACGTTGAGTGAATTGGGCTTGGATCCTGGTACGCAGGCTTGGGTCGGTATCTTTGCACCTGCGAAAACTCCTGTTCCGGTTATCGAGCAATTGAACCAAGCATTCACAAAGGCAGTCCACGATCCGATGCTCAATGAGACCTTTTTATCAATTCAAGCCTTTGAGCCAACTCCGAGTAGTCAGGAGGCATTTGCAAATTTTACAAGGCAAGACCGTCAATTGGCACAAAAAGTAATTCAAGCCACAAATATCAAGCTTGAACCTCAATAAAGTCTGTTATTTCTTTCTTAGATAGAGTTATTTTGTGTAAGTACATTTAATGATCCTCAAATGTATTGATCTATTTCAAGATAGCCCCATTTGTTTGAGAACCATTTCCCCTAAAATTCCGTACGGGTTTGCTAGAGTTTGAGGCATCTCGAAGTGGTTGTAGCCTTGTCCAACGATAAACTCCACAGGTTTACCCATGTCTTTCACGGCTTTTGCAAACTCCCGATTTTGACGTTTAAATTCAGGTGTTTCTTGGGAGCCGTGTGCAACGATGACGGGAGTGTTTAAAAGGCTTAAATGACGTTGTGAGCTCAAAGCCTCTTCCATCTCATCAGTGAATTTAACGTAGTTGCTTCGAGCAGACAGCCGAACAGGTTTGAGCTCATACATACCGCTGCACAATATCGCACCTTTAATCATATTCATTGGCAGACTATATTTTTTTTCCCAGTCAGTGGTGAGAG
>Ga0164296_1001602_pt1 | contig 23582 bp, 20 predicted proteins | sample GEODES057metaG_FD_113533 | JGI IMG/M metagenome (GOLD analysis project Ga0164296, IMG submission 113533) | Dystrophic lake water microbial communities from Trout Bog Lake, Wisconsin, USA - GEODES057 metaG | ecosystem: Environmental > Aquatic > Freshwater > Lake | place: USA: Trout Bog Lake...
ATGTACCAGTGCGACGTGGCGGACGTGACCATGATCTTCATCATCAAGATCGTGTATGTGATTTTCTGGACCTGGGTTCTCAACCTCATCTGTCAACAGGGATACACGCCGGTCTCGTGGCTGTTGGTGCTGTTGCCGTTTATTCTCTTCTTTGTGCTTCTGGCCATGCTGGTGTGGCAGGCATAAAAATATCAGAATATTCTATATTTAGACCAATCCCAAATGGATATAATCAACAATTTTTTTAGTAGTAAACAACGATCCCAACAAAACGGGTCGGTTGTCAAGCCACCCGCCGAGGATGTCAACCCCAACCCACTCCCCGAGGTTGTCAACCCACCCCCCGAGGATGTCAACCCACCCCCCGAGGTTGTCAGTACCTCCCCAAACGTGGGGGTTGTCAACAGTAATCCTGATTCCGTAGTAAATCATTTAAAAGATTTTATAAGTATGAAAGAAAAGACAATTGCGATGCTGAGGCAAAACAATTTGGTGCTTGAAACCGCCATGACTAATGAAGATAACGTAATTATTCGGGGTCTCGCAAATTACGCCGATACGAATTGTCCATGTACTGAAATAATAAATTCATACAAGTCGATGGCTAAACTTAAAAATAGTGTCATTGCATGTAAAGATAATTATTATATAGGCGTTATCGGATTTATTTTCGAAGAATTAGAAAAAATTTTAAATTTTCGTGGCGGAAATACCTTTCGGCGTCGGCGTCTCAGTAAGAAGAAGCGTGCCCAATTCCTGCGCCGTACCAAGTCCAATGCGCGTAAACAGTAGGATGAGATTGGCACAAATATCTCCATATCATAACTACACCTAACATAACATAGTGTATGTATGATATGAAGAAGAACACGACGCGTCGACGTTCACAACATCGACGTCCACGTCGTGATAGTGATCGTGATAGTTATCATTTAGCCGGTTGGAAGGTCGTCGAGATTCGCGGCGACGCCTACGCTCGCGGCCAGCAGCACGGCCGTCTTCTGCGGGACGATCTCCGGCACGTGGCGTCCAAGCTCCGGTTTCTGATCACGGTGGTCCAAAACCAATCGTATGGCGCCTACCTGCGTTACTGCGACCGGCACATTGCCCCGATAGTTCAGCACGCCTACCCAGAAATCTACGAAGAACTGCGCGGCATTTGCGACGGCGCGCCCGGCATTCTCAGCCTTCGCGAACTGATCGCCTGGAATGCGTGGCTCAGCATGTACAACGTGGACCTGGCGGCGCCTACCGCCCGCGAATCCACCCAGAAGCACCGTCGCAACTCAGGTCGCGGTCGTCGTTCCCATCGAGTCTCCCTTGAATCGAACAAACGGTCCAAAGATGGGCCATCGCAACGGTGCAGCGCGTTTTTGGCGACGGGCCACGCCACGCGTCCGGGGGTGGGGATGGTGATGGCGCACAACACGCACGCCGACCTGGCGTCGTCTGCGCTGTTCAACGTGGTCCTGTATGTGTACCCTGAGCAGGGGCAGGGGCAGGGGCACGCGTTTGTCATGCAGACGTGCGCGGGCTACGTGGCGAGCGGCAGCGACTGGTTCATCACGGCGGCGGGCATTGTCGGCTGCGAGACCACCATCTCCGAACCGACGTACCCGCTCCGGTTCAACCGCCGCCGCCACCCCTATTTTTGCCGCATCCGCCGCGCCATGCAATACGGCGACTCCCTCGACGACTATTCCCGCCTGATGCGCCTGGACAACGCCGGCGACTACCCGGGGTCGTGGCTGTTTGGCCACATTCATACGGGTGAAATCATGTTGTGTGAGCTGGGTTACCGCCGCGCCAACATCCAGCGCACCCACAATGGCGTGTTTTACGGGATGAACAGCGCCCACGATTTCCGGCTACGCGGCGAGGAAACGGACGACCAGCAGTACCACGACACGACGACGTCGTCGGGCGCGCGCAATGTCCGTCTGGACGCGCTTCTCAACCGGACGTATTACGGTCAAATCGACGTCGCCGTCGCCAAACGCATCTTGGCGGATCACTACGACCTTCGCGTCGAACGTCCCCGGGCGTCGTCGGTGACGGTGTGCAACCACTACTTTGTGGATCCCCAGACCAGCAGTCCGTATTACCCGCACGCCAGCGTGGACGGCAAAGTGGTCGACACGCAGATGGCCCAACAACTCGCCTTCTGGGGACGGTGGGGCAGCAGCTGCGGAATGGCGTTTTCCAAAGAAGCGCACCTGCGCGCCCACCCCGAATACCGCGCCTGGGGACCGTATTTAGACGATTTGCCGACCCAACCGTGGGTCCGTCTGAATCGCCCCAAGACCACATGATCATAGAACACATAGAAACATTCGTTGCATCGTTGCCACAACAATATACACGGATTCTATGGGGAATACGTGTATAAGACCCGGGACAGCGCAGCAATTGCCCCCGAAAGGGGCTACAGGCAAAACATTTCCGGTAAGAAGTCACTCGGAAGTGGTGTGGTTGCCTTACCGTAAAAGGGTAGTTCGGATATCCAACAAGGTGGTTTATTATTCCGATCCCCATTTTTCGGTCAAAGCCGTGGACATAGAGGCGAAAGCCAAGCATCTGTTGATGGCGAAGATGATGCAGCAGATTCGACCCGTAGTTGTAAGTTTCGACAATGAAGAAGACGAGAAGATGATACAGGAAATTTCGCGTGAATTGTTGCGGGCCAAGGCGGCGATGGACGAAAGTATGTTGACTGATGATTTGGGCACGTCCGCGTCCGAGGAGGCATTTTCGATTGTACCCTACGCCGACATAGAGCATGTAAGATCGCGCGACAAAAATTGATCAAAAACCATCTATAGGAATCTTTAGATCAACACATTATAATAATATATCGATGATGAAGTCGGCTGCTGCTACTACCGCGTCCATTCCGAAACTCTCGTCGGTGATCGACGAGGACCAGGTTCTCAAGTTCCGGCTGCACCCGATCAACGTTGCCTACGCCAATGCTTTGCGTCGCGTGCTGTTGTCGGACATCACCGTGTGCGCCATCCGCACGGAGAGCGAGGCGGTCAATCAGTGTCGTATTGCCGTCAACACCACGCGTTTCCACAACGAAATCGTCAAGCACCGTCTCAGCTGCATTCCGGTGCACATGGACGACCCGGAGCAGTTGGTGGGCAAATACGTGCTGGAGGTCAACGTGAAGAACGAGACGGAGGACGTGATGTATGTGACCACGGAGCATTTCCGGGTGCGCAACGTGGCCAACGGTCACTACCTGACGCGCGAAGAGACGGCCAAGATCTTCCCCCCGGCGTCGGCCAAGTGCGGCGGGGGATACATTGATTTCGTGCGTTTGCGTCCCCAGATCAGCGACACGATTCCGGGCGAGGCGATCCAGCTGGAGGCCGACTTTTCCGTGGCGACGGCCAAGATGAACAGTATGTTCAACGTGGTTGCACTGTGTACGTACGCCAACACCGTCGACGGGGCGGCGGCGGCGCAAGCGTGGGAAAAGGTCCTGGCGGCGAAGATCCAGGCGGCGTCGGCGAGCGGGACGACGTTGACCAAGGACGAGACGGCGTTTGAGAAACGGAATTTCGAGTTGCTGGACGCGCAACGGTATTGTGTGCCGGACAGTTTTGATTTCCAGATCGAGTCGGTGGGCGTGTACGACAACCGCGAACTGATGCGCAAGGCGTGTGCGGTGCTGCAGAACCGGTTTCTGGATGTGGCCGAGGCGGCGGAGGGCGATACTGTGCCGATTGTCCCGAGCGAGACCACGATTGCCAACTGCTACGACGCGTGGCTGGAGAACGAGGACTATACGGTCGGTCGGGTGCTCGAATACATCCTATATGAACGCTTTTACCAGGGGGACCAGTCGCTGACGTTTTGCGGATTCAAGAAATTCCACCCGCACGACACCAAGAGCACCCTTCGGGTGGCGTTTGCTTCGTCCGGTACTGGCGCCGCCGCCGACGCTGAGCCCACAGCGCAGCAATCGGGTGCGACGGGTGGTCGCAGCCAAGTCCGGCATTACTTGAAGGTGGCGGCGATGGAGGCGGCCGACGTGTTTGCCCGCATGTACAAACTGTTTTAGATCGAGAATCGGCACACGGCACGGCCATTTTTTTTGAACCCATCCCACCTACGCCCCACCCCACCCCTTTACCATGCGCATGGCAAATATGTACCAATGTAAAAAGATGACCATGTAGGTAGAGTAGAATAGAGTAGTCAGTACAGTATCCGAACATGGCGGCCCGATTCAACTTTGTCGACAAGGAGCACCGCACGTACACGGTGATGGCCAATTTGATACTACATTTTGAATGCATGAGCGAGTCCGTCGCGCACATGTATTTTACCAACGGCACCGGGGAATTCATCCACGTTCCGTCCAACGTCTCGGTCTACAAATACTCGGCTTCGCCCCCCCTTCAGATGGGCAGTTTGGGAGGGGGTGACCCAGACGATAGAGGGGGTGGGGGCGGGGTGCGACCGACCAAGACCTTGATCCCGGTGGTCGATGTGACCGACCCGATCAAATCCATTGCCTCGACGCCACAAAAAAATACACGCACCGTCACGGTCTACACCACCACCTACTACGGACTGCATCCTCAACACCAATACGATATTTACTACGATGATACGCTGATTCTTGGCATCCAACCGCAGTACTGCTGGAAGTTTATCAACCACGTCATGGACAGTAAACGCCAATGAACCGTTCCAGCCTGTTTCCAGACTGTTTCCAGCCTGATGCGTAGATGTACGCGACCTGAAGTGTTTATATTTTACACGTCATATTGACCAGTGTGTAATTGAAGAGACTTTGAATGATTCTACTGACAGAGATAGAATCATCTATGGCAAGGGTGCTGTTGGGAAATCTTTGACGAATTCGGGCAATGACGTCGGACACGTAGGTATCGTCGTGGTTGTAAAAATGGCCTGATATCTCGGTAATACCCTGACGGTTGAGCAAAACAATGCGTCGGGTGAATGTATCGACATCTCTTTGGAGTTTGAGTCCGCGCAAATATGTGTTGGTATCTCTCCAATGTTCCGTTTGTCGTTGGTGCATTTCTTTCAACTTCCCCCGTGAAGCGGGGGGGTGCTGCGCTGTAAACGCCGTATTTGAAGTGTCCGACATGGACGTTTCGTCGTATATAATATAATCGCAATCGCAATCAACAAGGAAATATTTATGCCTGTTCGCCTGTTCTGATCAATTTTGTTTTTTCGTTTACCAATAGCAGGCCTGCTCGATGCCCTCGCACCCCTTCGGGCGTTCGCTCGCGTCGGGGCGCGACCAGTGCGCGTTCATGTACAGCCGCACCACGTCGGGCCGTTCTTTGAGCCACCGCCCCCCTAAGATGCCGAAATACATTTGGAGGACGCCCCCTACATAGATAGCCGACTTGCCGTGGGTCGCGTGAATGTAGCCGCACACCGGGTTGCCGTAGCCCCCGCAGCTCACCAGGGCGACGTCGTACTGGTCGCGCACCGCGTCGAGACGCTGGCAAAACTCGGCAAACTCGGTGTCAAAGTCGCGCGCCGGTTCCGTCCCCTGCGTCATCGGCGGCCGCACATAGACAAAGGTGCAGTCGGGGAAGAGGTCGATGCCGGTGTCGCCCCACAACTGGTCGCGTATAGGAACCTTGGCACGCAGACTTTCTTCAAAGGGGGAAATCAACAGGATCCGTTGGCCGCGCAGGGCCCACGTCCAGGGCGTGTCGTGCAGGTAGTGGAAGACGTCGAGCGCCAGTGCCCAGACGGGCCGCTTGCGCCGCTCCACCTCCAAGGCGCGTTCGTACGTCTGTTGGATGTAGGCGTAGGACGGGGCAATGTGGCCAATGTAGTTGCCCTGCACGTCCCACCCCGCAAACATCTCGCACTGGTCAAACGCCGCCAGGTAGCGGTCCGAGTACTGAATCACCGCGGCCATATTGGGCAAGACGACCCCCGCATTGTTCTTCATGGTGGGCATGATCTGCTGAAAATACTTGGCGTGTTCCTGCGTGCCCTGGCCCATCTTCGTCATTCGCCCAAACACGGCGACGTTGTTCTCGATGCCGGCCACGCGGGGCACCACGAACGGCCGCCCCGCCGCCAACGCGGCGGCAAGGTAATCGTGCAGAACGCGGTTGTCCTCAAACATAAGGTATTGGAATCCACCCGTGTGTTGGTAGACGGACGGCATCTGCACCCCGAGGGACGAGGGCATCGCGAGAACGTTGACCCCGTGGGGAATGCACATCCCCCACGGCGGCGGGATGGCGTCTTTGGCGTGGTAGTCGCGTTGCGCGGTTTGGTGGTAGTGGTAGGTGCGGACGACGCGGGGATCGTTGATGACGTCGTAACCGAGGATCCGGGCCAAATACACCATCTTGTTGTCGCACCCTGGTTTGCCAAACTCAAAGGCAAAGGCTTTGGAAGCGACGACCCCTTTCGACGGTACAAAGTTGCTGTGGAATATCCAGGTGTCTTGGGAATCGAACCGTGGACCGAAAATGGGCGACGTCGCCGTGGACGCGCCGTTGAATTCGTAACGGAGCAGGGCCATCATCTGCCGCTGCTCGTGCAGCTGGCCGTGCCGTATCTGGTCGAGGGTGGCGTCGAAGAAAATGTCGGCGTTGGTCAGCACCAAAAATCCTCGAATCTGGTGTTTATCCACGTAGTGAAACACGTCCTGGTACGTCAGGCGTCGTTGACCAGGAGTCTGGGTCTGGACAACCTTTTCTATACATTGGCTTCCTCCCAGTTCCCCGCTGGTGTAAATACGCTCGTTCAAGAGGTGAATGCGGGTGATGTGGGGATTGGCCACATTGCGTCGTAGACATTCTCGTATCTCCAGGTTACGCCGGGGGTCGCGGTGCACGAAAAACTGGGTGAAGACGTGGATCTCGTCGTTGAGGGCCGACGCGGCGCCCGGCTCCAGGCCTCGGGAAAGGTGGACGATTTTCATGAATACATATAGTTCGAAGCTATCTATATGTATCTATCTTCTATCTGTTTGGGACCGAGGTTGCTTTGCCTACATACGTGTATTTCAGCATGTGAACGTCCAGTTCGCGCAAAGGAATCGTCGACGTCGACGACGACGGTGGCACGTCACTGGGATTGACTACCGCAATGAAAGTGCCGTTGATCTTGTACATGTCGCCGGTGTGGAGATCTCGGTCCATCCCCATCCCCTCCATACGTCCTCCTTCGGAGGACGAACCCTGCTGCTGTGTCAGGTAATGCTGCAGACAGACAATCTGTTTCAGTTCGGGGTACGTCAGGCGCTGGGCGTTGACACGGATGGTTTGAGGCTCCGAAACACGTTTTTCTAAGACGGCTGCCAGGGTGTCACCGTCTTCCTCGTCCGCGTCTCCAGTGACCCCTGCATGTCGCCGGAATTTCAGGACCACCGTCACTGCCTCGGGTAAGCGAAGCTCCGTTGACCCGGGACTCTCGGGACTCTCGGGACTCTCAGTACCCATAGAAAGACTCGGTTCCTCGGTGGTTGTCGGTCGGGCTAAATCTGCGTCGTGGGAAACTGTTTCAGGAACCTCGGACACCTTGGTACGAAGTGTGGTAGTTTCCGTTTCTGTTTCTTTTTCTGTTTCTGTTTCTTTTTCTGTTTCCGGCGGTTTGCTTTCCACTCGAGCTTGTAAGATGGACTTGCTTCGTCGGTACAGGGATTGTATCGCCAACGTGAGTGGGTTCTTTTCAACCATATACACAAACAGTTCGTATGGGACCCATAGCCGCGTGGGTTGTTTCGCTGACCCGGGAGTACGACGCAAGGACCGCACGATGCGGTGACCGACCCCCCCGACGTGGGTGGTCGGCGGCGGCGTAAATACGAATTTTTCGGGGGTCACCCCCACCAAGGCAAAATACTCTGGCGTATAAATGTCGCGGGTGCACCCAGACACCACAAAGACCACGTATTCATCATCCCGCTCGACGCGCACACCAGGTGTAGATGTAGGAGACACATGGTTCATCATGCCGTTTATATTTCCAAACGATTATAATTTCGCGTTTTTTATGCGTGTACCAAGTGCGATTCCCAAAAGTAGGTACAAAACGCCCATTCAAACCTGAATGCCGAGGAGTCGTCCACCGTCGAATCCGACCGCTCCGGGATCAATGCGCGATGCAACGACGGAGGAAGCACATACATCAACTGTTCGAGCGGGGTGCAGGGACCTTGTCCTTCCGTTTCTTTCTCGGCATCATCATCCCCTAAGTCGCATTTGGGATTGCCCGCGACAAGGTTGCTTGGACCGCTGCGTTGCTTACCCAAAAAGGAGGTATCAAACAGGGGGACGTGGGCCGTCAGGTCGCACAGGAGGGGCGGATACATGTAGCGATATTGCCACCGCCAGTCGGGGCATCCGCACACATAGTAGGTGAATACCCATTCCAAAGCCTCCAGGTAGTTGACGCACAGGTCCGTGATCGATGAGGGGGAAGGTGCGGCGGAGGAGGCGGCCGCTTCATTGACGAAAACGAGGGACCGGTAGTACCGCGCCTCCCACCCCACCTCCCACGGGGCAATGTAGAGTTCCTTGCCCCGCATCCGGATCGGCAATTCTTCGATGACCGTTTCTGCATTCGACCCCCCTGCCGAGCCCTCTTTGCGCGGTGGGGGGGTGTACCGCTGGGCCAGCTTGTCCCGGTGGGCATACTCCTTCAGCCAGAGTTCGTGCTCCATGGCGGCCAACCGATGAATCAAGGTATGTAAATGTTTCCACTGGATCTTGCCGGTGGTCACGTCCACCAGATACTGAGAGCTTTTATTAGCAATCACGGTGCGGTACGTCTCGGTCAACACCTGGATCCCGTGTGTGCGCAAATTGAGCGCCGGAAAATGCGGTAAAAAGTCGTTCCCGAGGAAGAAACAGAGAAACACGTAGTCGTACACTCGACGCCACATACCCGACCCAGAGGCGGCGTCGTCGTCCGTGGACGCCTCGGATGGTTGCATGACTTCGCTGTAAATAGAGGCGGCCAAATCGGGCACGTTCATGTAAAACATCTCGGGACCTCCTCCGGATGACATTACCGACGCAAACTCGGGGGCTTCCCGGAAAATATAGAAATCGCGGAAACGTTGGCAATGGTAAATCGCCAGCATGATCAGGTCCGAATCGAGACCATACAGCGCCACCGTGTGAGATGCGTCCGGAAAGTCGCGCATATGTTGCACGAGCTTGTGTTCGCCCTCGCCCGGCTCGTCCGACGCCGAGACAATGATTTGCCTGGCGGGGGGCGAACCATGACGAACGTCTCCCTTGGAAGAAAACGCCCGGTGGACTTGGCGCGCCAACGTCGTCATGAACGCGGTGCCGGGGGTGAACATCGACGTCGACGGCAACGAATCGGGCGCTCCCGACCCACCCGCCTCCAACATTTTTCTCGCCCGAAGTGCCTCCGATTTGAACCGGCGCTGGCGTTGCTGGTTCATCTTGGCCATCGGGGCCACTCCGTCAAACGCAATGTAGACCAGGTGACGGGGACGGATGCGCTCAATGTAGCCGCGAATGGCGGCGATCACGCCCTGGATCAGGACAGTCTCGTCGTAGCCCCACTCCCTTCGGTAGGGGGCAATTGGGTTCGATCCCTTCGGGATCGAACAATGACGGACGAGCGAAGCTCGTCCGTGAATTGCTGTGCTGTACGGGACCTGACTGTCCGAGGTGCATGCCCTAAACACATCGTATAGGATTGAATTGCAGTCCATGTAAAGACGGTCGACGGTCTCCGGTGGAGATGGTTGCAACACCTGACGGTGCGACCGCAAAATGTACGAAAAATACGCGGGAATGCCCATGGGGGGTCGGTCGTGGGGTCGTCGCGGGGGTGTCTCCCATAATTCTCTGGTGTTCTTTTTATGTCGATAATCTATATCGGACACCACATACATACATACACACGACATACAACATAACATTACCATGTCGGCCGAATTGGGCAACATTCACCTGGGTAAGGTTCTTTACCTGGGCTTCCGTATGGGACCGTTCATCTTGGTCGCCTATTTTTTGCTGCAATCTCTGTTGAGTTTAGACATACGTGGCATCATCTACTTGGCCGGGCTGTTGATCACGTGTTTCCTGGTCGTCATGGGGGACAAGATGTGGCCCCCGAGCGCAGAGGACGATGCCGGGGGACCCACCTCGACGCCCAACCCCAAGTGCAATGTGATCACGCTCAACAACGGCTCGGTGCTCTCGAAAATACCGCTCAGCATGACCGTGTACGCATTCACGTTCTTCTACCTCATGATATTTGTGCTAAATCTCGGGAGCTCGGACCCTCGCGGAGTGATCTCCGGGCCGGCCATGAAGGCGGTGGACACGAACGCCGCGGTGCAACGCCACTGGCCCATCTTCGTCTTGTTTCCTATACTCATGATTGGAGAGGCGGCCTGGTTGGCTATGAACGACTGCGTGCCCCGGTGGGAACTGCGGGTGACGGCGGGGGCCCTGATCGGCGGCATCGTCGGCGTCTGCTGGGCCATCATGGTGACGTCGATCGGCCAACCGGAACTGCAAATGTTCCAGGCGGGCAACAACGAGGTGTGCCGCCAACCGACGAAACAGAAATTCCGGTGCCAGGTGGCGAACCTCAACCCGTCCTAACCTATCCACAAGAGGATGTATAGGAATTCTGTTTAGGTGGTCGCGACGGTTCATGCGGAAAATTGGCTGGCGTGGGCCATGAACCACGTCCGCAGTTTCGTGTAGATGCTGCGTCGTTTCAGATCGTCGGCGATGAGCCGGATGTTGTTGGTCTTTTTGCTGTAGACGGTAATGAAATTCTGGACAATGTTGACCGTGACCGCGGTCTCGTACTTGGCGTCGAGGTCCTCCCATGTAAAGGCCGGGTAGTTTTTCCGCGCGTTGACGCTGTTGTGGAATTCAAATAGCATCCGTTTGAGTTGATCCTTGGTCTGAATGGCCTGGAAGTTGATGCCGTCGAGGTAGCGTTTGGCGTGTTCCGCGCAGTACGGGCACGGGAGGTTGCAGGCAATGCTGTAGATGATATTGAGGAGTTCGTCGTGGACGGCGGCGAAATGGTCTTCCTGAATCTTGTGTGCCAATGTATGGAAAAGGAACCAGGTCGGGGCGCCCCAGACGTTCTTGGGGGCGTCTGGGGTCGCCGGCGGCGCGGCAGGATTGAACCGGCGCGGAATAGGGACCGGAAGCACGCCGCCGCCTGGGGATGGGGTCGGCTTCGCCGATGACAAAGAAAACCGGTTGCCGCCGGCGCCGGCCGCCGCCGTCGTGCTACCAAAAAAGGACACGGATTGTTTGGAAAACGACCGCATAGGTATAGCAGAGGGCACGTAAGAAGAGACGCCGGGGGACGAGGCGGGGTTGTAGCTGGTGATGAACATGCGCGGCATCCCTTCTAATGTTCTAATGTGGCGGTTTCTATGATAATGATGTGAGCGCTATATATGTATGTCGGCGATTTTCGTCATATGTAGAATGTAGGTAGTAAGGAGGATGGGTTGTCGCACGTACAACCATATGAATGCTTCTTATAATCATATAGAGATCAAGATCCAGAGCATTGTATTAGAACGTTAGAACACTAAGGAGACGGGCATGAACAAGGAAGAATTGGTGCGGATTGTGCGTCAGTGGGTCAAGTTGGACAACGAAATACGTGAACTTCAGAAGCACCAAAAGATACGGCGCGACGAGAAAAAAAAACTGACCGAGGACCTGATGCGGATCATGAAGACCCACGAGGTCGATTCGCTCGACATGAATGGCAGTCAGATTGTGTATAGGAAACATAACCGTAAACAGGGCATCAACCAGAAATTTTTATTGAAAACGTTGGCGACGTACTTTGAAGGCGACGAGGTCAAGGCGACGGAAGTGGGCAAGTTTGTGCTGGACCAACGGACCGTCGTGGTCAACGAGACTATTGTGCATAAACTTCCCAAAGCACAAGCACAAGCGCAAGCGCAAGCACAAGCACCAGCGGGCGACGGCAGTAGCAGCTGAAGAGGGGAGGCGGCATAACGGTTCGAACATCTACACGGTAACCGTGGACGGAACAAATGTATAGGAATCGTGTAGCCGACTCGTCCGTGAATTGCTGCGCTGTAAATACCCCACAATGCGGGGATTGGGACGTTCGTCCAACAGGTCTTCGATGTGGTAAACCTGTTGGTCGTGATCAACATAATAAATGATGCCTTGGATGTCATGTGCAACTAAATCGATGCGCCGACGGGGTACGTCAACTGCCGGCTCTTCGATCACAACGTCAGATACAGGTTCAGGTTCAGATACACTTTTGATATCGGGGTAGGCGAAGCCACCCGGCGGGTCATGATTGTTGTGCAGATCTGGCGTCATGTCCGTGGGTTCGGCGGAGGGTAAAGCGTCTCGAGAATGGGTGCCGCACCGCTGACTCCCTCGTTTGGGTTGACGCCGGCACGGTTTGCCGTCGATACACTGGGCGCCACACAACAACATGATGTATAGGAATCTGAATCTGGAGTTTAGGAATTTGGGGTTCGGGTCCGGAGGTCTTCAATTTTTACACACACTTCGGAGAAAATTGAATGGCGTTTTTGAGTTTGAGAAATCAGGTAGAACAAAACAAAACCATGTCCACCATGTCCCGATCCCCACAACGATCTCAGTTTACGTGTCCCCGTCGGTCCCAGTTTGACTCGGAGACGGCCTTCTGCGCGGCCGTCCAAGCGTTTGAAGACGCGTTCATGCAACGCGTGGCCATGGCGCCTCCGGATTCGGGGCCCAGATTCAGTGCCGACGACGATGACGTGTACTTTGAGATCGACAACGACACCGAGACCCCCGAGACCCCCCGCCGACCGAAACCAAGCAACCGGTACACGGCCCTCAGTCGCGAGGAACTGGACGCCGAGTTGGACGACTGTTGCGTGTGTTATCGCCCCCTCACACGTGCCAAAAGTGTCACGACCAACTGCCTACACACCTTTTGTGGTTCTTGTATGACGACGTGTCTCGTTCACACGTCGTCATGCCCGTGTTGCCGCACCGAAGTAAATTCCTTGATGCGGTACCGCGCCCAACGGCGTCAAAAGTAGTTCGACACCAAAAACAACCAAAAAACGCACAAAAACACCACAAAAATACAAAAAACGCACCTCGTGTGCTTTTTTTGCCGCTGTCATCACAACGCTCGCAACCGTGGTCTCATGTGGGTTTCGGTGAATATTTCGTTGGCTTCTCGGGTTTGCAAATACGTGCTGCCACCGTGCACGGTGTGAATGTACTCGTGGTCTTGGACCGCGTGGATCTGGTACCGTTCCATCTGTTTCAGACGCAACCATTGGATGTAGGCCACGTCCACGGCCCCGACCATCTCGACGGTGACGTCCGGCTCCAGCACCGGCACATATTTCGCAGTGCGTTCCGTCATCACGTAGTTGCCCGCGTTGAGTAATCCCATGAGATTACCAAACTGGGTCGGCTGGTCTGCCTCGATTCGCCGCATCTCGGCGCCCATGGCGTCGCGGTCAAACACCCGGCCGAGGTACTGGGTCAACAGAAAATGCGGACGCAACAGGGTAGGGCAGATGACCGCCTCGTCGGTCACCTGGATATTCTTCTCGTTGATGTAGGCAGACACGCGTCGAAAATAGATTTCGTCGGCGAAATTGTCCGAATCCATCAAGGCCACAAAGTGTCCCGCGGCGGCGTACTGGCACGTCCGCACTTTGTTCCAGTAGACACCGAGTATGTGCTGATTCGCGTAGAGCCGTATTTGAAACGGAAACTCGTTCAGCATCGCGGCAAAATGGCGGCGAATCTGGTCGACGTCGTCGCCGGTCTCGTCCGAGACGACGATTTCGTGGATGATGCCGGCGCGCAACATGGCCACGTACCGCGGAAACGATTCCCGCAAAAAAGGGTCGAATCGACGCATCGTCGTGATGCAGAGCGAAAACTGGATAGACGACATCGTTATATATGAATATGTGTTGTAGAGTTTCTATGTTGTCTTTGTCGTCTCATACTCATCGACATAAAGGCGTTGGTCAACTATACCGGAAACATAACCCTGTGTCAAAGATGACGTACAATTACCGCTATTTGGATACTCAGAACAGCGTGCTTTACCATAACCTGTCGGAATTCTACCAGGACGCGCGGCACGTGGAAAAAATGACGCAGATTGTCGCCGGCGATTCGCGTATTTCGCTTCGCATCATTGATTGGTTCGTCACCAATTATGCGAAAAAGTACTTTGTGGTGTATGATACGTGTGGTTTCGAGGCCGAGAGTAATGTGGCAGATTCCGGAGGGGGGGCTTCGCACGTGGTCACATACGATGCGTCGCGTCGGTTCAAGGTGTTCAACGACTACAAACTGAAGCTCAAGGCGTACTCAAAGAAGCGGTTCGACCCGTTTTGTCGGTGGGAGCGCATCCGTTTGCCCAACATGGAGATGGAGACGACGCTCGGACAACTGAATTTCTTCAAATGGGCCATCGAAAATTCGGTATTGGAATACATTGAGGCTCATTACGAGGACATTGAGCACGACATGAACACGCGCAATAGCAATTCAAAACGCCGGCGGTCGCCGACGAGCACGGCCGAACTGGACCTGGATGCGGAGGCAGACGACGAACGGAACGGAGGCGGCGACGAGGAGAATGAAACGGAATCTACGGAACTCACGCAGACACAGACCGCCGTGTTGCCTAAAGTCCTGGGTCGGTCACACGAAAAAACGCGTAAACGGCGCGAGGAATTGTCGGTGTCGGCGTGCAAGTGTATCAAGAAGGAGACGGTGCAGGTGTTGGTCAAGTTCTCGCAGTGAGAACTTATCAAACTTGCCGTATGTGAGTTTAGTTTAGTTGTTCATGCTGTGGTTGGACTATGACGATTTGGTAGCCGCGGGGATCCAGGAAAATTGGTCCGGGGCACGGAACCCCACGTATTCAGTGGTGTGGGTGTTGGTTGACGGCTGGTAAATGACGTTTTCGGTGGTAAACATGGCGACGGCATCCGCGGCTTCGATGGGAATGTCGGACGCCAGGCCCAAAATATGCGCCATCTTTGTCATCATCGGTACGGTGGGGCCTCCCATGAGTCCGGTGGTAGCGGAAGGAACGGCGGGGGAAGGAACGGTGGGGGTCGTCGACATATCACTATACCATGTGTCGATGTCATTTTTTTGTTCCATTTTTGCTACATGTAAATGTAAAAATGGATCAAGGTGTATTAGCTCGCGCTCCGAGGACCGGTTTCAAAATACTTTGACCGCGGTTTCTCTTGGTAGTTTTAGCAGTAGATTTACGAGCAGACGATGGCTCAACTTGTTCAGTATCTTTATGTTCCAACGGAATCAGTGGTCGGGTATAATCGTAACACACCGTGTCCACCGTGTTCAACTTAGATATCGAATCTGTCCATTCGAGGGTTCCCAGTGGCGTAGCCGCGTTGTGTGTTTCTATGAGGTGAATCAATATATTCACATTATCACCAAATTTTTGAACGTATTCACTCGGATATTTTTTGATCTTTTCATAAACCTCGGTTAATGTAGTGATAATTTTTTGGTCTACCGATCTTAAAATGTTATAATCCAACGTTTTGATGTTAGTGAGAAGCGAGTGCAACTGCTCTAACGCAGGCAGAACTTTTTTCACATCCCTTGCTCGGTAATGGGCGTGCTTCAACGCCTGGATGTCCAAGTACAGGATGCTGGGAGGATTGTTTGCCTTGCGTGAAATGTTGAATACGCAAAATATACCAACGATCAGGTCGCGGTAAAAAGCTTCCATGCTGGTTTTGTCGTATGAAGATGCTTGGGAGGTACCAGAATCTTCCATCCTGGTTTTGTCGTATGAAGATGCTTGGGAGATACCAGAATACTGTGTGTATACCCATTCGACCAAGATGGATTCGAACGCCGGAGGATCGCTTATCACCCGTTCTTTGAATTGGAAACTGTGGACCGCGTCCATTGATCCGTAACTGGGCAAACATTCGTTCACGTAATCCGGTGAGTAGAACAATATGTCCTTGTGCTTCACCGACATGATGGTATGGATATTGGTACGCAGATCCCCAAGGGTTTTGTTGATAAACTCGCCTTCGATAACACGATGATCACAGATTGGCTTGATTTCATCCAAACTTGTTCTTATATATTCCATGAGTAGGTATACCGATAACACCAGAGAACCAATATACATGTATTTTTCGTGATACGAATCAAAACCTTCTTCTCCAACGGTGGTACCAAAATAATTGGCCAATGGTATAGAATTTGTAGTGTTTACAGTCATGCATTTTGTGGGGGGTAGTAGATCAGTCTCCCATTCACGTTTAGGTATTAATTTAGTTTTTTCGTCCGACTTTATCAATTCTGTGTTAATTACGTCTATAGTTGCATCCATCATTTTTAGTTTGCCGAATAATTCCCTTTGGTCTTTTGCCAGGTTTAAGTCATACTCTCCAAGTGTCTTTGGTAGTACAACAATGTAGGGTATTTCGTTTTCACCAACCACATTGATGCCCATCATTTTATGAGGGAAATAGAATGCGGATCGGTCTCTAAACGTCTCGATGAATTTTGCACGTTGCACGGCAATCGGGGCATTCTTAACCTTGTTAACGAGCGTTCCAAACTCATTAATATACGCATCGTAGTCTTTGAAATCAAAATATTTGTGCAATATGTATTGATTTTGATCACGGACAAGTTTATTGATTTCTTTGCCATCTGTTGGTACTTTAGTAGCAGCTTCTGCCTCGGCTGACGCGAATACAAAACTTACATGTTGTTTTAATCCAATACGTTGTATTTGCTCGGATTGAATCCAGAATTTATCGTTATTGGTCTGATTAACACCGAGAGAGTTTGTATAATCTTCCAAGTATTTTATATCGGGATAGCGTTTGTTGTCATTAATAACTTTATATTGGTTTGTAAATAGGTACCTTAGATTCTCTGTGACGGCTGGTTTCATGACTTGGTCAAAATTGGCGTGTTGAAGCCCCTCCCAGATGGTATTTATATCGAACGGATCTATGATTCCAAATAGTACCGTGGTTTTCAAGTAGTTGTAATAATTGTCCTTGGACGCGTATTTATCCGACAATCTCATTAATAGATTGACTGCATTTTCAGTAATGGTATTCATTTCTTGTCGATAAAAATTCGTCGTCCTTGTTTTGGGGGTTATACCAATCAAGGTGTTTATGATACGGGTTAATACGGTCGAATTTGTGTCGCATAACTGGTAATAATCCAGATGCTGGGGGTAGGGGTACTTCTCGGTCACACGATTCAACGCAAAGTCGTAAATAGGAACCTCTTTCATATGTATGGCGTTACTTTTGCTCCAGACTGTCAGTTCTTGTGACGTTGCGATTTGTGTTTGGGCCAAATTGTTCAGGAATTCGATCATAGAAAGACGTACATTTGGGTCCGGCTTTGATGTGATGGCACCGGCGCCACCGTGTATAGGGTCTCTCTTGTTTTCAATGTTGGGTTCGGTACTGTAGTAGGGTCGGGGGATCGATCCGGGGGCAAGAATTTCGTCGCGCTTGATGTTGATGAACTGTCTCCTGGTCTCCAGGTCCTCGCAATTGAATACGTTTTCCACACCGGAAAAATCGCCGATAAATAGATGAACGGGTTTTGTTTGGGAGGTACCGGTCGACGTCAATTTCAAGTGTACTATGACGTGGCTGCGTGAGCTGTTGGGGTTGTTGGTGGTTGCTTTGACCAATCTGTCCCGGTCCACCAAATACGCCATGATGTATCCCAACGTATTTTTATGGGGGTCTTCGTCATCGTACTTGTATCCGTGTTCGCTGCGATATGTGTGGCGTTTAGTGGGGGTGTATTCGCTACTACTAATGAACCCTTTTTTCTCGTCAAATGTAAAATCGATGGGGGAAATATCACAACCGTAGTTGCCACTTGAGTCTGGACACGAACCGTCGTATGTTGCATAGAATTCGCGTACGCTCAATTGCAAGCCGCCGTATGTCTTACCCAGCTTGTTACATATATGGGTCATAATACCGGTTTGGTCCAATATTTGGCCGGTTTGTCTGTCGACGACTTGTTTGTTTAGATAGATCATCGAAGACGTTTTGCCGGCCCCACTTGCACCATACCCAATCAAAAAGACGGGTCTACCACTTATTGCTTGTTGAATGATATTCTGTATGTATTTCGTATTTAATATTTCGACGTTGGTCTGGTCGGGGAGGAAAATACCCGTAAAAGGCCCGTATAGATATTGAGATACATTGGAGGCGTCTACATTATGGTAATAAGTATGAATGTTGGTCATTCTTTTTCTGGAGCCGGCGCTTGAAGCATAATACTCCATTTGCTTTCTGGTACCATCATCACGATACCATGCTCGGTTTTGAGCATCTATCGACCGATTGTGGGTAACTTTCACGAATCCATTGTCCGTGGGCTCGTTGCTCAACGCCAATTGGTAACGTTCATTGTACTCACTGCGTTTGTTTTTCACGTCGGTCACGGTAGGGTTGTTTAGCTTGATAAACGTCAGAATATGCGTATCATTTTGGGCTTTGATTAGATGACCGACTTCCCGTGATAGTGGCGATTCGGTTTCTGTACTGTAGCCAGGTTTCGTCGAGGTTTCCTTGAGGATTTTGGAATTTTTCTGGTTTGCCAACGTTTCCAGCCCATTCACCGCGGTATCGTACAATTTCTGTAGAACACTGAGATGCTTGGTAAGATTGCCAGTGTCACCTGTGGTCGTAAATAGTGTGGATATGGCGTCCATGAGATGAAATATATGAACATATTGACGGCCTGCTTGCTGGGTGGAATTGAACGCCTCGAATAGAGCATTCGCCCGCTCGGTATCTTTCGCGGTGTATTCTTTGATTATTTCAGATAAAATCTCGTTTCCTTTAAGGATATTGGTAAGAATACTTGAATATTCTGTATTATTATCCGGGACGGTAATTTTACTGGTGATGGTTTTAATAAAGTTCTCGAGTTGCTCTTTGGTAGTATCCGTGACAATACGCGTAACATCAATGAACGACAAACCGTATATAATGTTTATTATGGGTGTATCGTTAACGTCGAATTTACCCACCAATGATTGAATGCTTGAAATACTGAGCGCATTCATTTTGTAAAAGGGAATCCTGCTATTTTCGGTTAACCTGGTCTTGAACAGCCGAACCAAGTCTTCGTATGGGGTGCCACCACCTCTTTGATTACCCGCGGGACTGGGGGGGGTACCGGGGGGGGTACCGGGGGCACTGCGCCCCGCATCACGGCTGGAGATGGACGGGGGTAATAATACGTCCACTACATGGTTGAGAGCTATACCTGAATAATAGTCGGACAATTTATTCATGATATCCTTTTGAGCACCGTCAGTACGTTGTTTTATCCTTGTTGTAAACACGGCATTTTCACGTTGCATTTTTTGAAAATTTTGTTTGAAATCGCTGATACTGGCATCCAATGTAGTAAGCTGTTCCTTCAGTTGGGCATTTGTACTTTCCAATTCACTGGACTGACTTTGTAACTCATTGTATTCGGCCCTTTCTGCCGCCACCTGTTCTTCCAATTGAGCTCGGTCGGCGCTGAGCTGCTTTAATTTCTCGGCCAAGGCCTGTTTAAGGGTTTCTATGTCGGGTTGAAGGGCCGCTTCTTGAGCTTGGAGGTCAGCAGACTCTTGCTGAATGCCTGCCAATTCTTTGGTGATGCTGGCTTTTTCCTCAGTGATACGCGCCAACTCCTCGGATAGAGCCGTATTTCTTGCCTCAAGATCGGTGACTTCCTTCTCGGCCTCTTCTTTTTCTCGCGTGAGACGTTCAATCTCAGTCCCAAGTGCACTGGTATTGGTATCAAGTTCCACCTTTCTCCGCTTGAGGGCATCCACGTCAGTTTCAAGGTATTGTGCACGCTTTTTGGTAGGTTGTGCTTCTCCCTCAAGTCGGGCGAACTCTGCATCACGTGTCGCAAGGGCGGCGGCAGCGGCATCTTCAGAAGCCTCGGGTGTGGCTTGGTCTGGTCCTGGTCGGTTGAGACTATTTATCGCTCTCGTGGCTGCCCGAGCAATTTCATTTATCTGAAACTCTTCTTGGAGCCGAAGTATCGTCTTCTGATATTTGGCCAAAGATTCGTTCTCTCGGGTTAGTTCGGCAATTTGTTGGGTCAACTGAGCGTTGATTCGCTCTTTTTCTGCCATTCCCTGGGCGTGTTTTGCAATAGACTCTCCTAACTTTGCCGTGACGGTGTTCTGGGCGGCGTCACTGTCCTCCTTTTCTTGCCGGATGCGCTTCAATTCGGCTTCAAGATGGCGATGCTTTTCGTCGCAATCCGATTCCTTTTGCTGTATTTGCTGCAAGAGCAGTTCTTTGATGGCCAACATAGACCGTGACTCCAAAAGGAGCAAATGGTCTTGGGTGCCGGCTTCGCTGACCCCGGGCATGGCTTTCCGCACTTTTTCAATTTCAATTTCGTTGACGGCCAACTTGGCTTCCGATTCCAACCATCGCAACTTTTGTTGGTTTAGAGCGGTTTCGTGGTCGGTCCGGGCGCGCTGCAACTCGTCTTGCAATGCGTTGACCTTGGCCTGCAGATCGGCCACCGTTTCTGTCGATGCGGCCGTCGGTGGCGTCGGCCCGTTCGGAAGCGCGGAAAATGCGGAAGACGGGTTGGGACGAATATTTTGAAGTTTTTCTTCGACCTTTTTGTACATCCCATCTATTTCTTGGACCAGTTGGTCGTATTTGGCCTTGGGATATACCCGGGTCTGGATGTGGTCAAGCAACTGCGCAATGTCCCCCCGGACCGCGGCATCGAGTAGACCGGTTTCCATCGGACCAGTGGGCAACGACGTGCCGCGGTAAGTGCCGGTCATCGTGTTTGTATTTGTCTTTTCCACTCCACACCCCGGGGTGATCGAAACCCGGATATCGGTATTATTTTTGGAGATGTCGGGGCTCGTTATCCATATTGAATGTATCTGCATACGTGTGGGCGAAGCAACCCCGGTGCGGTCAGTATCTGTATCTACACTCACCGTCACCATCACCAGGTAGCATTCGTTGAGCGTTTTTTCGTAGACATTCAATGTTACCGATGGACGAACATCGAGTTTGGTCGTCCCCAGCTTGGTACCGGCTTGGTCTATCACAGAATAATGGGTTTCGTTGGCCGTTTCGACATTAACCAGGCGATTGTAATTGCGGGCATAGACAAATCGAAATGTCACACACGCACCGTTGGTGTCAGCACCAGCACCATTCGCACTTGCACTCGCACCAGCCGCAGCAGCAGCAGCAGGAGACGTGGGCAATGCATCAGCAGGAGACGTGGGCAATGCATCAGCAGCAGCAGCAGGATCCGTGGGCAATGCAGCAGCAACAGGATCCGTGGGCAATGCATCAGCATCAGGAGCATCAGCATCAGGAGCATCAGTAGTAGCATCAGCAGTATCAGCCGCAGCAACAGGAGCCGCACGCAAAGCATTTACCGCATCGACAGCGATCTTTGCAATATCATTCATATCCGGTGGTGGTAGTGGTGGTGATGTAGATGTAAATGCAGACATCTATGTTTTGATGTTTTATGTCCCCCACCCTCAATGGGCAATATAATAACTACTATAACTTAAGCACCAGAACAAAACTTTTCAACAAAAAACTCGCAGCATCTTCTTATACAGGGGTTTACTTTAAGCACAACTTGTCTGGTACAAAACAGAACAGAACCATAGAACATAGACGCGTTAGTAAGTGCCGACAATGACCGTCTCCTCACCGCATCAGCAGCAGCACCGTTACATTCGGTGTGACTATTACCCTATTCAGTGCTCGGACGTGCGTCGGACGCGCGACGGCACGGTGGCCGCCACCTTCCCCGGTCGCCAGACCAACGTCTGGTTCGACAACACGCCCTCCCGCGACGCCGCGGGAGTCGGCGGAGCAACGGTCGAGACCCTGTTGACCCACTACACGGCCACGGATTTCGTCATCACGCGCCACCCGACCCTGTCGCTCCACCTCGACCACGACGCCGAGCTCATCGTGTCGCACCAGGCCACGACCAACGCCCCCGCCCTCTACACCTGTTTTTTACTAAAGGGGGGCGCGGCGCCCACCGCCGCCAACACCGCCATCGACGCCATCCTGCACGCCGCCGAAATCACGTCACCGTCGATGCTGCCGGTGGCCCTGGAACCCATGGTTCTCTGCTTGAAAGATTGGATGTCGCCCGGTGCCGAGGTCGGCGCGACCCAGTACGCCGGCGAGGACCCCGTGACCAAGATGCCCTATACCCTGGTCGTGATTGAACAGGTCATCCCCGTCGTTTCCCGTCTCCGCGGCGACGAAGGCCGTCATCTGGACCGCAGCAAGTGGCTGTCGCCGGCCTCCCTCGTGAAATCCAAAGACAAGGAGGGTTTCGTCACTATCACCGGCACCGACCCATCAAATACCGCAGAGAAGGGCTACGCGCTCAGCTCGGACGCCGCCAAGAACGTCATGCAGTGCGACCTGCTGCCGTACGACGCCGACGACAGTGCCCCCGTCCAACTGACGAATTACACGTTGGGGAAAGACTACGCCGGGTCGTTCATCTTTTACACGATGCTGGCCCTGATCGGCATCGCCTCCTTCATGGGCATCCCGCCCCTCTACATGTGGCTTTTCAAGACGTACCAAAACATGTACTGGTGGTTCGGTGTCACATCAATCAATGCCATCGTATATAAATTTAAAAGCCGGTTTGACCTGATCATGACCCTCGTAATGGTGATCACGATCGCCGTGCTCCTGGGAGTCGGGCTCGGAAAACAAACACCGGCACTGATCATCACGGCGTTTGCCTTGTTGGTGTCGTTCATGATGAGCTACTTTGGTATCCAATACTTTAGTGCACTCAAGGAGGTGAGTGAGAGTGAGGGCAAAAATAAGACGGCAGGCGGCACCGTCTCGGGCCCGGGCCCAGTCCCAGTCTCAGTCCCAATTCCTGGATTGACGGTTCGTCAAGGTGAAGTCTATAGAGGTAACCCACTAAACATTGCCTAACGAGACAGGTCCCCTTCGTGCAACATAGATAAATAATACTAAATACACTTGGTTATATATCCTCAGCAAGCGAGCAAACCCACCACGTCTATTTCCATGTCCATCGCCGAAGTCGAACCTGAATCGCCTACCCCCACCTCGACCTCGACCAGAATTCCCATAGAGGTAGATGACAGTGACGACGAGGTTGAGCCTTCTAATGTGTCGAATGCGTCTACGTCCGGTCACCGGGTCTTGGTCGTTCTGTTGTCGGACCGTCGTCCCGTTCTTCCGGCCGCGACTTTGATTCGGTACCTCGATCATTGGAAAGCGGCTCTTTATTCCCACTTGTACGACGAAATCCCCCCCCAAGGATTCGCGGAGCGAATCCCCGGTGGGTCGGCGACCCACCCTTCTTCTCCACCGACCGTGGATTTAGGCGTTTCGTTATGTTTAGCGCAGCCCACCCAACCGGGTTTGGCGCAGCCCACCCAACCGGGTTTGGCGCAGCCCACCCAACCGGGTTTGGCGCAGCCCACCCAACCGGGTTTGG
>Ga0164296_1001604_pt1 | contig 23571 bp, 20 predicted proteins | sample GEODES057metaG_FD_113533 | JGI IMG/M metagenome (GOLD analysis project Ga0164296, IMG submission 113533) | Dystrophic lake water microbial communities from Trout Bog Lake, Wisconsin, USA - GEODES057 metaG | ecosystem: Environmental > Aquatic > Freshwater > Lake | place: USA: Trout Bog Lake...
GGCAGACTACGCCACGGCCACAGAAGGTACGGGCATCGTGCACTCTGCCCCCGCTTATGGTGTGGATGACTTTAACAGTTGCGTGTCTCACGGCATGAAAATCGATGAGATTTTGAATCCCGTTCAGCCCAATGGTGTCTATGCGGGGGATTTCCCGCTCTTTGGCGGCGAGCACATTTGGAAGGCCATCCCCAATATCCTCGAGAGGTTGCAACAGGCTGGGCGGCTCATGTCCACACACCCTATCACGCACAGTTACCCACACTGCTGGCGCCACAAAACACCGGTGATCTACCGCGCCGCAGCGCAGTGGTTCATTCGCATGGATCACGGCGAGGGGATTTTCACAAAAGACAAGCCCAAGGAGAGCCTGCGCGAGTTGGCCTTGAACGCGATTGAACAAACCTCCTTTTACCCCTCCAACGGTAAAGCACGGCTACGAGACATGATTGCCTCCAGGCCCGATTGGTGCATTTCCAGACAACGCAGCTGGGGCGTGCCGTTGCCGTTTTTCATCCACAACACCACGGGCGAGTTGCACCCAAGAACCTTGGAGATTTTGGATCAGGCCGCCCAAGTGATTGAAGAAGGTGGGATCGAAGCTTGGTCAAGGCTTAGTTGTGAAGATGTCTTGGGCACTGAGGAGGCGACGCTCTACACCAAGAGCACTGACATCTTGGAGGTCTGGTTTGACTCGGGATCCACGTTTGAGCATGTGCTTCGTGGCTCGCATTTGCATGCCTACGCCTCTGCTCCCTTTCACGCGCAGGGCCCAGAGGCTGACTTGTATCTAGAGGGCCATGATCAGCACCGGGGATGGTTTCATAGCTCATTGTTGCTGGGCTGTGCTTTGTATGGCCGCGCCCCCTACAAAGGCTTGTTAACCCATGGCTTTGCGACCGATGGACAGGGCCGCAAAATGAGCAAGTCCCTAGGCAATGTGGTGGCACCTCAAGAGGTGAGCGACAAGTTGGGTGCTGAGATTGTGCGCTTGTGGGTGGCATCAACAGACTATTCTGGTGACCTCAACATTGATGACAAAATTCTTGCTCGCGTGGTGGATGCTTATCGCCGCATTAGAAATACACTGCGTTTTTTAATGGCCAATGTGAGCGATTTTGATCCGACAACACAAGCGGTTGCTCTAGAGGACTTGCTGGAAATAGATCAATATGCCATTCAACGTTTATCTCAATTACAAGCGGAGATTGCTGGACACTTGAACCCCAAGACCCAGGTCTATGAAGGTGGACTTTTTGGCCAATACGAGTTCCACCCCGTGGTGGGCAAACTCCAAATTTATTGTTCCGAAGAGCTCGGCGCCTTTTATCTCGATATCTTAAAGGACCGCTTGTACACCACGGCACAAAACTCGCATGCGAGGAAGAGTGCACAAACCGCGCTTTGGCAAATCACTCAAACGTTGCTGCGGTTGATGGCACCGTTTTTGAGTTTCACTGCTGAGGAAGCCTGGCGTGTCATGGGGCATGAGAGCTCTATATTCCAAGAAACCTTTCTCACCTTGCCCCATGATGAATCGCTCTTGGCCAAATGGAGCCGAATTCGTTTCATACGTGACATCGTGAACAAGGAGATTGAAACCCTCAGGAGTGCCTCACTGGTAGGTGCCTCACTTCAAGCGCAAGTTCAATTGCACTTGGGTGAGAGCGACTTCGCCCTCTTGTCGTCTCTGAATGAAGATGTGAAGTTTGTCTTCATTACCTCCAAGGTCGAGCTCTTGGCGCATGCCAATCAAGAGACCGAACCTCAAGTCCAAGTGAGTCCAAGTCCTGATGTTAAATGCGAGCGCTGCTGGCACTACCAAGCCGATGTTGGTCAAGACACGGCTCACCCAAGATTGTGTCTACGTTGCTCACACAATTTGTTTGGGAACGGCGAAAAAAGATTATTCGCATGAACTCGGACACGCCAAGCATTGAGCCCCAACACCGAGATATCTCCTCGATGTGGTGGCGTTGGCTGATCTTGTCTTTGGTGGTGGTGGGCATTGACCAATGGAGTAAAGGCCTGATCTTGAGTGCCTTTGTTTGGGGAGCGGGTCAGCCAGTCACTGATTTTTTCAACATCATTCGGGTGCACAACACCGGTGTGGCTTTCTCTTTCATGGCCTCCAATGAAGGCTGGCAGCGTTGGTTTTTCTCCGTTTTGGGTCTCTTGGCTAGCATCATGATTGCTTGGCTATTGAGGACGAACAGCACAGCAAAATTATTCTCCTTCTCCTTGGCCATGATCATGGGGGGGGCTATTGGCAATGTCATCGACCGTTTGCGCTTAGGGTATGTGGTGGACTTTTTAGACTTTCACTGGCAAACATGGCACTTCCCGGCCTTTAACGCTGCCGACAGCGCGATCACCCTAGGCGCCATCTGCCTGATCTTGGATGAGTTGCTCAAGGTCACTCAAAAAAAAGGCCAGACTCTTGAGGAGCCTGGCGCCTGAGTGAGTAGCCCTGGGGTGGCTTAAGACAAGGTCAAAATCGTACAGCCCGTGGTTTTTCTGGCTTCCAAGTCGCGGTGAGCTTGCTGTATTTGGGCAAGAGGATAACGTTGCTCGATGGGGATGCGCACCAAACCTCGAGTCACCTTGTCAAACAAGTCATCGGCCATTTTTTGGGTCGTCTCACGAGTTGCAATGTGGGTGAATAAAGTCTGACGCGTCACGTAGATTGAGCCCTTGGCGGCCAACATCCCAGGGGACATATCAGGTACGGGACCTGAGGCATTACCAAAGCTTGCCATCAATCCAAAGGGCGCCAAACAGTCCAAAGACTTCGACCAAGTGTCCTTGCCCACTGAGTCGTACACCGCCTTCACACCAACACCGCCAGTGATCTCTTTGACTCGGGCGACAAAATCTTCTTTACTGTAATTGATCACATGGCTTGCTCCATGGGACTTGGCCAATTCACACTTGGCATCAGAGCCGGCAGTACCAATGAGCTGGAGTCCCAGCGCTTTAGCCCATTGACAGGCGATCAGGCCCACGCCACCAGCGGCGGCATGGAACAAAATAAAGTCACCCTGGTGAAGACCGCCTTGGGGCATGGTGCGATTGAGCAAATACTGCGCCGTCAAGCCTTTGAGCATCATGGCCGCACCCGTCTCAAAATCAATGGCGTCGGGCAGTTTACAAACTGTTTTGGCAGGCATCACGCGCGCTTCGCAATAACTCCCAGGTGGCTGACTCGCGTAGGCAGCTCGGTCACCCACCTTCAAGTGCGTCACCCCTTCACCCACAGCCAACACAATACCCGACGCTTCCATGCCCATTTTTAGGGGCATGGCCATGGGGTAGAGCCCCATGCGTTGGTAGACATCGATGTAGTTCAATCCAATGGCCTTGTGCTCGATCAAAATCTCACCAGGACCGGGGTCACCCACGGGCAGATCCACCAGCTTCATTTCTTCGGGACCACCATGGCGTTCAATGATGACGGTTTTGACGAGTTTGGACATGCGAGGAACTCCTAAAAAATGAGAAAAAAACTTAACGCTTTAAAATGACTTTTAAATCCATGTGGATATTAGCTTTTTTTAAGATTGTTTGCACACGATTGAAACATTTGGGGCCGGAGTGACTAGGACTTCAAAAAAGACTTCCAATGATCTTGGCGATCCATTTGCTGTTGATAAGTCTGGAGCTGATCGGCCGCTTGGCCCAAGATTGCTTGAGCCGTCGTTCCTTTTCGAGACAAGTACTGGTCTAGCTCAAGCACTGATTGACGGAGAACGTCGTACCCTCCAACAAAAATGGCCGAGGTCATCTCGGTGGCAATAGCACCGGCCATTAAAAACCGCGCCACATCCAACCCGCTTCTTGCACCATTCGTTGCAATAATGGGGTAATGCGGACCCAAGCGTTGACGAGTCATCGCAATCCAGCGTGATGTCAGCGGTAAACCCCAAGAACCGCCCACTGCTGCAGAGGTGTCTAGAAAAGGGCGCCCAGTCTCAACGTCAGCAATGAAGCCCATGAAACGCCCCATCATCACCACGCTATCTGCACCTGCATCACGGGCCGCCTGGGCAAGCGCCACCACGTCTTCACTTTGCCCTGTGAGCTTGATCCATAATGGGATGGACACTGCTGCCCTGAGGGAGGCCACAATGTGCTTGATTTGCTGTGCCTCTCGCTCAAGCACAATGGCCCCCTTGGATGCTTCAGAAGCGTGCGGTGCGCCTATGTTGACCTCCAGCACCCTCAAGCCCGCAGCCTCGATCGCTTGGGCTTGTAATATGCATTGATCAAGGTCTGACAAAATCAAACTCGCCACGATCCAAGAGTCACTCAACTGGGCCTCTTTGTCCAAGAGACACAACTCATCAATCCAGGGCTCAAACTCTCGCTGGACCAAACCGGAACGACAAAACAAAGTTGCATGCTCAGGAGGATCAAAATTCCAGGGCAATCTCCTCCATTGGGCATCAAACAAAGCGTAATCGGTCTTGTCAAGTTGCGCCTTGGCAGCACGGGACTCGTTGATGGATTTGGCCACCACCGCCCCAGCACCCGCGTGCAAAGCTTGACGCATCCCCTGCATCTCTATGGTGTGCTCACCTGAGCCACAGATGACGGGATTTTTGAGCTCAACGCCGCCCACTTGTACATGTAATCGTGTCATGAATAACCTATCTAAAACCTTTGGATAGTACTTTGTGCCGTACTTTGTAGGCTCTCCTAAGACCCGCGTTTGGCTAATCCGCAGTCGCTCCAGACTCTTTGATGATGGTAGCCCATCGGGTGAGCTCCACCCCCATGCGCTGTGTCACCCGCTCAGGCGGTCCACCCTCAGGCTCAGCGCCAATGTTGGTGAGTCTTGCTCTCACATCGCTGGCCTTCAAAGCCTGCTCCAGCGCGTCGTGCAATTTGTGGACAACTGCGTTGGGAGTTCCAGCAGGAGCCATGAGCGAAATCCAAGAGCTTACATCGAAGTCCTTGAAACCGAGCTCCATCAATGTGGGGGTTTGCGGCAGCATGGTCGAGCGCTTGGGTGTGGTGACGGCCAGGATTTTCACCTTGCCACTTGAGAGTAGTGGGGCGGCTGTGGGCACAATGTCCATCATGACTTGGATTCGCCCAGACATGAGCTCAGTTAAAGCCGGAGCACTGCCCTTAAAGGGGATATGGGTCCAAGTTACACCCGCTTTTTTCTGGAAAAATTCACCCATCAAGTGATTTATGCTACCCGATCCCGCTGACCCCATGTCCATGGGTGAAGGGCTCTGACGAGACTCTGCCACCAAGGCCTGAACTGAATCAGCCTTCACTGTGGGGCCCACAATCAATACACCGGGCGTGCTGGCATACCAAATGATGGGTTTAAGTCGAGTAAGCGGATCGAACTTGTGTGTCCCAGCATAAAGCGATGGACTCATGGTGAGAGGACCTGCAGCACCAACAGCAAGCGTGTAGCCATCAGCAGTGGCGTTGGCCACCGACTCCAAGGCAACCAAGCCCCCTGCACCAGGACGGTTCTCAACGACAAATGAACTCTTCAAACTCTCTGTGAGCGCCAAGCCCATTTGCCGTCCAATGATATCCACTGCTCCACCCACGGCGAAGGGCACGATCAGTTTCACTGGTTTATTGGGGTAGTTGTCCTCATCTGGACTTGCGCGCACAGTGATGTGAGGAACAAGCAGTATGGCCAGCAAGGCCAACGAGGTAGCACTCTTGAATGCCCTTGATTGCATAGCGTCTCCATGGTTCAGGCTCTAAGGTCACGACTCCAGCATGGGTTCATCACATTGAAAACCCCACCCAAACAGCAAGGAATAACGTCATGCATCAACCGCAATGCGTTTTCTTTATAAGCGAAATTCAATGTCTTGGATCAAGGTCTAGCGAGAATTGCATGAAAACTAGTACAAACCCCGATTAGAATGTTGTTCTGTTGAAAGATACTGTATCCCGTTCAACGAAACAACTAACCGGAGACTGACCATGTTGAAAACCACCTCTCAACTCATCGCCCGCAGTGTTTTAGCACTGGGTTTGAGTGTTTTGAGCTTTTGCACATTTGCGCAAAACTACCCCAATAAACCAGTGAAACTGATCGTGCCCTACCCTGCAGGCGCGCCCGTAGACAACTTTGCCCGCGGACTGACAGATGGACTCACCAAATTGTGGGGACAACAAGTGGTGATTGATAGTAAACCTGGCGCCAATGAGATCATTGCCGCCAGTGCCGTTGCCCAAGCCGCGCCCGATGGCTACACTTTGCTCTTGGGGAGCGATGCAGCGTTTACTCAAAACGCCTTTCTCTACTCCAAGATGCCCTACAACGCTGACAAAGACTTGGCCCCGATTACACGCGCCGTTCAATTCAACATGGTGCTCATCACCCGAAGTGAGCTCCACACCCCCACGCTCAAAGACTTTGTGGCGCTCATGAAAAAGGAAGGCAATAAGCACAACTACGCATCTGCAGGAGCTGGGGGCACCACCCACTTGGCAATGGAGAGCTTAAAGCAAGAGGCCAATTTTGAGATGATCCACGTGCCCTACAAAGGCATTGCACCAGCCATGCAAGACATGATTGGGGGTTCCATTGATGCCATGATCGCAGGGGCCAGTGCTGCCATCGCACAAATGCCCTCGGGCAAGGTCACGGTCTTGGCCATCGCAGGGGCCAAGCGTGCAAAGGCTCTACCCGATGTGCCCACCTATGCCGAAGCTGGCTACCCCAATGTGGTCTCCAACTTGTATCTGGGACTCGCTGCGCCTGCGGCAACACCCGCTGCGATTGTCAACAAAATTGCAGCTGATGTGGCCAAAGTCATGAAAGATAAAGAGGTGTTAGAAAAATTTGTAGACCCCTTTGGCTATGACGTGATTGCGGATACACCCAAGCAATTTGAAGCATTTTTAGCTCAAGACAAAATCAGTGCTGGCAAACGCATCAAAGATCTTGGAGTCAAACTTGACTAGTTCGAGCTTCAAGACAAAGCTGAGAAGTGGTGAGTTGCTCGTTGGCACGTTCATCAAAACTGCCTCGCATCAAACGATTGAAATCGTGGGCCAAACGGGTCTTCATTTCGTCGTGATTGATGCCGAACATGCGCCCTTCTCCGTCAATCAACTCGATGTATGCCTCTTGGCCGCGCAAGCTCACCAACTGCCGGCCTTGGTTCGCCTTAGTAACTCTGAGGCAAGCACTGTGCTTCAATCATTGGACATGGGAGCCACTGGCTTACTGGTCCCCCATGCAAAAGTCCCCCATGAGGTGCGGGCGGTCACAAGTAGTGCACACTATAGAAATGGCACTCGGGGATTCTCCAACTCACCTCGCGCAGGTGGCTACGGCACTTTAAACATGGCCTCACTGATCGATGAGGCCGATGCGAAGAGCACCTTGGTATTTCAAATCGAAGACCAAGAGGCCCTAGAGGTCATGGATGAGCTCGCTAGCCTCCCCCAGGTCGATGGATACCTCATTGGGCGCGCCGACTTGGCCGTCTCACTTGGGGTCTTTGATATCAATGCCCCTGAAGTCGAGCAAGCGATTGCGCGAATATCCAAGGCATGCCAGACGCATCAAAAAGCGCTTGGGATTTTTGTCACTCAAGTGCAAGAAATTCCCAAATGGCGAAAGCTGGGAATGAGCTTTTTCATCGTGGGCTCGGATCAATCCATGCTCAAACAGCAAGCTCATCAGCTCTCACAAGAATTCAATCAACTCATTCAAGGATAATGACATGACACAAATGGTCAACTGGAACACTTTGCCCCGCGAATTCGTGCGCGAAGGCATTGAGAGGTGTGGATTTAGAGGTGAAAATTTCATCATGGTGATGAATTTTGTCGCCCCCAAGATTCAAGTGCGCCCCCATCAACATGACTTTGAACAAGTCGCAATCTGCGTACAAGGCAAAATGAATTATCACGTTGGCGACGAAGTCTTTGAAATGGTACCGGGCTCCATCGTGAGAGTACCCGCTCATACGATGCATTTTGTAGAACCTGTCGGCGATGAGATTGCCATGAATTTGGACATCTTTGCGCCCATACGAGATGACTACAAACACTTGGTCGAATACCAAGCCGAAGAATTTTCAGGCATTAAAGGACACCAATCATGACGAATACCCAATCGCAGTCCAATTGGCGTGAAACACAGCCCAATTTATCCACACAATTATTAGAAGGCGCCATTGACTTGCATTGCCACAGTGGTCCCTCAGTCATGCCACGCTATTTTGATCATTACGACGCCATGCAAGAAGCGTCCTCCGTGGGCATGCGAGCATTGCTCATTAAAGACCATTACTACAGCGCCACACCCGTCACAGAACTTTTGAACAAACAGTTCTCGCGCTTAAAAGTCACCTTGCTTTCTGGAGTGCCTTTGAACAACACCACGGGTGGCTTGAATGTGTATGCCGTTGAACACGGTATCAAACTCGGGGCCAAGGTCGTCTGGATGCCCACCTTCTCGTCAAAAAACCATTTAGATCATCACAAACAAGACGAAAAATTCAAAGATAAATTTCCTCAAACAAAAAAAGTCATGCTCGAGCCCATGCCGCTCACGGTTGTGGACTCCAAAGGGCACTTGTTGCCTGAGGTCTTACCGATATTGGATCTCATCGCAGAGGGCGATATCGTGCTGTCCTCTGGTCACTTGCATATCTCTGAGATTTGGCCACTTTTTGAAGAAGCAAAAAAACGCGGTGTCACCCGCTTGCTCTGTAACCACCCCACTTATGTTGTGGATGCAACGCTTACAGACATCCAATCCTTGGTCAAGATGGGGGTCTATATTGAGCACTCCATGTGCATGTTTGTACCGGGCTCAAAATTCAAGTTCTATGACCCCAAGGATCTCAACGACATGATCATCGCAGGTACTGTGGATCACACGATTTTGGGCTCAGATTTGGGTCAACTTGGAAACCCCAAGTTAATCGACGGATTCAAGAACGTGATCGAAACTTGTCTAGATTTGGGCTACAGCGCAGAGGATGTCAAGAAAATGACTTCCAGTAATGCCGCCAAGTTGGTAGGACTCGATTAAGCCATGGCTAGTCGCACCCCCGCTTTGGGCGAAGAGGTTGACGCCCTGGGCCGATTGGAGTCGGTTGATATTGTGGTCAATATTTTGGAAGCATTGGCACAAGCTCCCTCTCCAATGGGGGTCACTGAACTGGCAAAAACGCTGGGTGAGACCAAATCTAGAATTCACCGAAATTTGGCTTCACTCAAACACCATGGTTTGATTGACCAAGACGAGGAGAGTGAGAAATATAGGCTTGGTTGGAAACTTTTTCAACTCGGGCAACGGGCTGCCCTTGAATTTAATATCCGAAGTGTCGCTGCCCCCTATTTGCAGTACTTAAGCCAACACACAGGACAAAGCGCCTTGCTCTCGGTACCCTTCAATGGCCAGGCATTGGTGGTCGATGCCGTTAACAATGAGGGGAATATCAGCATCTCTGTAAAGCCAGGTAATCGTCCGATTCCACACTGCTCCGCGCAAGGTCGCATTGCCCTAGCGTACGCAAGCGAGACACAGCGCGAGCGTCTACTCCAAGAGCCACTCACAGCACCTTCACCCCAGGGAATGACCCAAAAGAAAAAAATCTTAAAACGCTTGGAGGTGATTCGAGAGCAACTTTTTGAAGATGCTCCCAATGAAACCTTGATGGGCATCAACGTGGTGAGCGCACCAATTTTTCGCAACCCTCAAGAGCTCATCGGCATCTTAAGTGTGGTGGGCTCTGTGCAACACCTTACACCTAAGCCCTCCAAGATTTTGCTAGCCACCCTACAAGGATGTGCTGCTTCACTATCAGAGTACTTTCAAAGCCACGCCTATCAAGCAGCAGGGATCAAAGCCTTGAATATTTTCTAGTATCCGAGAGCCTCCTGATTAAGGCTTTTTTTGCCATCGGTATCAAAGGGATCCAGCTGGCATGGATAAGAAAATCAAATCCATGCCACTCGTGTCTATTGGCTCTAAGCTCAAGACCTCGGGTGATTGATAGCAGAACCGTCAATAAGTGCCTTTGTAGGCACCACCGTCGATCAAAATATTCTGGCCGGTGATATAGCTTGCTTGGGCACTGCATAAAAATGCACAAGTTGCACCAAACTCATCGCTATTGCCAAACCGGTTAGCAGGGATGGTTTTGATACGCTGGCCCATGACCTCTTCCATGGAGAGACCTGTTTTTTGTACGGCACCTTTGAGAGTCTCGCGAATGCGGTCTGTATCAAATGCACCGGGCAGCAAGTTGTTGATCGTGACGTTACGGGCAGCCAATTGACCAGAGCGCGCCAAACCTGCAACAAAACCGGTCAACCCACTGCGCGCGCCATTGGACAAGCCTAAGTTGTCAATGGGTGCTTTGACTGCACCTGAGGTGATGTTGACGATACGACCAAACCCACGCTCGCTCATGGCATCCACAGTGGCCTTGATGAGTTCGATGGGCGTGAGCATGTTGGCGTCAACGGCCTTGATCCACTGTTCGCGGTCCCATTGCCTAAAGTCTCCAGGTGGGGGGCCTCCAGCATTGGTGACAACGATGTCGTAGGCTTTGTTAGGGCCACCTGCAACGGACCACACTTGATCTCGTCCCTCAACCGTGGTGATATCTGTGGCAACACTGAGGACAGTCACGGAAGGATTCAAAGCTTTGAGCTCTGCCACTGCGTGTGCCAAGGGCTCTGGGCGCCTGGCCACAATCACCACATTGGCCCCCTCTTCGACCAAGGCCTTGGCGCAGCCAAAACCCAAACCTTTGGAGGCACCACAAACCAAGGCCCACTTACCTGTCAAACCAAAATTCATTTTTCCACTCCCAATCGAGACATTAAAAATACGCCGACTAAAACGAGCAGCGTTCCCAAAGCGATCCACACATTCAAGGGCTCACCCAAAATCCAAAAACTCAATAACAATGTGGACATAGGGCCAATCATACCGATTTGTGCCGTGATAGCACCACCCATCAGTTCAATGCCTTTCATGACAAAGAAAATGGGCATCACCGTGCAAACGGTCGCATTGATGAAGGCCAGTTGAAGCACCTCCACGGGAAGGGACAAATCTTGCCAAGAACGAAAGAGTGAAAACTGGGCCACACAACAAATGCAGGCCACACAACTAGCCCAAGCGACCAACCGAAGAGATTGAATGGTCTCAAGCAGCCTCTCGCTGAGCATCAAGTACACGGCATAGGTGATTGCGCTTAAAAACACCAAAGCCGAGCCTAACCAGACATGGCTAGAAGACACTGTGAGCTCGGTCCCAAAGGCCAATAACAACCCAACATAACTCACCCCCATGGCCAAGCACCTTTTTTGGCTCACACGGCGTTTTAAAAAGACCCAACCCAACAAAAGAATCAACGTTGGGTTCAAGTACAAGATCAACCGCTCTAGACCTGCACTGACAAATTGAAGGCCCAAGATGTCCAAAAAGCTTGAGAAGTAGTAACCAATGAAGCCTAAAAAGGCAATTTGTCGCATGTCCTTGAGTGTCAAAGCGACTCTCAATTGACGCTCGGGTCGACCCTTGAACGCAGGGGGCTGGGTTGCAAGGGGCTTAGGCGGCTGACGCGCTTGGTACTCAGCCCACGCGGCCATGATCAAAAAAAACGGCAACGCGAACAACATTCTCAGCATAATGAGCGTCATCGCATCCACGCCATACCGGTAACTGAGTTTGATCACGATGGCTTTGCCGCTGAAGGCCACTGCTCCTAGAACGGCAAACACCATGCCCGCCAAAGGCAAGCGCTGAGCCGTTTCAGGGGGTTCTGGTGTCAATGTCGGCTTCGATACCGTACTCAAAACCCAGCCACCAAACCGTCTCTGCGTGCATCACTAGCAGCAACATAGCCCTCGACCTTGGGGTCTCCCATGCGCCAAATGAATTGACCCGCACCAAAGTCTTGGTAATTGTCATTGATGACACCGACCTCATGACCCAAAGCTCGCAACTGGGTCAAGGTGTTGGGGTTGAGCTGACTCTCCACGTTGATCTCCATGCCCTCGTTAAAGCGCCAGCGCGGTGCGTCACAGGCCACTTGCGGACTTTGTCCATAGTCCAGCATTCGGACCAAGGTTTGCATGTGCCCTTGGGGCTGCATATTGGCTCCCATGACGCCAAAACTCATCACGGGCTGACCGTCTTTGCTCAAAAAGGCAGGAATGATGGTGTGAAAGGGGCGTTTACCGGGAGCGACCAAATTGGCAGGATTGTGGGCATTGGCCAATAAGTTAAATCCATGGCCTCTGTTTTGTAAACTGATTCCAAAATTGGGCTCAACGCATCCAGAGCCAAATCCCAGGTAGTTGCTTTGGATAAAACTGACCATCATCCCGCTATCGTCAGCAGTGGTGAGATAAATGGTGCCACCCTTTACCGGATTTCCGGCCTTGAAGTCCTGCGCTTTGGATGGATTGATCAAGCGAGCTCGCTGAGCCAGATAAGCATCATCTAGCATCTCATCTACAGAGACTTGCATTGCACTGGGCTGGGCCACATAGCGGTAAACATCAGCAAAGGCAAGTTTCATTGCCTCAATTTGCAAATGTTGTGAGGCTGCACTATCCACGGGGAAGCTGGCCATGTCAAAGTGACTCAAGATACCCAGCGCAATCAAAGCGGCGATCCCCTGCCCGTTGGGTGGGATTTCATGCAAGGTGTAGCCTCGGTAATTCTTGGCAATGGGTTTGACCCATTGAGGACGATAAGCGGCAAAATCACTTGCCTTCAACGATCCACCATTCTGGCTAGAAAAAGCCTCCAAGGCTTTGGCAATCTCGCCGCCATAAAAAGCCTCTCCGTGGCTCTTGGCAATGGCCCTTAAGCCTTTAGCAGCTGCTGGAAATTTGAACAACTCTCCAACTTCGGGTGCACGGCCCCAGGGCATGAAATGCTCAGCAAAACCTGGTAAAGCGTGAAGCTCAGGAATGGCCGCAGCCCATTTTTGTTGAACGACCACGGGCAGCAAATAACCCCGTTCTGCCACTTCAATGGCGGGTTGCAGTAAGTCCTCAAAGGACAACCGCCCAAATCGTTTGCTCATCTCAACCCAAGAGGCAACAGCACCTGGGACAGTGACTGCGTCCATGCCACGCTTGGGTGGATGGGCGTGGTGGGCACCGTATTTTTTGTAAAAGTATTCTGGAGTCCAAGCCTCTGGCGCGGTGCCTGATGCATTCAATCCATGCAACTCTTTACCGTCCCACACAATACAAAAAGCGTCTGAACCCAAGCCGTTGCTGACGGGCTCGACTATGGTCATGGTGGCTGCTGCAGCGATGGCCGCATCAACAGCATTGCCCCCTTGCCAAAGCATTTTCAGCCCTGCTTGGGCTGCCAGGGGGTGGGAGGTGCTCACCACATTTCTTGCGAAAACAGGTAAACGGGTGCTGGTGTAGGGGTTTTGAAAATTGAAATTCATGTTGTGCTCAAAGACCTTGGGACCCCCAAGCATAACAAAACCTATCCTCCCTTACAGCCAAGAGGAAAAATTCACTTGCCCCCAACGATCATTCAGGCTTGATGTTGGCGGTTTTGACCACGACGCTCCATTTGGCAGATTCGGACTTAATGAGGGCTGCAAATTCCTCGGGTGTACCACCTCCGATTTCATTGCCTTGCTCGAGCATCAGGCCTCTCAAATGGGGGTCCTTGAGCACCTCATTGGCAGCGGCATTGAGCTTATCGATGATGGCCTTAGGAGTTCCCTTGGGCGCCACCAAACCTTGCCAGTTTTGCACCCTCACTTTGGGGTAACCCACTTCAGCAAAGGTGGGCAAATCGGGGAACAAGGGAGAGCGTTTGTCGCTCGTGATCGCAATGGGGCGCAACTTGCCGGCCTTGATACTGGGCATGGCCGAATACATCTGATCAAACATCATGTTCACGTTGCTAGACATCAAGTCCATGAGACCGGCTGAGCCGCTTTTATACGGCACATGGATCATGTCTATCTCAGCGCTTTGTTTGAATAGCTCGGCTGACAACTGGTGGGAGCCACCAATCCCTCCTGAGGCAAAAGTGAGTACGCCTGGTTTGGCTTTGGCTGCTGCCACAATGTCATTCACGCTCTTGAAACTCGAGCTGGGGTGAACCACCAAAATCAGGGGCCCTTTTTCAATAAGCATGATGGGGGTCAGGTCTGTTTCAGGATCGTATTTCAAATTTCCAAAAAGCGTCTTATTGACCGACAACGGCGCAAAGTTTCCCATGCCGATGGTGTAGCCATCGGGTGGAGCTTTCGCAATGAAGTCCGTGCCGATGTTGCCGCCCGCGCCGGCCTTATTGTCCACAATGATGGGTTGCTTGAGTATGGCGCTCATGCCTTGTGCCATTTGGCGACTACGCGAATCTGCCCCTCCTCCAGCACCATAAGGCACAATAAAAGAGATGACTTTGTTGGGATAGGAGCTTTGCGCAAAGGTCGTGGTGCCACTGCAAGCCAACCAAGCACAGACTAAGCCGAAGAGTATGTTTGAAACTTTCATCATTCAACCTTAAAAAAAAACCCACCCTTGACTAAAAGAGTGGGCTTTTGGGATCAACTCCAAAGTTGGAGCATCAAATCATTGTTCTTATTCTTCAACGAAGGCTTCTTCTCGTTTGGCCTTGATACTTGGCAAGAGCACAATGCCTAGCAAGATCAAAGACACGAAAAGCAAACTTCCTGACAAAGGACGTGTCACAAACACAGTCCAGTCACCACGTGAGAGCAACAACGCACGGCGAAGGTTCTCCTCCATCATGGGACCTAAGATGAAGCCCAATAGCAATGGTTGGGGCTCACAGCCGAGTTTGATGAACAAGTAGCCAATGAAACCAAACGCAGCCACCATCCAGATATCAAACGAGTTGTTATTGGTGGAGTACACACCGATGGCGCAAAAGAGCACAATCGCTGGGAACAAAAAGCGATAAGGCACTGTGAGCAACTTGATCCACATGCCAATCAAAGGCAAGTTCAAAATGATCAACATCAAGTTACCGATCCACATGGATGCAATCAATCCCCAAAAGAGTTCGGGGTTACTTGTCATCACTTGAGGACCTGGCTGGATGTTATGAATCGTCATCGCACCCACCATCAAGGCCATCACCGCATTGGGAGGAATACCCAAGGTGAGCAATGGGATGAAGGATGTTTGAGCGCCAGAGTTGTTGGCAGACTCAGGAGCGGCCACACCGCGGATGTTTCCTTGACCAAAAGGTACTTCACCAGGACGCAATTTGGTTTTCTTCTCAACCGTGTAAGCTGCAAAAGCTGCGAGCAAAGCGCCACCACCAGGCAAAACACCCAAAATTGAACCCAAGGCTGTTCCACGAAGAACGGCAGGAATCATGTTTCTAAAGTCTTCTTTGGTGGGGAACAAACCTGTCACACCCGCAGTGAACACCTCACGCTCTTCATCGGGTAGAGACAAATTACTGATGATCTCACCGTAACCGAAAATACCCATCGCGATCACCACAAAACCCACACCATCGGTAAGTTCAGGAATGTCAAAGCTAAAGCGTGCAACACCAGAGTTAACGTCGGTACCGATCAAGCCCATCAATAGACCCAAAATGATCATGGCAATCGCCTTGACCAAAGATCCAGAGGCCAACACCACTGCACCAATCAAACCCAAAATCATCAGGGAGAAATATTCAGCAGGTCCAAACTTGAACGCCAACTCAGTCAAAGGAGGTGCAAAAGCCGCCAAGATCAAGGTGCCCACGCAACCCGCAAAGAATGAACCCAAGCCCGCCGCAGCAAGTGCAGGACCGGCGCGGCCTTTACGGGCCATTTGGTAGCCGTCAATGGTGGTCACCACCGATGAAGCTTCACCAGGCAAGTTCACCAAAATCGCAGTGGTTGAACCACCGTATTGAGCGCCGTAGTAAATACCGGCCAACATGATCAAGGCCGATACGGGAGGAAGCGCATAAGTAGCAGGCAACAGCATCGCAATGGTGGCAACTGGACCAATACCAGGCAACACACCGATCAACGTACCGAGCAAACAGCCAACGAAGGCGTAGAACAAATTGATTGGGGTGACAGCAACGCCAAATCCCAAAGCAAGGTTTGAAAATAAATCCATTTAGTCCGCTCCTTAACCTGTGAAGTACTCTGGCCAAATTGGCATTTGCAATTTGAGCAAGACGATGAAGGCCAAATAACTGATGACCGACAAAATGGTCCCGAGTATTAGCACTTCCTTGATTTTGAATTCATTGCCCGCTTTACTGGCCATGATGGTCAAAGCATAAATGGCAGCAAAGAGGCCTGAAGACTTGAGCCCAATGGAGGGAAGTCCTACCAACAAAACTCCAAAAATAAGATTGGCACCCAATACGAAAATGATAGGCTTCCAAGCAAACGCAGTCACGGGGTCGCCGTCAGGCGTTTCCACGATGAGAGAGTAAAAGAGAACAATGGCCCCCAAAATGGCCATGATCACCCCAAGCAACATGGGGAAGTAACCGGGGCCCATGCGAGCGCTTGTCCCAATCGTATAGGACGTCGCGCCAAAGGCAAATGCCCCACCGATGATCAGGAACATGAGTCCTGAGAAAAAGTCCTTCTGACTCTTGATATTCACGTCTTTTACTCCTAAGAAAGCAATGAAAGGGCGAATTGTGAACCATGGTTCGAAATTCAGCCTAATGGATTTCCCGCGTTTGGGATAATGAAACAGACTAATTATGTAACATAATTAGAAACCTAGTGTTTACCCTTAGTGCAGAGGCTTCAAGACCTTGAGCCATTTTTCAGCAGGCAAGCCGTACTTTTGGGCAATGTATTGTGCACGCTGCATGAGTAACTCACGTCCAAGAGAGGCCTCACCGCGTTGTGCAAGCACCACAGTGTTGCCCTCCTTGGTGGGGCTAAAGGCCCAAAAACCACCGTCGCCAAAGCCGGCTCGAATGGATTCAACACTTTTGTCAAACTGACTATTTTTACCAAATAGGTTAACACTCATCACGCCACCAGGCCTTAAAAGGCTCTTACAGCCTGCATAAAAATCAGCTGTATCGAGCACCGGTGCATTGGCCTTCTCATCATACAAATCAACTTGCAAGGCGTCCACTTGGCCTCTCCAGTGCTCATGCGCGACCACCTCTTGGGCATCGGCCAAGATAACTTGGAGTTGCTCTGAGTCAGGAGGCAGCTTGAACCACAAGCGACATGCCGCCACCACTTGAGGATTCAACTCGATTGTCGTGGTCTTTAGTTTGAGCACCTTGGCACAAAATTTAGTAATAGCACCCGAACCCAACCCCAACTGCATAGTGCAGAGCTCGGGGATGGCCTCACTTTCAAAAAACAATAACCACGCCATCATGCGTTGCACATACTCAAGATGAATTTCATAGGGCTCTTTGATGATCATGGAGCCTTGGACCCACTCACTGCCCAAATGCAAATACCTCACCCCCTGAAACTCAGAGGTGTTCACGTCAGGCAAAGCTGTTTTGGTGCTCTGCGAGTTGCGAGAAACACGGGGTTGCAAAGAGTTGGATTTGGAAAGACTCAAAACAAAATTCCCTATCAAGATGTAAATAAAACGGGCCTAACCCAGGCTCACCCCAGGCTCACCCCAGGCTCAACCCGGGCACAACCAAGTCTGAATCCTACAGCACAGCCATACGAGGGAACACGCGTCTTACATTGTTGCAACTTTGACGGCTCAACTCCTCCAAGCTCACCCCTTTAATCTCGGCCACCATTTGGGCTATGCGGGGCAACTCTATGGGACTATTTCGCTTGGGCTTCTCGCCCATGGCTCGCGCGCTGGCCGTGACGTATAACCACTGAGGAGGGATGTCAGGAGAATCGGTCTCCAGCACAATGCTTGTGAGTGGAAGCTCCTTCAACAACCGCCTCAAATGCAAGGCCCGCTCATACGTGAGCGCACCCCCAAAGCCCAAACAAAATCCCATCTCCACGAATTGTTGAGCTTGCACGCTACTGCCATTGAAGGCATGCGCAATGCCCCCAACCGAGCCCACATCTCTGAGACCTTTTAAAAGCGCATCGCTGGAGCGACGAACATGCAAAATCAAGGGCAAGTGGTGTTTTTTAGCCAACGCCAATTGCGCTCTATAAAAGTGCAACTGGCAAGCCCAATCCAAACCAGGCACAAAGCCATCAAGCCCGATTTCACCAAGAGCGACCAAGCGTGGATCTGCAGCACTTTGCGCCAACATCTCTTGCAAGATTGTGAGGTCTTCTTCTTTTGCACCTGGCGTGTACAAAGGATGAATCCCCAACGCGTAGTAATCTCCAAAACGATGTGCCAAGGACTGCACAGCTAAAAAATTGGCCCGTTCTACCGAAGGCAATATGCAGTGGCGAACCCCAAGTTGACGGGCATGATCGCGCACAATCTCACGGTCCAGATCGAACTCACCCGCGTCAAAATGGCAATGGGAATCAATCCATTCCAAGGTACTTTGAGTCATCTCGTTTTGGGTTCCTCAACATCCCCCGCCCCATCAAGCTTGAGGCGAGAGCGCTCCTGACTTCAAGTAAAGCGTCAGATCGCATGCGCTGGCGAGCTCTTGGTCATGGGTGACCACCACAAACGAAGTGCCCAGACTTTGCGTGCTTTCAAGCATCAGCTCAAACACCTCACGAGCAGTTTGTCGGTCCAAGTTGCCCGTCGGCTCGTCAGCCAACACACAAGCAGGTCTGGTCACCAATGCTCGGGCGATGGCAACGCGCTGGCGCTCGCCCCCCGAGAGTTCTGAGGGCTTGTGCATGATGCGAGAGGACAACCCCAATTGATCTAGCAACTCACAAGCCAGAGCTTTCGCGAGAGGCGCCGATTCACGGCGTATCCAAAGAGGCATGGCCACGTTTTCCCACGCATTGAACTCTGGCAACAAATGATGGAATTGGTACACAAAGCCCAAATATCGGTTTCTAAGTTCACCCAAGGCCCGAGGGCCCAAACCTGACAAACGTTGCCCCATCAATAGCACTTCCCCAGAGTCCATTGCATCCAGTCCTCCCAAGAGGTGAAGTAACGTGCTTTTACCCGAACCCGAAGCCCCGACCACGGCAATACTCTGCCCTCGAGCCAAATCAATATCGACTCCATTGAGGACCGCCACGTCTAGTCCGCCTTGGTTAAATCGACGCCTCAAGTTTTTGCCCTGGAGCACCCAAGGTGTTGGGGTACCTAGTAGATCTTGGGACTGATCTTGGCGATCTTGGCGATCTTGGTCGGGGCGTTGATCGCCTAAGGATGGGCTATTCATAACGTAGTGCCTGAGCTGGGTTGACTCTGGATGCACGCCAACTCGGATAAAGCGTGGCCAAAAGCGACAAGGCCAATGAGATCAGCACGATGGGTGCAATGTCTGCTGCTCGTGGATCACTGGGCATGCTAGAAATGAAGTAAATGTCTTTAGGTAAGAAATGAGCTCCCAATAAATGCTCGATGAAGGGCACGATCACATCAATATTAAGAGCCACGCTCAAGCCAAAAGCAAAACCTAACAACGTACCTATAAAACCCACCAAAGAGCCTTGAACCACAAAAATCAACATGATGGACAACGGAGACGCACCCAATGTTCTCAAAATGGCAATATCAGCCATTTTGTCAGTCACCGTCATCACCAATGTGCTCACCAAATTGAAAGCGGCAACGGCAACAATCAGCGTGAGGATGATGAACATCATGCGTTTTTCCACCTGTACCGCCGCAAACCAAGATTTGTTTTGCCGAGTCCAGTCGCTCACGGAGTAATCCCCCCCCAAGGAACGCTGAACATCCTGAGCTACGCGCCTAGACGCTTGGGGGTCATCAAGCTTTAAGCGCAATCCCGATGGGGCGCTGAGCCTAAATAGGGTCTTGGCGTCTTCTATGTTGATGAGGACCAAGGAGGCATCAAACTCATAGTGACCGGAATGAAAAAGCCCCATGACTCGCAGTTGTTTCATTCGCGGCAACATGCCCGCGGGTGTCACTTGCCCCCCCGGCGAGACCAGCACCACTGCGTCCCCTTCTCGAACCCCCATCGAGAGCGCCAGCTCGTCTCCAAGAATCACACCAAAACGTCCTGGCAATAAATTTTCTCGCATGGCTTGGGGTAATTGGGTGGCAAACTCAGCAACCCCGGCCTCCAGCTCAGGGTCAATACCCCGCACCATGGCCCCCCTCATGTCCTCAGACTTGACAATCAGTGCCTGCTCACTCACGTAGGGGGCACTGGCCAAAACTTGTGGGAACTTCTTCATCCGGGCCTGAATGTCTTGCCAATTCTCAAGGACGACGTCTTGAGTGGAGGCGATCTCAACGTGGGAAACCACAGAGAGCATGCGGTCCCTGACCTCCTTTTGAAAACCATTCATCACTGAGAGCACAATGATCAAGGCCGCCACCCCCAGCGCAATACCGAGCATGGAAACACCCGAGATGAAGGAGATGAAATTGTTTCGGCGTGAGTCACGCTTGGCTCGCGTGTAACGCCAACCCAAAATCAATTCAAAGGCAATGGTGGAGTTTTTAAACATAAGACTTACACTATATTGTGGCATCGTCTGAACGAGTCTTGATGTTGCACAAAAAATATACCTTCAGAATCCCCCCATCTTTTTAATGAACGCTCACGCCGCACTGAACGCTGAAAAAAGCACTGAAACCACCCTGAGCGTGGTGGTGCAAAGTGCCTTATTGAGTGATCCCTCAGCCCCTCAAAACATCGAGTCCTTACTCAATTGGTTACAAAAGTCCTCCGACTCCTTGAGCCTGAGCCATCTGCGGCGTTGGCTTTCAACCCCATCACTCCAGGGGGAGGCAGCTCGAGTTGAAGCTTCACTTCAAATACACCCCGACTCGGCTTTATCAAGCTGCACAGATAAGGCCTTGGCTCAATGCCTGGGCTTGAACATTGAAGACGGCTTGATGCCGTGGGCATGGCACCACCTCCAAACCCAGTCATTCACCAAAGCTCAGCCGATGGGGGTTACCCCAATGGGAGACCAGCTGAGCCCAATAGAAGACTCGAGCCAAGGTTTCGCCATGGTGAGTTTGTCAAATTGGCATGTAGCATCCGGGCAAGTGATCATGCAGCCTCCTCGCGCCATCACTCAAGCCGAGTCGACACAGGTATTGAACACTTTGCGCCCTTACTTTGTAGGTGACGGCATTGAACTCTTCGAACACACCCCAGGGACCTGGATTGCACGCTCCCCACTTTTCAAAGATCTACCCAGCGCTTGTCTCGAACGGGTGATGGGACAAGACGTCAACCCTTGGTTGATCGGACGAACGGCAAAACCTCATCAGCAAAAAGCCATCCACACGCTCAGAAGACTTCAAAGCGAAGTCCAGATGCTGCTCTACCATCACCCCATCAACGAGACAAACGCATCCCCCCTGAACTCCATTTGGTATAGCGCTACGGGTCAAGCGATTGACGATTGGCCCAAGGCTATTGCAAACCCTTGGAGCCATGAGACGGAGCCTCTCAAAGGAAGCGCCCAAGATAAGCGACTTTGGCTTCAAACGAAAGCCCATACGGCCTTATGGGTTGAGGACTTGAACAATTCACACCTGAACCTTGACCTTTCCTCATGGTGCGAGGCTTTTGAAAAAATTGATGAGGAAATCTTTTCTCAACTCCCGCAGATCAAAGGTGTTAAAAGTGTAGAGGTCGTGTTTTGCGGTCTGAACTACAGCAAACACTGGAAGGTGGTGACTAAAGGTCACGCACCAACCCCAACACACACAACGATTAAAAAGCCCAACGCTTGGTGGAACAACCTCCCCTCATTCACCCGACTGTGGCGCCCCTCCCCATCAGCTTCGGGCGTTGCATCCAGTCTTGAAGATTTGCTGATTTAATCTCTCCATGAAACTCACTGCGCGCTCTATTCCAGTCGAGACGGTCCAACACCTTCAATCGTGTGGCGTTCACCCCTTACTCGCTCAACTCTTCGCCTCTAGGGGAGTGCTCCAAATGCATGAGCTTGACATGTCCTTAAAGTCCCTACTTGCCCCCTCGGGGCTCAGTGGCATTGATGCTGCGGCCCAGCGACTAGCCCAATGTATCCGTGAGCAAGAGCACTTGTGCATCGTGGCCGACTATGACTGCGACGGCGCAACCGCCTGTGCAGTAGGCTATTTGGGCTTGAAGTCCTTGGGTGCGAAAAACGTCTCCTTCATCGTGCCAGATCGGGTCAATGACGGCTACGGTTTGACACCGCTCATCGCCCAGCGCGTTCACGCCTTGGGCGCCAAGGTTCTCATGACTGTGGACAACGGAATGGCCAGCTTTACGGGTGTTCAAGTCGCCAATGACCTGGGGCTGGATGTGATCATCACCGATCACCACTTACCGGCCAGCACCAACCCAGCGGCAGACGTGATCGTCAATCCCAATCAAAAAGGTTGCCATTTCGCCAGTAAAAATTTGGCTGGCGTAGGCGTAGTGTTTTATGTCTTGGTCGCTCTAAGAGCCCATCTGCGTGAATTAGGCCATTTTGAGAACTCTAAAACCCCTGAACCCAAATTGGACACCTTACTGCCCTTGGTCGCTTTGGGCACAGTGGCCGATGTGGTGGTGCTGGATGCCAACAATAGGCGACTGGTCGAGCAAGGGCTCATAAGAATGCGCCAAGGCTTCATGCCCGAGGGGATGAAAGCTTTATTGGCAGTCGCAGGCAAGGAGCCCTCTACGCTTAGCGCACAAGATTTGGGGTTTATCTTAGGACCCCGAATCAATGCGGCTGGGAGATTGTCTGACATGAGTCAAGGCATTGAGTGCTTGATCACTCAAGATAAGCAACAAGCGCTTGCCTTGGCTCAAACACTGGAGGACATCAATCAAAGCCGCAAAGGCATTGAAGTCGATATGAAAGAGCAAGCCCTTGAGTTGGCCGCCTCAATGATGGACGATACTGACTCGCCCCCGCCAGCTTTGTGTTTATTTGACCCCGATTTCCATGAAGGGGTGGTCGGACTGGTCGCCTCAAGAATGAAAGACCTCTACCATCGCCCTACCTTTGTGTTTGCACAAAGCCAAAGCGCTGGAAAGGAGCACTTACTAAAGGGCTCCGGGCGTTCGATCCCAGGATTTCATCTTCGTGATGCACTGGATTTGATGAGCAAAAAGTATCCCGACCTGATCGTGCAATTTGGCGGTCACGCCATGGCAGCGGGCTGCACCATTGAAGAGGATCAACTGGCCACGTTTGAGATTGCGTTTCAAAACATTGCAGAAAAACTTCTGGATTCGCAGTCCCTCCAAATGGAGTTGCTTTGCGATGGAAGCCTAGGCGCTGAGCACTGCACCCCCACAGTGGCCGAACTCATCAAGTCCACCGTCTGGGGCCAGGGCTTTACACCCCCGGTCTTTATTGATGACTTCACGGTCTTGTCGCAAAAAATTGTCGGTCAAAAACACCTCTCTTTGTCACTCAAACTGGGCCAGCAAGAGGTGTCTGGGATTTGGTTTGGCCGAACCGAGGCACTGGCACGCCAAGCCCGATTGGCGTACCGGCTTGAGATCGATGAGTGGAGAGGACAGAAAAAACTCAAAATCATGGTTCA
>Ga0164296_1001605_pt1 | contig 23564 bp, 27 predicted proteins | sample GEODES057metaG_FD_113533 | JGI IMG/M metagenome (GOLD analysis project Ga0164296, IMG submission 113533) | Dystrophic lake water microbial communities from Trout Bog Lake, Wisconsin, USA - GEODES057 metaG | ecosystem: Environmental > Aquatic > Freshwater > Lake | place: USA: Trout Bog Lake...
AACGGATTTTACAACACCTACATTAACGCAGTAGGCAGACGAATGGACCCACCAAAGACACGCCGCGAGTCCAAGAAGGACCAAAAACAAAAGGCACAAGGAAAAGATGGAAAATACACGCAAAAGCATATACGCGCAGTGGAAGTTCTTAAAGAAAGGAGAAAATGAACTGTTTGCTTTGTAAAGGAGAGCATTCTGCTAGTAAGTGTCCGGAACTACACGAGGATACACAAGGTGGTTTTTATATGAAGCCAAGCGGTAGATCTACAGAAGAGGAAGATGCGATACTCTATATGTCTTACGATGATCTCTTGCTTTTGTGCGTCCTCCTCCCTTGATGCGCCGACATGTTTTTCCCTTATAAGACTTCTTCTCACAACCGCTTGTATAGTATGCGAGTCGTTGTGCGTATCCTTGAAAGCTTGGAATATCAGCCGATGGATTCAAGTGTTTCAACAGAGCATACATCCATTTCATATACGAATTTCGTGTTTCTAATTCCGCAGGATGGGTTTCTAAATAGGTTTCAAAGTTCTTGGGATATACTTCGGCCAATTGTTTTAAAAATGTTCGCTGTGTTGCCATTTGTTGCTGTTCGGGTTCATTTGGGTAATTGGCGGCAATACTGAAGAGGAAATCACGACCCAATATTCCTGTTAATTTCATATGTTCGTATTTTTGCTTGACTTCTTCAAATGTAGGGTCTTCTCCTGGATTTACTACGGCAGGGTCGTCTTTACACTGTGTTCGTAGTTTGTGATTGACCTTATTGTGAAGTTCATACAACCACTTCGCAGGATTGGACGTCATTGGAAGTTCATGTGTGAACTTGGCGGTGCTTTCACGACAGAACTTACAAGGCAAAATATCTTTGATTCCAAGAAGGAATTGTTGCGGATGTTTGGAATGAAACGCAATATAATGGAAGAGTTGCCAACCACTAGGCCCCCAGTAACGAGTATCAATACCCATTATTACACTACTCTTTACTGGAAAAAGATTTCTATATGGCATTGTAAATGACCAACGAAGGACTTTTTTGGGCTATCGCAGTTGCGGTATTTCTTGGAAGTGTATTGAAGGATTTCTTTCAGGCCATTACGCGTGACCTTGTGACGCCTGTTTTATCAGGTCTTACGGGAAGCGCAGGTTCGGAAGTTGCTGCGTTTACGGTTACTGTCGGTGGAATTAAGTTAAAGATTGGTGATGTTGTAGCCAGTTCGTTAAGTTTACTCGTCGCGTTTGCGATTGTTTCGTTTACGCTTCCGTACCTTCGTGCCTACACTGCTCCGATTGTAGGAGGACGCCGTTAATTCTTTCTCTAAAACAATGGAGTGGTTAAAGTCGTCATATGAAAAAGTGAAGTCTGCCGTTGCTGGCCCTGCTCAGCAAGTTGTTGATGCGCTTCCCTTACCCAAAGTAGCTACTTCGTCTGCCCCCAAGGTTCTTGGAACTCCGGCCGAACCGACTGGAAAAACTGTTACTGGAGGTCGTCGTCATCGTAAGACGCGCCGCCATTCGGGTGGTCGCAAGCACCGTAAGACACATCATCGTCGTCGTTAAGTATCTAGTCTGATACATGTCCATCCTCCACGAGGAGCCTTTCCATACTTTGCCTCTATTCTCTTCTCCAAATCGGTGGGGGATAGAGTCTTTTGGTCATTCTGGTCTTTCCAAGTCTTGAATACTCGTTTCAAATCCTGCTTCATCACGGGTTCAAGTTCTTCTCCTTCTTTGACTTCCTTCACATGGTCATCCATAAACTTCTGAATTCCATCATTCTCATTACGATACTCGGATGTATACTCCATAACCTTCTGTGGAGCAGAAAGCTTGCGATGTCCATTTCCTTCACGCAGAATATGAATTAGATACGCCATAATCGGCATTGCCCATTCCTTTGTTGTAACTGCCAGCTGAATGCTTTCATCAAGAGGATACTCATTGGGAGCCGTAGGATTTGATACAAACTTTGATGTGAAATTAATCACAATCAGTCGTCTCCAAGTTCCACCATCTGTCGTATTAATCTTTGGCTTCTCGTTACACGCAAGATGAAACTTCGCCTGAACTTCAAACTCTCCACCAGACTTGAACAGGTCACGAGCATACATCTTTTCACACGAAGTAATTTCCTTCATGAGACCAGTATTGAGCGCAATCGCCTCATCGGGCTCCTGCATTGTTACGAATCGTCGTCCTTTCAGTCTCGCAACTTCCGGAGCAGCAGACCCAGAGCTCTTTCGTTTCTGCGTAAAGAGTGAAATCGGAACAGTACACGCATAATCTCCCAGCGCAGTAGACATCAAATTCATAATCATAGACTTTCCATTTGAACCAGAACCGGTCATGATATGAAACTTCTGGGCAGGATTTCCACCAATAAGCGATGTCGCCAGATGTTTCAGAAAGTACTCTCTGACTTCCGAATCGGGAAGAACCTGACGAAGAAACTTTTCAACCTGCGGCCATGCTTCATACTGATAATACTGCTTCTCCGGTTCATAATCCAGTCCAGTCGAGAACGACAAGTAATCATCCGGCTTTCCATCTCTGAATTTCATAGTTGTAGTATCCAGAATTCCATTGTTGAACGCAATTAGGTCTTTGTTTGCGTCAATCTTCTTATTGAATTCTTCATCGAAGAACAGCTCGCGACACTCTTTCATTACATTCGATTTGAATGCTGTTGTTTTTAGTTTCTTAAACACATTGTTGAGACCAGTGCGCTTTCCATCAAGTAGACAGAATTCACATTTACCGCAATCCTTCTTATCTACGGGAGTCATACACTCAATAAGTCCACGATTTGACATTTCATCTTGAATTTCAGTCATCTTTTTGAAGAATACTCCTGCGACTTCTCGCGAGAGACGAAGCAGTAAATCTACACCCGAATCAGTTTCCCGCCAAATATGTCCAGACCAGCGATACCAGACATTGTTTCGGAAATCTGCGCACTTGTAGTTGTCACGAAATTTCGCATGAATCACGGAAGCCACATCAAACTCGGTTAGAGAGCATGCGGCCATGATGAGTCGGTCAATGTTGTGCTTCTCAATCTCCTGATACCCATCAAAGTTATCATCGCGAGACCAATATCGCAGAGTACCTTCTCCAAGCTTCTCTCCATCATTTCGGTATGTCAGAGCATTCCACTTTTGAATACAATCAGACTCGTTGTATTTCTTATCATCCTGCGAACTGAAATCAAGGAATACATCCAGAAGGTCTGCGTGAATATTGTGAAGACAAATCGCGACTTGAATCCAAGAATTGTAGTCATCGGCTCTTGCTGGATTCAGATTCATCACATGCTGACGAATATACTCTCGCTTCTCAGGGTCCAGCGGCTGAACGATACGGCCCGTAGGAGATGATGCGCGAGAACTTGGTTTCTCATTTCGTTGGAGTGGTCGTCCACGCTGACGAACGGGAGCCTGTGCTTCCTGAACAGTAGTTCGCAGATTCTCGTATAGTTTCTTACCTTCCTCAGTCATCGGAGTCTCATCTTTTGCCTCACGACGAACCGAGATAAACTTCACGAAATCGCTTGTAACCTTTGGCATGTACGGACCGTCAATCGTTGTAAAGGTCTTACCATCCCAACGCAGAACATACGATAGAAGATACGGAAGCGCGTTCGGGTCTGGTTTGCGAGACCCATACATCGTCCAGTTCACAGAACGATTGACAACTCCCTCATCATACACCTTATCCCACGATTCTGTGAGTGGAAGATTCTGAAAGAACTCATCCATCTGCTTCACAAGTTGACGCCGAATTCTCTGCTCCACAAACTTATGCGTAGCAACATCCGGAATCACGATGTGAATGCCAGACTTTACCTTATTTTTCTTGCTATCATAGGTCGGCTTACGCTTTTCCATAATGTACACATCTAGTGTTTCAGGTAGATTTAGGTATAGTTTTAGCTCACCCAGATAGGCAGCACAGAACGACTTGACTTGGTCATGTGTATGAAGATGCTTTGTGACATCCTTCTCGTAGATAAAGTCAAAGTCAACTCTTGGAGGTCCAATGTCCGTGTTCTTTTCCGTTAGAAACTGCTTCTCTTGGTCTAGAATGCTTTCAGAATACAGGTCATAAAATGTCTTCAAATCGTCTTCTCCGACGAAATATTTCCCACCAATCAGAGATGTATGCGTCCATACACCGTCTGTTTTGTGCGATTCGAGAAAATCGTGTAGATTGCCTTTTTGTGCCATCGTGTGATTCAATTAGAAAAATTAATAGGAAACTATCCGTTTTGAATCTTCACTAAAAATGGATTTTTAATGAAAAGAACACAGCTATGTAACGAAAATGAAGATACTTGATGTTTTACAGACGATACGCAGAGATCCATCTCTGCTTGAAAGACAGTTGCCGGAACTAAAGGGTTTTCTATCCAAAAAGGCTGGAAAAAGTGGACAGGGTGTGGCAAACTCAATCCCAGACCATGAAGTTTGCTTTGCTGACGTGTTAAATTCTCACGGATTTCTATTTCTTTCAAAAGATGTACAACCTACTGTTGGATTTCCGTACTATCATCATCAAATTGGTGGTACTCAGACAAAAATAGACTTTCAAATTTATGAAACTGTGAATGAAAAAATAGTAACAATTCCAGTTGATTTGAAGCATACAAATTCAAAAACATTCTACTTGAATGATGGTTGGTTTGATTCAGACACAATTTACATTGTAAGCTGGACTCTGAAAAAGATAAACAAAGTTCTTATAGCATATGGAAATGATATTCCGACAGATGAAGAGCAAGACTATATGAATGAACTCATCGCATTGAAGAAAAAATTAAATACAGAACGAAAAAATACGGGTTCACTTGTTCCATACATACGATTTGCGAACCAATACAAGTGTGATAGATTCACAGAAGAATTTACTAACACTCAGTTTGAGAAAGTATTGAGCGTACTATCAGTTCAATCAACCGAGCTGGAACCGCATTCCCAATCTGCTTCACAACAGACGGAAGTTGCCCAGCAAACTGATGAGTAGATGGAAATCCTTGAATTTGCGCAAGTTCTTTCACTGTAAGACAACGGATATATAGTTTTTTATTTGGAGTTCTCAAACAGACATAAAACCTTGGTTGGAAACTGTATGCGCAAATAATTGTATTTGATGGTTTTGTTAAATCCATAATTTGTGCGTGTGTTGGACTTTCTCGCTTTCCAAATGATATTTCTCCATCCGATAGTTTTCGAAGAAGGTATGGATGTGGAATTCCCGTTGTTTCAATTTCAGGAATATCATAGATACAGGTTTCTGGCGGAATTTCAAGTTGATATTCAACTGCGCCTTCCAATGAAGATTCAATAATATTCTGAATTGATTGTTTTGGTAAATCAAACTTTGGCAATGTATAATTAATTCCAAGTCTATTTCCTACCATAATACATCGTTTTCTATTTTGTGGAACACCCGCTCTTGAGACATCATATACAGTATATACGAGCGGATATCCAATTTCAGTAAATTCTCGTTGAATTACATCTATTACACTACTAGCTCCATCATCTGTTTTACGAGTTAATAGTCCAGCTACATTCTCACCTATAATCCATTCTGGTTGAACAAGTTTTACAACACGCAGAAATTCGTAAAACATCTTGTTACGCGGATCATCTATACGTTTCTTTCCTGCGTTTGAGAACCCTTGACACGGAAATCCTGCGAAAATTACTTTCACTGTTCCATGAAATCGTTCAAATTCCGAATCTGGAATTTTTGAAATATCTCCTTTTACAGAAGAACCTAGCCATTCACTTTCTGGAAACATTGTTTGATGAGTTTTTATGGCATCTTTATTATTTTCAGAAAATGCGATTACATGTAATCCGGCATTTTTCATGCCATGTGTATCCCCGCCTGCTCCTGAAAACAAGCTAATGGCATTCATGATTAAATGTACTTGATTACTTTTGACATAATTCGTTTTTAAAAACGGAACTTAAAGTGAAAACAAATTACAAGTAATAAGAATGAAGTTCTGTCCTGCTTGCCGAAATATGCTCTATGCGATTGACGAGGACACAATTGATGGTAAGAAAACAGCTGTTCTTTCTTGCCGTCGTTGTGAGTACAAAGAGCCTCTTAGCACAGAACATCCAATTGTTTATGAACATGTTCTGCGTGAAGATACGACTGAAAAATTGACGGTCAATCCCTATCTAGAATATGACCCAACACTAAATCATCTTTCGAATATTGTGTGTCCAAACGCAGAATGTCCGTCTCGTACAAGTTCTGTAAAGTCTGATGTAGTAGCCGTCAAGGTTGATAAAGATAAACTTATTTGGCTCTACAAGTGTGTTCACTGTAAAGATACTTGGAAGCAAAGTTCTCGCGCTGTTTAGTAAATGAAGTTATCGTCAAAGTTTACTCGTTGTGTAAAAAGCGTGTCCAAATCTGTAAAGGCTCGCAAAGGCTCAACAAAGGAAGCAGCCGCAATTGCGATTTGTACAAAAACTGTTTTATATCCCCGTAAACGAACTATAAAACATTTTTCAATGGTCAGAGGAAAACCTAGACTGGTTACACAGAAGCGTAAGAATTTGTGAGCGCATCCCACGAAACGGGGAACTTCTCCTTTAGGACATCTCCAATTTGGTTCGCATACCACTGGATTTCACGCTGGGCATCTGGACTTGTGCGCAGATTATACAGACGAGCATACGCCGCCAAAGACCCCGTCTCAATAAACTCAGTAAACATACTTTGCGGTAGGACACATCGGGCAATTTCAGGTGCTACGCCTTTCTCAAGCAGGGCAGTATAGGTTGAAATTGCCTTGTTCACAGACGAACTAATCATATCAATACACACCTGTGGATTCTCAACAGTCGTCTCCTTGCTTCCTTGCTTTACCTTTGGGTCTCTCTCGCGCACATCCTCTCGAGACGGAATCCAGCATTCAGGCATAGAATTGACATAGCGACGAGACACTTCATTTCGCGAAAATCCAATTTGATGACGGAACCATTCACGTGCTACGAAAATCGGCATACGAATACGGAACTGAATTTGGGGATGAAAGAATGGCGAGTTATGATTGTGCTTTGCGAGATAGTTGATAAGCTTCTCGTCTGCGAGTGAGAACTCGTGTGATTCCTTCGCAAAGGACACACGAGCCGCATTCACGACCATCAGATCATCACCCATAACATTCAGGAGTTCAATATTTGCCATCTTAAAAACGAATGGTTTATAGAAGATAAGTTAGTTCTCTATAAATGGAAGGATTAAAGGTTTCTTCTCGCATTCTACATCCTGAAACCCTGTCTGTGTCTCGTGAAGAAGTTCAGGAAGCTTTGAAAACGCCCAGAACTACTTTGCCATACTTTACGGATTATGAACTTGTAGCATTGATTGGAATTCGAGCACAGCAAATTGCGGATGGGTCTCGCCCACTCGTGTCTTTGGATGGAATGATTACATCTGGCCCTGATTTTGTTCGTCAGGTCGCAGAAGCAGAGGTACATCAACGAAAACTACCGTTTATTGTTCATCGTCGTCTTCCAAATGGAGTGTCCGAATATTGGAGCGCAGGGGAACTTAGTGTTTTAAAGGTTTAATTATTGACCACACATTTCTTCTAGAGTTTCTGATGACGGGGGGAAAACAAGAAGAGGCGAGCTAGCCGGTCCTTTTTGTCTCATGCGAGGAGCATCGTGCGAAGCTTCGCCATTTGCCCACTGTAAGTCTACACTTGTAGTGGGGTCAAAGCGCGCTTCATCACGGGCGAGCTCTAAATTTAGACGGCGTAAATCCGAACGAGGATACGAAGTCCAAACATCTTTCAGAAGATAGATGGATACAAGCGCGAGCGTGAGCGCAGTTAGAGTGTATCGACGCCAATAGGTGAATGCTACAAGAGATAAGACTAATACAGTTGCGCCCGGTCGGGATAATGTAATCAGAAATTCAAGTAGACCCGTGGAAAACTGACGGCTTGCTATCACGAGTAGAAATAGCACTACGACCCCCGCCGCATAAAATTCATCGGGAGACATTCTTATCTTTTCTTCACAGAAAACGAATCTACAAACAAAGAATACAAGAATAGTAAGATGATTATTCCAATTCGCTGCTATACTTGTGGGTTTCCGTGGCTCGCGTCTCGTTGGGAGATGTATGTCAAGAAGGTAGAAGAGTATCGTAAGGCAGAAGGAAAGACAGACATGGAGTACCTAACTGCTACGACAACAAAGACTGCGGAAGGAAAGGCTTTGGATGATGTTGGGTTGAAACGCCCTTGCTGTCGTCGGCACTTTCTAGGACATGTTGATTTGATGTAAACATTTCCCTAATGAAATACAAATGTCCTATACGGAGTATTTACGGCGTAAGGCTGCTGCTGCGCCGGTAATAATTGATTCATCGCCACGAAAAGTGGATGCGTCACATTACACAACTATGGCTCGCATGAGAGCAAATGCCACATTTTTTACATCTAGTCGTGTTGGTGTCGTAAATAACGTCCAAGATCCGTCAAAAACCGGAACGCACGTTGGTTCAAAACAAGTGTTATCCTACACCAAACCTGCCGGTGGGCGTGTTACAGATGCCAGTAACTATACTTCATTTGTAGGTGGAAATGCGATTCGTGAAGATATTAAGGCAGATGGTAATCCAGTCGGCGGGCGCTTCTTACTGAACTCAAATGACTCAACTAGTTTATCAGCATGTGTTCCAATTGCTGGACCGACTCCATTCACAGGAGGAGCGTTTGCTGCTAATAATGTACCTATGACAGGAAGTGGATTTTTGAACAATACCAAACACTGTAAGGATTTAGGAATGGTAGAACCGCATACTGCGAATGAACTTGGACCCTCCTTATTTGTAGATACTATGAGACCAGCAAAGCCGGCATCGAATACATGCTCGAATGGTGCCGCAGCCCCGTGTAGACCAGTTATTCATACTCACCCCGGAGATAAGCCTCATGGGACATACCAAGATCGCCCGCAGCGTGCTACAATTGGTCCAGAGCTCTCCAAAGAAATGCCGTATAAAGCGGGTGGTCCTGTTCCTTCTAAGCATCCGAAGTATGTTGAACGCAAGCACGGTAACGACTTGGCCGTTCTTCGTAGAGCATACCCGTATAAATACCAAATCCCCGCCGGAGCCCCTGCTCATTTAAAGATTAATGATCCACAGACTCCTAAGGTACCATTTAGTAGTTAAATTCGTTCAGTATACTAATGTTGTTCGTGTGTACAGATATTTCGAAGTTTCAAGAATTTAAGGAAAAATTTAAAACCGATACTTCGAATGTCCCATTTCATGATTTATCAAAGATTTCATGTGAAAATTTAGCACAAGAATGTGTTGGAATTCAGAATCACTATGACAAATGTGCGGTCTTTTTAGGATACCTGGAAGGAGGATGGATGATTGAACCTACACGACAAATCTTTCTGCGATATTTAATTCGTACATATCCTGTTGGATTGGTTTGTAATTATACGGAAAGTCTCCCGCACTCTTGGAAAAACGGAATCGATACGATTTACATTTAAAGAGATTTAAAGGAAACATGGAGACTCCACATTTAACTACGATGGTGGTTCTATATAAGACCAATCTCACATTTGATACAATGGCTCTTCTTCACGCACTTCCGCTGAATGATGAAATTATCAAGATTGAGAAGCGAGGTGTTCTGCGTCGTGGAGCAAGTCGCAAAGATACTATTAAGCGTCGTTCTAAGAAAGAACCCACAAGTCATACGAGTACTGGGTTCTGTCATAATTCACTAACACTTGTCATGATGAACAGTGGAGATGGTTCTCTTCCTATGAAGGAAATTACAGTCAAGATTTTCCAGAATGGAGTCTTTCACATGACCGGTATTCTGAATGAACTGTATGACAAGTATACAATTCAAAAACTACTTGAAATTCTTTGGAATGATTGTCGAATGGCAATTAAGGAGGTTCCGGATATGTATGAAATTCTCAATCGCAGAGTGGTATTGATGAATTATACAACATCCATTCTGAATCATAAGACGATTGGACGAGAAGTTCTTCACAATGCTATTCGTAAACTTGGTGAGGAATTTGATTCACATTACGACCCCGATGTCTATCCAGGAGTGAAGATTCAAGTCTCTGGAAAGAAATGGACTGCTAAGATTTTCAGAACCGGAAAGATGATTTTGACTGGAATTACAAGTCAAGAAGAGTGTACTATGTTTATTGAGTTATTGCTTTCTCTGTTTGAGAAGGTGCTGCCGCAAACTCAGAAACCAAACAATATGTCAAATACAGCTGTCCTACCATCAGGGCACTGAGAAATACTAACCAAATAAAAAAGGTTTGCGGTGAACTCATTTTTGTCCACACATCACTATACACGGCGACGAGTCCGCCGACTACGATGAGTAGACTTGCTGTGCTTCCGCCGATTAGTCCGGTGCTTACGGCGTCCATTACTCTTACGCTTCGTTTTTCGCCCTCCTAATTGAATAGGCGGCGCATTGATCTGCGAATCGTATACAGCATCTGCTTTTAATTGATTCAAAGTATTCACGGCATTCAAATGATTTGTTTCATGCGAAACACCCTTAATTGTTCCTGCTTCGGGAAGTAGTGGGACTTGCGCATTTAGATTTACTGCGCCACCACGACGGCGCCGTCTACGAGCACCTTTTTGGCCAACGCCCAGTGTTTTGGATGCGCTGGCGGCCGTTGCTTGGTCTGCGAGTGTCTTTGAAGACGCAGCGTCAATTGCGCTTCCTGTAATATTTTGGGTTGGTGGTAAGTACATTTTGGGCGGAGCAGATGCCACCAAACGGCCAGACGCATCTGTGGTAAATGTAGCCATCTTAATGTATAACGCAGAAATAAGACAAATGTCAGGTTTGACTTCTGTTCAGATTCAAGCCCTTGTGCGTGATATGGATTCCAGTATGCGCCGCCATAAGGGATTAAAGAATATAAATCCCACGGCCTATCGTGAGAAGATTTCGGATGAGAACCAGAAGTTATACAATGAGTTTCCTACCATCTTTGAAATGCATATGGATGGAAAGTTGGATGAAACATTCTTTGAGATGCTAAAACTCCGTCAAAAGATTGAAAAGGGAGAGATGACGGATGATGAGGCATCCAGACTCGTTGGTCAAAAGCTATTTGACCGCTATGTGGCTCCGATTGTGAATAACACACCTCCTCCGGAGAAGCCTCTTTCGTACGCAGAATATTATAATCAATTTGATAAGAATGCCAGCTCGTAAAATTCCTTTGGTTTGGAGTAGTCCGAAACAAAAGGAACAAACATTTTTTAAATGGGACCCAACTAAGTTACAGGTGATACGTTTAGGTTGTATTTGCGTAACGAAGACGTAAATTTACGTCCAAATAAATATTCAGGATTCTGTATAAGTTCATCCGAAATTTCCAAGTGGGTTTTTGGATGACAACCTCCATTTGTCCAATCTGTGTATGTTGTTTGTCTGTATATGACTTCTGATTCAAGACCACGAATTTCTAATATAGTAAGAAACCAAGCTTCATCTGAAAATTTCGTATGTTGATAGATTGCTGTAATAAGTTCATAATTGTTCAAAATACATTCTACATGATGTTTACAGGCAATGATCCATTGATGGTGTTTTTTACATTCAATGTTTCTATCAGGAAGTTGTTGCTTTATACGAATATTAGCTCTTATGTATCGTGAATCCGAAACAGGAAGCATATTCGAAACAAATGATTTGCCTATATTTGATTCCAATGTTTCATACACAACTGAAAATGGTTTTAAAGGAATACATGCTCCCGAAAGAAGAATACAGTGTGTAACTGGGTTCTGAATCGATTTTTCAAATAAATTGACAGTTGCTTGTACCAATGAAAAATCGCCCCATCGTGTTGGTATGGTTGGAATACATTTTGCCTTTTGTCTAAAAATGTCTGTTCTTGGAATGTATGGCACTTTTGAATGAATTGTAATTGAAACTCTGTCTTCATTTCCACGAATCCAATCTTCCCAGATCTCTTCGCATTCAATTTTATCAAGAATTAGAAAACAGAGTCCTAACATTATTTTACACTACCATTTCCTGCTTGTATCGTGTACGCAGTTCCATCAGCATTTTACCTAACCTATTTTGTCCACGCCATTTTGAAGGAAATTTTGATTTATCCGATTCAATGGATGTTCCAATTCCCCAATACATATCACGCGCATTTGCTTCGCCAATTACCTTATCACCCGTATCCAGCAATTCCTTTCGGAGTTCCGGATGTTGTGTGAACTTCGCATGAATCGCCTTTGACATAATTTCATCTCGTTTGTCATCCCATACTTCCGTCACGAAGTTCTTTACTTTCACACCCAATGCCTTTGCTGCCTTTGGAGTTTTTGATTTCACAATCTTGTTATAAATTTCATCATCTTTGAACTCTTTGGCCTTCATTGCTTGGAAATAGTGCTCCACAGTTGGAAACTTCTCACCGTCCACATCAATTGGATGCGCCGAATCATTGCTCAGATTTCGGTATGGACCCTTTGATTCATCCGCTCCAAAGAACAGAATTGGTTCTGGCTCCGGTTCACCACCTCCCTTACGAAGTTTACGCTTTGGCTTTTCCGGAACTGGTTCTGGTACGACCGGAATCTCCACTTCTTGAACTTCTTCAACTGGTGGTTCTTCAACCACAGCCGGTTCTTCCGATTTTCCAGACCGACGAAACACGAAGGTACGATTCAGAAACGAGAACGACTGTTGAACTTGTGTCAGTGTAATACCCGTCTGCTGTGAATAGATTTCTGAGAAAAGTTTTGATTCTACCAATTCGTAATCGTGTTCACGCAGAATATTCACAACTTTTTCAAATGGAACTAAATACTCAATCTGCGGTTTTACAAAGCTTTCTAGCATGACTTTTACTGGCATACCAAACTCTTCTGTCCAAGTATCCTTGTCCAAATACTCCTTCGTGTACTCTCCTGCTACTTGCTTTTCACTTCCAAAGAGATGTGTCTTCTTTCCAATTAGAAGTTGGTAAATGGACTGACCATCGGAACATGTTCCAAAGAAAAGCCGATTTCCGTACTTTTGAAGATTCTTTGCGAATGCTCTAAACTTCTCTTCATTTTCACACGCATAGTGAAGCGCAAACTGGCACGAAATTACATCAAACTTCTGTAATCCATCAAATGCTTCCAAGTATTCTGTTGACCCTTTTTCGTCACCACGAAGAATCGCCATATACTTGTCTTCCTGCTCAAAGAGTGGATATGTAGACATATCGCCTTGAATCAGCAGAACCTTAGGCGCATACTCGTGTGGCTTATCAATTCTGTCTTTGAGATACCGAACTGCTGCGCCTTGTGTTGGTGAAATCAAATCGGCAAGCGAAATATCCAATCCTACAACCTTGGAAGCATGAACGCGCTTCCATCGATGTAAATCTCCACCACGACCACATGCGAGTTCAAGAAGTGTATCATCGGTGCGGATATTCTGTTTATACAGGTCTTCCTTGATAGACAAGTGGAAATCATACACATCGCTGAAAATACGAGTAGATCTTTTTAGGTCGTCACGATAGTACATATCATCTTCTATCTGCGTGGGGGGATTCGAATAGAAGGTCTTTATCATCTCTTCCGTGACTGGAACATGAATGGATGTCCAAATACTATTCGCAGTTTTGATATCATTTCCATACTGGGGTTCACGCAGAACACGGTACTGATATGTTTTTTCATATCTCGTTCGCATCACATCCCATCTGCGTGTTTCAACATCAAAGGAGCATTCAATGATTGTATTGTCTTCAATTTTTTGCCCTTCACGGTCTACAAGAACTCCTTTTTCGTTCACTGGAATCCAAATTTGGTATGCGTCGGGGTCACGAGGTAAGTCTGGTTGAAAGATTGATGGAACGCGGTCATTGGATTTCGCTACCGATTGTAGAACATCTGGAAGTGGTTTTTCAACATACTCGCCAGTCATCGTCTCACGAGGAAACACGAACGAATCACCAGGAGAACGAGATACATACAAATCCCCCTTTCTTGCTTTTGTTTTCAGTATTGGGTCAAATGTCTCATCCGGCTTCAATTGAAGCAGGAAATCGATACTATTTTGATTTGCTGGTTTCCATTTGTACACGCGAACCCATGTATTCTTTACACGCGCATCAGGAGGAGCGACACCGGTATTACGAGGTGTAAAGATGAGACCATCGGTCTTGTATTCAAACTCAGTTGTCAACATTGTTTGAATTGCTTCTTCCATCATAGGACCGTCTCCGGCTAAGAACAGTTTGGTTTCAATTCTGAGTGGATTCAACGATGGTTGAAATGTAAATTCTGAACGAACATCTTTTACAAATTCACGAGCACATCCAAGACGCGAATTCAGTGGATTCTTGATAATATCTTCATCGGATTTGAGAAGAGGCAACGGTTTTACATCACGATTACGGAACCGATACACATCAAAGATACAGAACAAGTTCTTATCGGGAATGTACTCTCCGTCAATAAAATCACCCGCATACTTGTCTGTGTTTGCTGTAATACCAGTCCATGTAATTTGACGGGTTGATGTAATCTTCAATACTCGTCTATCTCTTGCTATATAGAGTCCAGAGCGTTCACCGTCAGCCTTGTTTGTGACCGTATAGTCTTTCAGAATAGAATGCTTTTCTGTTGGAACAATATGTGAGCGAAGCAGTGTTACTGGATTGAAGAACTTGTGTCCAGACATATAGAATTCCTGATTGTACTTCTGAATATCGGCATTCGATAGCAGAAATTCTGACCTGAAATAACCCTGTAATAGCGTTGTACAGTTCTTCAAAAGCTCATGTGCTACAACTTTTGCTTCAAGCTTTGTTTCTCGGTTAATGAACTCAATTTCAAGTTCGTAGAAGGATGGTTCTTTTAGAAGGTCACGAATTGTCTTTCGTGAGTTTACAGACCGAGTTTTTACCATTGAGAAATCAATTTGAAAGAGTCCATCCTGCGTTTTGAATGACTTACGGTTCATAATACGAATGTGTGCTCTTGTATCACTCGGATTTCCTTCCCAATCCTTGCGAATATGTGTCTCAGACCGCATAGTAAAGCGAACATTGGCATCGGGAACATCGACTACATCCTTCTTTCCAACAGTTCCATCATAGTATCTCTGCTTTCGTTCGACAGTCAATGGAATTCCGCGAAATGAATTTGAAACACAAAGTTTCTGAATATTTTGCGGACCAATAATGCTGACACGATTCGAGTCCGGATACGAAATTGTGACTCTGTTTTCTTCGGCTGGTTTTCCGATAGAAATAGATTCGACAGACTTTAAAATGCGGTCAGCAACATCTTTTACCTGAATTTTTCCTGAAAGCAGTTTACATTCGACCTCTGCTTTCGGGTCTCGTTTGGCTATATCCAGAAACTCTACAAGAGATTCCAGAACTTGCGGAGTAATCAGAGACTCCATTCTGTTATATTTTTACTCGGAATGCTTTTCGTCCGTTTTCTACTTAGTCATGTAACATTCTCTCGTATGTCTTCCGTGTTTTTTGGTCTTCATCCATTCTCTTCTTCTGGTCAATACAAAAAGTTACATACTGCTCAATCTCTACAAGACACTCGTCATTCAGAGTATCCGTTGAAATTAGAACACCGTTTTGTGTTTTCGTAAACTGGTCAGAATACTTCTTAATCAGATGAAATACTTGAATGTGTTCATTCGCGTCCATATGATCAAGCTGTTCCTTCAACCATTCCTTCTTTGAACGAGGGAAATTGTTCGCCATTATGTACATCACCACCACCCCGTCTAAGTCGTCTCTTCGCAGGCTTCTCTGGTTGCGTTGGAGCAGTAATAACAACCTTCTTCTCTTCACTCTGCTCTGAAAGAGACAGTGGAGCAGTGGGTAGTTCAATTTCTTGAACAGCTGGCGCAGTAAGAAGCGGCTGCTGAATGGCTTCGGGAATTTTGGACAGCAGACGACCAATTACGATAATATCTGTATCCTTCTGCTTGAATTGAGCTCCCATCACTTCGAATTCAACCTCCTCATCTACTTTGATTTTCTCAAACTCTTCATTTTCAATATGAAGGTCACGGGGAATCAACACCTTAATCGGCGGAGTCTCTGCGTGAATTCCAACCTTGCTTCGTAGTGTTACCGGCGCACGAAACTTCTGACCAATGTGAGGCAGACATACATCTGCTTGAAATTCCACATCATAGGTAATTGTTCCGCGAAAATCCGCTCGTCCAAGAGAATAGTTGATAATCGTAATACTATTCTTTTGAATGTATCCTTCTGCGGAACACTCACCTTCAAAGTGTTGTTTGAGCTTCGCAAGGATAGATGACTGCATGTTCTTTTGAAGCCATTTCCCTGTGATTTCAACCTTCTTTTTCAGATTGCGTCGTTCAAAGAGAGGATCCATGTTGTTAGTATAGATTCAATTTTATGAAAAAGGCATTCGTTTTCAGTCTTTGAGTCGTTTCAATAAATCCGGTCGATGTTCATCTTCGCTGAATATTTCGAACTCTTCCGGCGTAACCCAAATGATACCTTCTTTTTTATTCAAGATTGCGCTACGAACTGCCATAGCTAAAAACATACAACGACCTTCCTTCTTTTTCACTTCATCCGGAAATGGGTCACCCAACCATTCTGCGAACTTATTCAACAAAGTTTCCTTAAAGGTTGTACACATTCGTCCACCAATGGTCTTTGCTTGTGCGCGTCGCATGACTTCCGTCTTGGTTTCATCCAAATTGAAAATGATTCCTCTATCCTTCATTGAAGCAAATAGCTCTTTCTTACTGTCAATAAATCTCTGCTTTCTCGATTCTACCCAATCACGGTATGCGGTTTCCTGTTCTCCAATTGGTGTAATCTTCTCACCATCTTTGTTGTATATCTTCTTTGAACCGAGAACATACAGTTCTGTTCCATCTGATACGGAAATTTTTAATGGTTCCGCAAAAATAGGTGGCTTGTTCCAATCCAATGATAGCATGTATGTGATTCGTTCATCATCTATCAGAAGCGTATCCGCAATATACCAATGTATAACATCTACTGAAAAATAGTCCAGCATAAACTCTTCAATCTCAGAATATTTCAATTTTAAATCAATTGCCTCTTTTTGAATTTCAACTTCTTCCTCCGGAACTTCTGCTAATGGAACTGTCTTTCCGGTATCTTGCGAAACCAAACGCTCTACCATTGTATCATCCTTTCCAACGGCAAACGCAAACACACCATCTTTTGCTTCCAAGTGACCTATACGACCATTGGAATCTTTTAGTTCAAATCCACCTTCTATCGCATTTTGAATAATATAACTCAGTGTCTGCGCATCATACTGCTTTAATGCGTCCGATTCATACAACTCGTTCTTCTTCCAGATTGGTTTCTTAGAAAACAGTTTTAATAGCTTGTCCAATACTTCGTCACGCACATCCAGTATAGCCGAGAGGGGGCGGACATGGTCTGGGTCTTCTTCTGCTTCTACCAACTTACAAGATAGTTGTGGACTTCCATCTTCAAATGTAGGAGCTGACATTTCATCCAGAGTCAGTGAAACCTCCTTCTGGTCTTGATTACGAATTTGAGGAACTTTGAGTTTCTTCCAATCGGCTGGAAGTTCATTCGTATTTTTTTGTAGAGAACAGTCCATTGCGGATTCCATAATGTACCGCTTTACTTTGGCGATATTGTGACCCTTTTCTTCCACAAATACACGGTACATAAATTCATCAACTGTTTCCTGCGTTGAATTCGCGTATCGGCAAACATGGAGATATACAGTTGTGTTTTGTTCCTTGAAAGGCAGTAGTGCGTGAGAACAGGTTCGCATACCGCGTCCCAGTACTTGCTCAATCCGGCTCATGTTAAACCAAGGGTCTAATACGTGAATTTGACGAACATACCGGAAATCTACACCTTCTGATACCTTCGGAGACGCTATCACAACCCGAATATCATCTCCATTCGCATTCGATGAACTACGAAGACGCAGCAATGCCTTTGAGATGTCAGAATCGGGAGTATTGGATGTAAACAAAACATACTTACCCTTTGAACCACGCGCCGTTTCACCAGATGTATCTTTCAGAAGACGGTTTCCAATTGCCGGTTCGTATCCATGCTCTTCCAAACACATAGAAAACAACTGTGCTCCCGATTCTACAAGATTTGAGTACACGAATACTAGACCTTTTGTAGATTCAATCGTATTCATCACAAGCGCAAACTTGGAACTATACAATCCAACTTTTGAAGGAGACAAAAACTTCTCAATACCCTCTCGATACGAATACGAATTCTCTACTCGCTCAAATGTATCACGAAAGCTTGCGTCATTGGGAAATACGCAAATAAGACGAGGATTAATACTTGCCGTTACACCAACCTTCTTTAATGCTTGTTCCTGTAATGGGGACACAAATGACTTTGTGAGTGTCAGATACTTGCGAGGCTTTGTAATCTTTTCTCCAAATATATCGGTTTCACGGTCTACTGGCGCAATCATCTTGTCTGGTGGAGGCAGACGAAATGGAAATGTAAAGGGGTTTCCACCCTTGACATATGAAATATAGTCCTGACACCATCCACGAAATTTGGACTCTGCTCCATCCTTGAATTCACCGGACTCTGTGAATATATCCGAAGTCTTTACAAACTCCGTAGGCTTCTGCTTTCTCTCGTTCCATAAAAATAGATTTAAGTAGTATATCAATTCATCAAATGTATCATACATAGGAGTGGCTGTTAGAAGGACCAGCGTCACACCTGTCGCTGTTTTTAAAACATATTCAAGAGCGATAGAAATTAGTTTGCTCGCTTCTGTCTCCGAGGTCTCACGAAGATTGTGCGCTTCATCGATAATGATTAATCGATTGTCAAATGTTTCGTGAATCCAAGATTCAAGCGCAGGCTGGGATTTGGAAGATAGCTTCTTTCTATCAATACTATTCGCAAAGGAATCGTACCCCTGAAATTCATAGAATTCGGAAATAAGTCGTTTTGCGGTTCGCATAATTCGTTGACGACTTGCTGGGTCAGTGTAGCGTAACGGTTCGGCTTGCGCACGCTGAATCATATCCAAGTATCTGCGTCCCGTACACTGCTTGGAAAGAATCAAGCCATCGGGGTCAACCTCTACTCGTGAAATATCAAACAACTGGGCACGAAAGTTCTCCTGAATACTGGGATTCGCAAGAACAAGAACTCGTTTGTCTTGAAACTCGGGGCGAATAATGTACTCTTCCGCAATTTGAATGGCTGTACATGTCTTTCCCTGTCCTGCGCCGTGAACCATCAGTAAGCTTTGCGTTGGAGAATCAGGACTCAATACTCTGCGTAAAAATCGTTGTGATGATTGAATTTTGAAATCACTACTTGAACACAATTCAGTCCGCATTCGTTCCATAGTTTCCAAGTCAGGCGGAGGCAGAGACGGTGCTTCTGTCTCCCGTAACTCGGGAAAGGTAGTGTTCACCATTATTCCTATTTTCTCATAAAATACTCTTAAATACTAATGGATGAAGGAATTCTATTTGAGGAGGCAGACTTTCTGCTAAAGCGGGATTGGGCGCTAGATATTGATTATATTGACATCATTCTTTGGCGTCTCGTAAGCGATGAAGAGTTTGAGAAAGTTCTTGAACATTACTCGGAATATCCTAGACGAGTTCAACTACTTCTGGACTGCTATCTTCCAAAACCTGTATTGAACTTAAAGATTAAAGTGATAGAAAACGGATTTTAGTTGGTCAATACAGAGGATGTCATCGAAGAAAATGGCTGAAAAGTGTCAATACTGCTGTCGAAAGACACATTTTGTTATCAAGTGTAAGTGTGAGAAGATTCTATGTATCTCACATCGCGATCCGGATGATCATAAATGTCGGTTTGATCATCGAGAAGCGTGGAAAAAAGTTCTTACAAAGAACAACCCGGTTATTAAGGCAGATAAAGTCGAGGTAATCTAAGGTCGAATCCAATTCATAAAATTGTTAGCCGTTTCCTCAGAATGAAACCAAGTTTTAATAAAACATTTTTCATCGTATGACTTTACATAATCAATTACAACGGCCACACTGTTTTCACAAGAACGAGTGATTCGAACCTCGTGTACTCCGGTAATACAGCAACCGCGAATGGTTATGTCGGGAAGATTTAGAATGAAGTTTTCATTTTCTTCACGGATGTAGTATGCCTTGTACCCATTTTCCGAGAAATAACGCAAACTTACATCTGGCTCAACCGTCATTGATTCTGCGTCATCATCCAGTTTTGAAGAAATCTCTTCTAGCGATTCTTCAATTGCTTCAAGACGCTTATAGATTGTGCGCTCTGACTCATCCATATACGGCGATGAATACATGTCGTACAGAATAAATCCAACTGCGCTCGTTAGAGAAACTACAATCGATGAAATGATAATAAAATCCATCTTAGTCTTGCTTGGGTTTGACATCCTCATCTACATCCGTCTCGTATCCGTTTTCAGGAACGGTTCGGGTGCTATCATCAAACTCCTTTGCTAGCGCATTCAAGAACTCAGGATTGTTCACAATTCTGCGAAGAGTGAGTTCTCGTTCGAGTTCGGTAATTTTAAAATTTTGCTTTCGCACAAGTATGCTCAGCCCTTCAATTGTGTTATCACGATAATCATCGTAACTATTCTTAAAAATTCGGTATCCGCTGTACAGCAGTCCCGTAGAAAACAGAAGACCGAAAAAATACACCGAACCGTCAATGTGAGTGACCATATTAGATAAGAGAAATTAATTCCGTCTAAACCATTTTAGAAATATTCTGCCGGCCGTGTGTAAGGATGCCCCGCGAGAAACTTCCAATGGAAGTTCAGGAGCTTCTTCCGGAAGATATTGTTCGCGTTATACATTCATACATACCATATCCCAGAAAGCAGAAGTCTCCAACCGTGAGTCCATCATTACAACGAGAGCTTCAACGAATTCAAACTACATCATTGTATGGCAAGTCCGGAATGTATATGAAAGATTTTACTGATTTTTGCCTTGACTAATTTTGAGAATGACAATAAAATACGACCGAATTCGGTAATGTTTTAGTTCAAAAATTTTTGAGAAAAAGAACAATCTTCCAAAATTAAAGTTTTGTGGAACTTTCAAAACAATGTAATTCGGACGATATGGTTTTTGTAGTAGTTCTTCAATCCAGATATCAAGTCGCTTTCCTGATAAAAACAAATCTAAGTTTTCATGAATGCGATAATTTGGACCACCCCACGGCGGGTCAATATACAAAACATCTGTGTGCCAATTTAGTATCTTCGTACAATCTCCGTGAAAGAGTTCTACATTTGAAAGATTATAAATCCCAATATTGTGCTTCAATGTTTCAAAGTTATCATTGTTAATTTCTATGCTCTTTACTTCCTTGAATTTTAAAGCAAAGTTTAGAGTATCTCCTCCATTACACGCCGTAGCATCTGTGATACTTTTTATATCAAGTGGTCCAAGAGCATACTCCAAAAACATCATTACACGATTCGCATCGCGCCGTCGTGTAATACTGTAACTACCTTCTTCGGTTGTTTTTAAACAAGAGTACTCGGTACCTTCTTTGAAAGGAAACAAGTCCTCCATACTACTCTCTCCATACATACCTTCTGAAAACTTCTCAACGAATAGTACAAATGCCTCGCAAGTCTCGTCGTTCTGCTTCTGTCCGCCGTGCGTCAGTTCGTCGTGAAGAGGGCGGTGCTCGTAAGACCCGCCGTTCTGCGTCTGTCCGTCGTGCGTCTGTTCGCCGAGAGGAGGGTGGTGCTCGTAAGACCCGCCGCTCCGCCTCGCGCCCCGCATCTCGTCGTTAGGTCCATCCGATGTGAATTCGGGTCAGAAACAGATAGGTGCGGTTGAATAACTTTTCCATAGCAGTGATGGACTCAGACATTCGTAACAAATGTTTGAGTGTTTCATTTTTGGGTCCAAAGAATATCGGATACTCGTCATCCAGTTTTAGTGTGTATTCCTTTTTACCTCCACGAACTTTGTTTACATTATCATTTTTTGCTACAAAATCAAGACCATCTTGTATTCCACGAGCTATCACATTTCGTACAGACCGTGTTCCGTGTGGAACATACACAACATATTGACCATTCTCAATGTATTTCAGAATCGTAGGAATGATGTCTCTTGCTTCGGTAACATGATGCGCAGATGTAGAATCTATTTTATGGGGACTCACCAACACAACTTGGTCCTTGACTGGTAACGAAATGTTCTTCATTAACTCCTCATTCTTCTTTGCTACATCATTGAATGAACCATACTTCTTTGCGTATGGATAGATATCCACAATACCCTTCGAATCCAACCAGTCAAAGTATGGTCGGAATGGTCCAATCATAGATTTGCTTGGAAAGTGAATGTATTCATAAATTTCTTCCCATTCGCAATAGATGTAATCGGATGTGTACTTATCATACCGAGGAGGATACCGATTCATAGCAGCCCCTTCTTCTGCCGCACGGTCCTCGCCCGTTAAACATTCCGGATGTGTGATGGATACCTGACTTCTTGAATAATCACGCCCTTCCTTTAACCCCTCGTCGTAATCCATATCCAACCACAAATATTCAATCGGTAACTGAACTGTGGTCAGTTGTGTAAGCAAAGCATATCGAGAAAACGCAAGACTTAAAATACGGTCATCTGCCTTACCCGGATACTTTTTAGTTTCATTCTGCCAGTATTTAAGAAGAGCTCTTCCATTCTGAGTGTTTCCAAAAAACATAGTTCCACCCGAAGTTTCAAACACATACGGGTCAAAGCAGAAGTTGGGTTTCTTTCGTAATAACGCCGGACGAGAATCGGTATTCCAACCACGAGCCATGTAATCAATATCATCAAGATCGCAAATGGCAGGATATACTTTGATTTTCATATCACCATCAATGTACAAAACTCCACGAGGATAACAAGCTTGTAAGGCTAAGTCAATGAAATGCGGTTTGAAGTTAATAGCATGCTGATATCCACCCTTTACCGCAAATTCAGGATACTCCTCTGCTAAATAATTACACTTATGGTCTTTACACGCGTCTTCCCAATTCTCAATCATCTTCTCATATGTAATCGGGGGTTTTGTGAGTTCTTGTCCAGGTTTTAATTCTTCCGGACAAGGTCTCTGCGTGTTCTTATTTAGATTTCCACGACCCCACCAGTATGTAACAACTACAAACTTACTTTTCGGATTTACGATGTGCGGTTTAAGAACATGTCCAGATGCGCGCTCCATAAAGGAGTCTGCTTCTGAACCACCCCTACGCACTTTCCGAGTTTTACCGCCATACATTCCTGTTATTCTAATCCTAGAAAATGGATTCTATACAGACAATATTGTAGATGCTAGAAGATGAAAAAAATGATTGTCCCACCAACTCAAGCAATTCGCGCTGGATTGTATCCAGAGGGCCTACCACACTCATGGTACAGTACCTGGGATGTGACATTTTCAAGAAGTTCCGGCGGAAGACGGCGTGAA
>Ga0164296_1001606_pt1 | contig 23549 bp, 22 predicted proteins | sample GEODES057metaG_FD_113533 | JGI IMG/M metagenome (GOLD analysis project Ga0164296, IMG submission 113533) | Dystrophic lake water microbial communities from Trout Bog Lake, Wisconsin, USA - GEODES057 metaG | ecosystem: Environmental > Aquatic > Freshwater > Lake | place: USA: Trout Bog Lake...
CCTAATTTTCCATCCGATTCAAAACTTTCCGACACCTTAACGGTGTACACATTGCCTACTTTTGATGCTTCCATCTGCTCCTTTTTTGTCCATTTTACTGACAAGCTATTTCAGGAGATGACAGATTGGGTATTTTACTATTTTCTTGTCTATTTGCAATTGTGGCAGTTACTTCTTAATCATGCCAAAGCAATAAAGGGATGCCGCATAGTTTATTGAGGCATCTATATCACCAGTTGCCTTTCCTTTTATTCAATTGTCTTTGTGAAGTTGTTTCAAAATGAAGTTGTGTTCTACAGGTTGAGCAACTTTGTATGCGTCTTCTCTGAAAGTATCAAAGTCCTGCAACAATTGTTTTTGATTTGCTTTTACGATATAATATTTATCAAACTGAGTTTTGTAGAATGGGGTGCCAGTTAGTTTTGTTTGGTATAAATTATCCAAGTACTGCTTTACCTCTGCCATATTATCCTTGTTGCCTTTAAAGTTATTCAAGAATTTAAACTCAACATATTCAATTGCTCTCAAGTCAGAAACCACTTTCCACATCTTACTCAAAGCGTCTTTCACTTTTAGGGCTTGCTTGTATTGAGGCGTGTTTGGATAAAGCGAAAGATTGATACCCTTTGCCAATTCCTCACTAGAAAAAGTACCAATTACCGAAGTGTCAATCATCAATTGTTTTGTCCCTTTGCTATTCTTGAATTCAAACTTCTCCACTGATAAATCATTGATAAAAGGTACTAACTCCAAACCTTGCTTCTGCCCTTGAGAAGTGGGGAAAGGCAAAGCATTTTCTCTAACCTTAAACTCAACACCATCTTTTCCAGTTACATAATCGCTCACAACAGCATTTTTGCTTTGTTTGCTACTAATCTTTGCGTCTTTATCAATCACTATCTCAGAAACATACAGCGGGGCATTTGTCGTTTTCAAGAATTGATAGGCCATAATCAAATGACCCGCACTACCCGGATGCACTCTGTCTGGTCCAATGATAGTAGCCGTAGAATCTTTCTTTTGTAGCTCGGTATCTATATCATGAAGAATAGTCCAATAGTCAACCACAGGCAGTTTATATTTATTTCCCAATGTTTGAATGTAATCTGCACAACGCTTCAAGGCATCGTTTGAACCAAAGTTATTGACAGCTTTCAACTTAGCAGTCTGGTCGTAAATGGTTGGCTTCTGTAAAATAACCTTAATGCCTTTTGAAAGAAAGATATTGACAATACTATCCAACCTAGCCTTATAAGTGGCAATCGCTTCCTCTCTTTTTGCCAACGTATCGGCATTTGTAGTAGGATATAAACTATACAAACTACGGTTCACATCATTCATCCCCAATTTAATTATTGCATGCGTGGGACGATGAATTAAAATATCATCATCCATCCTCCTCAATACACCACTACATACATCGCCTGAGATGCCACAGTTGAAGAAAGTAACAGGCTGGTCGGGGAAATGGGTTACATAATACAACATAATGTTGTGGTAGAACTCACCATTGCTGGTAATACTATTACCCACAAAACAAACCCTATCACCCTTATGAAACAAATTATCTTGGGCAAAAACAATCGCATTGATAAACAAGCAAACAATAAGCAATCTCAACTTCATATTTCTATTTTTAAATAAACTACAATGAACGCAAAGGTTTACACAAAGGACACAAAGTAAGTAAAGTAGTTTAACACCCAGTGTCCTTTGAGCCAAACATCGTTGCTTTGTGGTAGCCTTTGCTTCCTTATCAACCCTTGCCCACCTCTATTTTTTGGGAGAATATGCTACTTGGGAATTATTGCGTACTACGAGGAAATAACTCAATCTGACACTAGGTTTATTGCATCTGACATTGGGTTTCAGTATCTCTGAGTAGAAAAACCCTCCCTGACAATAAAATATGCTTTTTTACAGCTAAAGTGGTTATTAAGCCCCATTTTTCGTTTTGAGTTAATTATTTGATATTCCTTATGCAGGTTTAGATTGATAGGAACTGCGTTAAATTTTTAGCCTTAGGCGATGACTATGGCTGCAAAACTTGCCTTGTTCCAATCAAAAAACAGACATAAGTAATTCTAAACAATTAACTCAAACAGCTTCTCATCGTCCCCAAACAAAAATCCCCGCTCACTTTGCAGTAAGCAGGGATTTTTTATTTGTAAGCTTGGGAGATTAGTATCCACCCATACCGCCCATATCAGGAGCTCCGTGAGAATGAGCTTCTTCTTTCTTAGGCTTGTCGGCAATTACACATTCTGTAGTCAACAACATACCTGCAATTGAAGCAGCATTTTCCAAAGCTACACGGGTAACCTTAGTTGGGTCGATAACACCAGCAGCCAGTAGGTGTTCGTAAACTTCAGTACGTGCATTGAAACCAAAGTCAGCTTTACCTTCCTTGATTTTTTGTACCACGATAGAACCTTCGATACCACTGTTGACCACAATCTGACGAAGAGGTTCTTCAATAGCACGCTTAACAATTTGAATACCTGTTGTTTCATCAACGTTTTCACCTTTCAAACCTTCAAGGCTTTCGATAGCACGGATGTAAGCAACACCACCACCTGGAACGATACCTTCTTCAACTGCTGCACGAGTAGCGTGTAAGGCATCATCAACACGGTCTTTCTTTTCCTTCATTTCTACTTCTGTAGCAGCACCAACATAAAGAACTGCAACACCACCGCTCAATTTAGCCAAACGCTCTTGTAGTTTTTCACGATCGTAATCAGAAGTTGTATTTTCTACTTGTGCTTTGATTTGATTTACACGAGCCTTAATATCTTCCTTAGTTCCTTTACCACCAACGATTGTTGTGTTGTCTTTATCAATTGTGATAGAAGATGCTTGACCCAAATAAGTTAAATCAGCATTTTCTAATTTGTAACCTTGCTCTTCGCTTACCACTGTACCAGCAGTAAGGATAGCAATATCAGTCAACATTTCTTTTCTTCTGTCACCAAAACCTGGCGCTTTTACAGCTGCAACCTTGATAGTGCCACGCAATTTGTTTACAACCAATGTAGCCAATGCTTCACCTTCTAGGTCTTCAGCAATGATTACCAATGGGCGACCGCTTTGAGCAACTTTCTCCAAGATGTGAAGGATGTCTTTCATTGCAGAAATCTTCTTATCATAGATTAAGATGTAAGGATTTTGCAATTCAGCTTCCATCTTTTCGCTGTTAGTAACGAAATAAGGAGAGATATAACCACGATCAAATTGCATACCTTCTACTACATCAACTGTAGTGTCAGTACCCTTAGCTTCTTCAACTGTGATAACACCTTCTTTACCAACTTTAGCCATTGCATCAGCAATCAATTTACCAATAACAGCATCACTGTTAGCAGAAATAGTAGCTACTTGTTCAATCTTTTTGTGGTCGTCACCAACTTCTTGAGATTGAGATTTCAAGTTTTCTATAACCTTAGTTACTGCTTTGTCAATACCTCTTTTCAAATCCATTGGGTTAGCACCAGCAGCTACGTTCTTTAAACCTTCGCTGATGATAGACTGAGCCAAAACAGTTGCAGTAGTAGTACCATCACCTGCAATATCAGCAGTTTTAGACGCTACTTCTTTCACCATTTGCGCACCCATGTTTTCAATTGGGTCGTCCAATTCAATTTCTTTAGCTACAGAAACACCATCTTTAGTTACTTGTGGTGCACCGAATTTTTTTTCTATAACCACGTTGCGACCTTTTGGTCCCAATGTTACTTTTACTGCGTTTGCCAATGTGTCAACGCCTTTTTTCATTTTGTTCCTTGCTTCGATGTCGAAGAAAATTTGCTTTGCCATTTCTTAATTTGCCCCTATCCCCTAGAGGGGGACTTTGACCTACGGGACTGATAGGTTTTAATTTTAAACAATTAGAATAAAATGATTTTGCTTACACCCCTTCAGGGGCTGGGGGCTAAACGATTGCTAAGATGTCGCTTTCTCTCATTATCAATAGGTCTTGTCCTTCTACGGCGATTTCTGTTCCGGCATATTTACCGTACAAAACAGTGTCACCAACTTTTACTGTCATTGGTTCATCTTTTTTGCCAGTTCCAGCAGCAACAACTACCCCACGTTGAGGTTTTTCCTTTGCAGTGTCTGGGATGATGATTCCACCAGCAGTCTTTTCTTCAGCAGCAGCTGCTTTTACAATCACTCTGTCGTGCAGAGGTGTGATGTTTAACTTTTCAGAAGCCATAATTATTAATTTTTGAGTTAAAAATAAAATTTAGAAGTAAGTTACCGATTATTATGCCACAGCATTTAATCAAGCCAAATTTTCAGTTGATGATGCTTTTGCAAGAAATACGGTTTAGGGATTTGACATTACGTGTGAAAAACTTGCATACCCACTTGTAGGGACGTGCCAAAATTGCATAGTAGCTTTAGATTTAAGTCGAGAGGGATAAGTCTTTATGTGTAAAAGACGAAATCTGTATTTTTTTTCATCCTTCTGGTATATCCGAATGAGTCATTTGAATATCCGAATGTCCTTCCCAGATATCATTCTAACTAATTCGAATATTCGTTTTTCTTATTTGGATATCTAAACATCTCATTTGGATATCCGAATATCCTTCCCAGATATCATTCTAAGGCATTTGGATATTCAAATGACTCATTCGGATATACCAGAAGGATGAAAAAAAATACATTAACCACCCTTTTGAAGCTGTGAAAGCGTTGCTGCTGTTGAATAGCAGCTAAGATTATGTGTTCTTTACCAATAAATGGAAGGGATTTATGCTGGTGTATTATATTTACAAATGCGGTAATTATATCGTTCATACGAATATTGGTGAAAAAATTAATTAGAATGAATAAAGCAAATTTAAATTTTTATCTTGATGGTTATAAACTTGCAATAAATAACTCTGAATGCTTATTTAAAGTTGCTTCCAATGCAGCAACTGAAAATATTTTTGGAGTAGCTTGTTCATTAAATGTTTTGTCTGCTGAAGAAGCAATCAAAGCAGTATGTCTTATGATAAAACATTACAATCCTAAACTTTTTAAAAATCCTAAGGATTTTAGGTTAATATTTAAAGACCATAAAACTAAACATGATGGATTAATAGAATTTTTAAAAATTGAAATTGAGAATATTAATAAGTCATTAAAGTTTTATTTGAAAATTTTGGAAGAGGAAAAGGAAGTAAATGATAAAATACCTATTGAATTTATGTCTTCACTAAATCAACATGGTAAGGATGTTCATAATCATGGGAAAAAAGTATTAGAGTTGTCAAAATATATCATAGATGTTAAAGATGCTGTAGAATGGTTGAAAAATGCTAACACATTGAAGAATGACGGACTATATGTTGATCAGGATAATTTTCATTGGAAAACACCACAGAGTTTTAATCAAGAGGATTATCTGAAGGGAATGAAAAATACAGAAGCGATTGTCAAGTATGCAAGATTCCTAGAATATCTTTATAATTACATCAAAGTGTAAAGCAGAATAGCCAAATAGATATTAATAACGCAATCACTCTTCTGATTTATTTATATTCGCAGTTACGATTAATCCTTTAAAAATGATTAGTGAATTTTGGATTTATTCGTTTAGAAATTAATAAGAAAAATATTTAAATTAGGTTATGAAAAAATTTGTGCTAGTATCAGTTTTGATTTTATCATTTCAATTTTCATTTGGACAGATATTAAAAATCAAGAAACAGCTAAAAGAATGTTTATTCGAAACTGAAAGACCAATTACCAAATTTGATTTAAGAAAGCTTCTAAACACATCAAATAATTTCAGCGATATACATGAATACACTTATGATAAATACGATGTAATTAGTTATGATTTTGAAACAAATTATAAACTAAGTTACACTAAGGATTGCACTCATAAACAATCTTCAGTTTGGTACATAAAAGGGACAGATGAAGAATTTGCATTTGGATATGAATTATATTTTCCATCTGAAAATTTTGAATCAGCATCAAATCAATTAACTGAGTTGGTGAATTTTTTTAAACCAATATCTTTTAAAGTTAGTGATGAACATTCTGATTTATTAAGCAGGAATAGGTCATTCACAGCTTATTCAACAAAGAGTAAGTATGACAATACTAAATTTTATTCAATTATTGATTTAAAGTATCGAAAAGTTGAAGGAAAAGAAGGTGAAAATATGGTGCCAGCACCTGGTGAATATTATGTAGTCTCATTTACTTACTACAATGGAAATCTGTAAACCCTAACTGGTGCAGGAGTATCAAAGCCTTAATAGTACACACCGAAAATCAGGAACTCGGTCAGGACTCCCGTCCTGTTCGTAGCTGTTACTAAACGGTATTGTAGTTGTTAGAGTAAAATAGATTAGTTTTGGAAAACTTACATAAACACTATTACAATGGATGCGCTTGAAATTGATATAATAAAAAAAATGTACCCCGACGAATGGGTTTTAATTGGCAATCCGATAATGGATGAACCCGAACTAAATGTGCTATCAGGCATCCCTATCTTGCATAGTAAAGACAAAAAAGAACTTTATTACTTGGGAAGAAGTAAAACTGGCGACTATAATACCATTACTGTTGTATACACTGGCAAAATTGCATCTGCGAGGGTAATGACAGGAATCTTTAACAGCAGCAAAAGATGAAATATCATTTTGAAAGAATGTTCGACTCGGGTTCTATCATTGTAAGCCTAATTGTTGACCATAAGTATAAATTCAGGATGATACTTGATACGGGTTGTTCAAATACAACGATTGATAGCAATGCCTTGTATATATCTGGTTATGAAATGAAGGATAAACAGGGCGACGTAGAAATTGAAACTGCCAATGGAATTGTTTATTCCGAAATGTTTGAAATAAAACATATTAACTCTCTAGGTATAATCAAGGACAATTTTAGTATTCAGGTCTATGACTTTATCGGACACGGAATTTTTTCAAATTATGATGGGTTGATTGGTCTTGATTTCATAGGTAAAAATGACTTTTGTATTGATTGGGAAAACAATATCATCACTATTTAGACTCCACCCCAACTAGCACAGGAGTTTTAGAAAATTGCATAACTATACTTATCATATCCCCAACACTTCTTTCAGCTTTGCATGCCCTGTTTTGCTTACCGGCAGTTTTTGTCCTGTGCTTAGGATGGCTAACCAAGTTTCTTTTTCATAAGGTTCAATGCGGGTAATCAATTGCACATTGACGATATAGGAACGATGAATCCGAACAAATTGTTGCGCTGGAAGGGTTTCATCGAAATGAGCCATTGTCTTCTTTTTAAGGAAATGACCATCGGCGGTAAATATTTTTACATAATCATCTGCTGCTTCTATAAATTGGATTTGCATTACGGGTATTATCCTGATTTTGCCGCCATCTTTCAATACAACCCTTGTTATTTGTTGTGGCGAAAGGGCGGCAGTTTCTAAAACTCCTTCGGTAGCTTTCGTTTCTGTGGTTTGCTGAATTGCTTTTTGCAAGGCTTTCTCAAACCTGTCCTTGCTGAATGGTTTCAATAGATAATCTACTGCATTGCTTTCAAAAGCTTTCAGTGCATATTCCTCAAAAGCTGTTGTGAAAATTACTTTAGGCAGGCTCTCTACTAGTTCCAACATCTCGAAGCCATTGATTTTTGGCATCTGTATGTCCAAGAAAATAATTTGGGGCTGATGTTGTTGGATGGCTTTTAATCCTTCGAAACCATCATTGCATTCTGCCATAATCTCTATGGTTGGATGGCTTTGCAAATACTCCCGCACGATGCTTCTTGCCAACGGTTCATCATCAATTATTATACATTTCATATTACTTGGGGTATATTAATTTGGGTGATAAAAGAGTTTTCTTCTTGTTTTGTTTGCAGCAAATCGTTTCTTCCAAATAATAAAAACAACCGCCTTCTTATTGATTGCAGTCCAAAACCTGTTCCTTGCAATGGCTGTGCAGTATCGGCATCGTAAGGGTTTTGTATCGTTATCCGAAGCATTTTTTCTACCTCTTTTGCCTCAATCATGATTATTACCGCCCCAATGGTATCGTACAATCCAAACTTTATGGCATTTTCTACCACCGGTTGCAACAAAAGTGCTGGTATTTGCCAATCTCCAATACCTTCTTCTATGTTATTTCAGTTTGTAATCTATCGCCAAACCTTACTTTTTCTATTTCTAAGTATAGTTTCAAATGCTCCAATTCTTTCTCCAAAGTATTCCAATGATGGTCTTCTTGGCGCAATGTCCCCCGTAAAAAATCGGATAATTGCTGAATCATAAACCTTGCTTTTTCGGGGTGACTATTTGTCAAAGCACTGATTGAGTTTAGGCTATTGAATAAAAAATGTGGTTGCAATTGCTGCCTAAGCTTGGATAGTTCTGCGGCCGTTGCTAATTTTTCTATCTCTTTATTGTATTCTTCCACTTCCGATTCCTTTTTCTGCGTGTACCACAACAAGCTGACGGTGGACATGAAACAGATGATTAAAAATAAAAACCCAAAACGGATAGTGGAAGATTTTTGAAGGAATGTGGTATATAAAACATCGTTCCGGAATATTGCCCAAAGTATCACCCTCAACCCAATCAAACAAAAGCAACCCAACACCAAACTGATGACGATGATGTAGCGATATTTTTCTTGGCGTGGCAAATAGTACCGCATGTTGTTGAAAACCACGAAACAAGCGAGGCACAAAAAGATGTTGCTCACGAGACTATCCGTGAAGGCCTCTAGCATAGTGAAGCCAGATTTTTGAACAACATCTACTTGTATGAACAGAAGAAGCAGCCACCAAACGATGAATGTCAGTAAATATCTGTTCTCAAATCTTTTCTTGGTAAACACATCTTGAGTTTAATGGAGCAACTATATTTCTACAATTATAAGACTATTTGCTTCTACAATCCAACTGTGGTTTGTAAGGATTCTAATTTGTTATTGATAAACCCCCTTGATTCTTAACCTCAATCTGCTATAGCAAATTGTAAATAACCTATAGCAAATTACAAATCTTCGATAGCAAATTACCAATAACCTATAGCAAATTGTCAATAACCTATAGCAAATTATGAATCTTCGATAGCAAATTATGAATCTTCGATAGCAAATTATCAATGCTAATAGCTCTTTATCTCAATCCCTGCAAACACCGAACTTCCCCTCAATACCAATACCTTATTGGGGTCTGTGGCATCAGTGAACCTTCTTTTGTCATCCACACCGTGAAATGCGCCGTCTATTTCATTTCGTACAGTCCAATGTGCCGGCACCCTTATTTCTATTCCGCCCAAAACCTGTTCAACCTTTACTATGGCAGTACCTTGAATATCTGCCTGCATAAAATCTAGTTCAACACCACCAAAAATGCAAGTTATTTCTCCTCCTTTAAAATTCTTTGATAGTATATTCCTCTTAATCCCACTAAAAACGGAGTTGATAAACAATGAATCTTCACCATCCGTTTCGCCCAAAATGGTATTACTCGTCCCAAATTCCTCCCCCATTTTACTTTCCCATCTTCTTCTACGCCATTCACCTCTACGTCTAAAACACCTGCTTTGGGGAAAAAGGATAAAGATGAGGCCAACAAAAATGATCATCACAGGCAATAGATATTGGTGGAGATTAGCATCAACAAGCCTTTCGTCGAGTAGAAAATAAGTGCCTAATCCCATCAATATTAGCCAACCGCCGTTCTGAAAACGATGTTTTAGTCCACTGTATAAACCGATGGCAATAAGTATCATGGGCCATGAAAAAATCCAATAGGGTATTGGTGCACCTAGCTTACTTGCCAACAATAAACCTCCGCCAATGATGAACATAGCTCCCAGCCAAAACCTGTTATTTCTTTTGTACTGACTGAATTGATTGTCTTCCATTTTATTTATTTTTAGTTTGATAAGACAAAAGTATGATTGGTGGTATCCTCAGCACAAGTCACTTTAGGTTAGCTACACCGAAAGGGCGGTGGGTAATGGTATTTTGTAGGTTAAAGAAATTTACCACATAGGCACAATAGCCACATAGAAAAAAGAAGACATAAGAAAACAATATAAAAACTATGTGCCTATGTGGTAATTATTTATTGCCTCTTGTGTAGGCTATTCATATACATCCGCTCCACTTTTTCCCTTGCCCAAGGGGTTTTGCGCAAGAAAGTAAGGCTCGATTTAATGCTTGGGTCGTTCTGAAAACATTTGATGTTTATCCGCTCTCCCATTTCTTCCCAACCATATTCTTTTACCAAATGATTCAATATCATTTCGAGGGTCACGCCGTGTAGTGGGTTGTTGCTTTGAGTATTTTCCATTGTGCAATGATAACTATTAAAATTTATTGCCACAGAGGCACAGAGAAAACAGAAAAGAAAATAAATCTTGTTCTTCCTTGCTTTCTCTGTGCCTCTTTGGCAAAATAACATTATCCCAAACCAAACTCTTCGTGCAGTTTCGGTATCACCACATCCTGAAAACCTTTTTTGAATAATCTTTCTTGAAAGTTTTGTTGCACATCATATTCTCCGTGAACAATAAAAAACTTCTTCACCTTTTTTGCATCTTGACAAGATAAAAACTGGCTCAAATCATCATAATCGCCGTGGGCACTAAGGCTGCGCATCACGCCAACTGCGGCAACTACACTGTGTTCTTCTCCATAAATCCTAACCTTCTTTGCGCCCCGCATCAGTCTGCCACCCAAAGAAAACGGCTCGCAATAACCAACAATCAGTATGGTATTTCTTTTGTCGTTAATGGTGTTTGCAATGTGGTGTTTTATCCGTCCCGCATCTGCCATACCACTTGCAGCGAGTATGATGCAAGGTTGATTTAAGGAATTAATCGCCTTACTTTCTTCGGCATCGGCAGTAAAAGTAAGACTAGGAAAATCGAATGGGTCTTCATCCGTTTCCATCAATTTATGAATCCTATTATTGAAATATTTGGAATAACTCTTCACAATCTTCGTCACCTTCTCACTCAATGGACTATCCACAAAGACCTTAACATGCGGCAGTTTCTTATCCAAAAACATTTGATTCATATAATACAACAACTCTTGCGTCCGTCCCACGCTGAAAGCAGGTATTACCAACTTGCCCTTCTTTCTTACACAAGTTTCTTCAATCCAATATTCCAAATTCTTCAAGGTATCAGCAATTTGATCGTGCAAACTATTGCCATAAGTACTCTCTGAAATTATATAATCAGCCTGCGGAAAAGGGGCTGGCGATTTCAATATCACATCCCTATATCGGCCTACATCCCCAGTAAAAGTGAGGTGCGTTTCCTTGCCATTTTCTTTTATGGATAAATTTACCACGGCACTTCCAATGATATGCCCTGCATCTGTAAACATTGCTTTTACACCCTCACATACATTAAACCATTGATCATATTCCTCTGGCACAAACAAATGCAAAGTAGCTTTTACATCCTCTTCCGTGTACAGCGGCACAACAGGAGGCAGCCCCGTCAAAGCCCTTCTTTTATTCACAAATCGCGTATCATCACGCTGAATCACAGCAGAATCTTCCAATAAAACTGCAGCAAGTGAACTAGTTGGAGGCGTACAAAATATTTTACCTTTAAAACCTTCCCTAACCAATTTCGGTATCAATCCAGAATGATCGATATGTGCATGGGAAAGAATGAGATAGTCAATCTCGGAAGGGACAAATCCAAATTGTGCATTCAAGGCATTTGTATCCTGCCCCATCCCTTGAAATAAACCACAATCCAATAAAATCTTCGTGTTGTTGGTAAGTGTAAGTAGGTGTTTGGATCCTGTAACAGTTCGAGCGGCACCGTGAAACGCAATTTTCATAAACAAAGCAATTTATTGAAAAATGAAGGTAATAAAGATTGTTGGTGTAGCAATGGATTGGTTTTAAACGGGTGTATAAAATTTTTCATTTTGATTGATTCATTGTTAACCCTATAAGGTCTGAAACCCTTATAGAGTTTTGAACCTGCTATAAAAATGTAGCTCAAACCTGTTGACTACCTCTTTTTATCACTTTTAAACCGCTCAATATGATGAAATAGCTTCTTCATGGGGTGGAGAAGCTATTTCATACGATGGAGAAGCTTGTTCAAAAATTATGAAGCTTCTCCATGCGATGAAATAGCTATTTCATGGGACGGAGAAGCTATTTCATGGGACGGAGAAGCTTCTTCAAAAATTATGAAGCTATTTCATCCGATGAAATAGCTATTTCATGCGATGGAGAAGCTATTTCATCAATTAACGATACTTATTCTCATTTCGAAGAAGCATAAAACTAATCTTAATCATCCAACGTTATAATAGGACTGCTAAATTTGCGGACTTTAATTACAGATTATGACGAAAACGATAAATGATACAGAGGCTTTGGTGGCGAGTGTGAAAGATGCTGATTTGCAAAGAATAGGTATAAAGATACTGAGTGGTGAAAGGATAAGTTTTGATGATGGAGTAATTTTATTTGAGCGTGGTTCACTGGCTTATTTAGGTGCTTTGGCGAATTATGTGAGAGAAAAGAAACATGGCGACAAGACCTATTTCAATCGAAATTTTCATATAGAACCAACCAATGTGTGTGTTTTCAGTTGTAAGTTTTGTTCTTACTCCCGCTTGTATGCCAACAAAGAAGAAGGTTGGGAATTGAGTATTGACCAAATGCTGGATATTGTAAAAAGCTACGATGGCAAACCTGTTACCGAAGTGCATATTGTTGGTGGCGTTCACCCTAAGATGACGCTTTCGTTCTTTATAGATTTATTGAAAGCGATAAAAGCACATCGTCCCGAGTTGCATATAAAAGGATTCACTCCCGTAGAATTGGATTATATGTTCAGAAAAGCAAAGGTTTCTATTGAAGAAGGAATGAAACTGGCGCACGAAGCAGGGTTGGATTCATTGCCTGGTGGTGGTGCAGAAATATTTCATCCAGAAGTAAGAAAAGAAATTTGTGAGGATAAAGTAGATGCAGAAGGTTGGTTGCACATTCATAAAACAGCACATAACTTGGGTATGCATAGCAACGCTACAATGCTGTACGGACATATTGAAAGCTTTGCGCACCGTATTGACCACATGGATAGACTGCGTAAACTACAAGATGAAACAGGTGGATTCAACACTTTTATCCCTTTGAAATTCAGGAATAAGGACAATGACATGAGCCATATTGCCGAAAGCACCACCATTGAAGACATGAAAGTATATGCTGTAGGACGGCTTTACTTGGATAACTTCCCACACATAAAAGCCTATTGGCCAATGCTCGGCAGAAAGAATGCACAGTTGACTTTAAGCTTTGGTGTGAATGATATTGATGGAACAATTGACGATACTACCAAAATATATTCGATGGCTGGCAGCGAAGAACAAAGCCCTACCATGAACACGGAACAACTGGTAGCCCTAATAAAACAAGTAAAAAGACAACCCGTAGAAAGGGATACGCTATATAATGAGATAAACGTGTTTTAGAGATTAGATAGGAGTTATTAGATAGGAAATGTAATTTTAAAAAGTAAGTGTACTAATATCTAATATCTACTATCTAATATCTAATATCTACTATCTAGCTTAAGAGTTTCCTCCACCAATATCCAGAATTTTTGATGGTTCGTAGTTGGGTTTTAAAATCTACATGCACCAATCCAAAACGAGCTTTATAGCCTTCAGACCATTCGAAGTTGTCAGTTAATGTCCAAGCAAAATAACCTTTTACATTTACCCCTTCTTCTTTTGCTTTGAGCAATGCTTGCAGATAATCCTGAAAATATTGTATCCTATTGGCATCATTTACCACACCATCTACCAAATGATCTTTAAAGTATGCACCTCCCTCACTGATTATAATGTCCCTCACGCCATCATAAGCTGCAAAACGTTTCACCATCCGGTAAAAACTATCTGCATTTATTTCCCATCCAAACGAAGTGTGGGGTACTTTTCGATAAGCTGCGGACACTTCACTGGCTTGTATATAAGGTATGATTGGGTTGAACTTAACAGTCAGTGAGAAATAGTTTTGTATCCCGATGAAGTCAAAATCAAACTTCATTCGTTCGGTATATTTCCATGCTTTATTATGTAAATGAATCCTATCTGTCAAATTAAATCCTTCCATGTGCGGGTATCCCATTCCCAAAGAAGGTTCTATAAACAACCTGTTCAACAGTATGTCCATCCTTTGTGCAGCCAATACATCTGATTCTTTATCGGTAAAAGGCACGATCTCACTACAAGAAAAACTAGTGCCTATATAAGCATCTTTCACAAGACTTCTTATTATCCTGCCGCCTTCAGCCTGTGCCATTGCCGCATTGTGCAACGCTGGTAAAAAATATTCAAGCCCTATTCTACCCGGTGCATGTTTACCAATCATATAGCCAAGGGTGGTAAAGCCCATTGGTTCGTTGAGTACTATCCAATTCTTTACTTTGCCGCCATACTCATCCATACACACCGTTACAAAACGAGCAAACCATTTCAGCATCAAATGGCTCGTCCAGCCCCCATCCTTCTCTAATTCTTGGGGCAAATCCCAATGATAGAGGGTTACAAAAGGAATCAGCCCAAGTTCCAAGCATTCGTCAATTACTTTGTGATAAAAAGCAACGCCCACTTTATTGGGTCGTCCGGTTCCTTCGGGTAATATTCTAGTCCACGCAATAGAAAACCGGAAAACTTTAAACCCTAATGCTTTAGCCAACAAAATATCATCCTTATAACGGTAATAAAACTCACAGGCATGGGAAGGCTTGTCGCCATTTTTTATTTTACCCTGACGCCTTGCAAAAGCATCCCAAATTGACAACCCTTTACCGTCAATATTATATGCACCTTCATTTTGTGGAGCAGCTATTGCCACTCCCCACAAAAAATCATTTCCAAAATCGCTCGCCTTCAAAAGAATACTTATTAAATAAATTAAAGGGATGAAAATAAGGAATAAATAATCATCAGCTACAATTCTTCTTACGCTATGCTTTTTGGTTAGGATACACCGTTTTCCAAGAATCTGTTTTAGATATTGATATTAACAAGAAAGGCTACCTAAATAGGCAGCCTTATTGTTAATTATTTCTATGAAATAGATTAAATTTACTTTCTTACACGTTTCAATCTCCACAGCGTAGCTACCAATCTGTCGATATCTGAGCAAGTATTATAAAACGCAAGCGAGGGACGCACTGTACTTTCCAAACCAAAGCGTCTAAGAATTGGTTGCGCACAGTGGTGACCTGTTCGTACTGCAATGCCTTCTTGATTGAGTGCCTGACCAACTTCGTCATTGGTGTATCCATCTAATACAAAAGAAGATACGCTTGTCTTTTCTTTTGCAGTACCTATCAATTTCAATCCTGGCACTTCTTGCAGCAAATGTGTGGCATATTCCAATAGATAATGTTCATATTGAAATATATTATCAATACCTAATTTGTTTACATAATCTAACGCAGCACCCAATCCAACTGCATCGGCTATATTACCTGTACCTGCCTCAAAGCGTCCTGGTGCATTATGATATTCAGTTTTCTCAAAGGTTACATCCTTAATCATATTTCCACCACCTTGCCACGGCTCTGTTGCATTTAGTAGATCTTCTTTTCCATAAAGCACCCCGATACCGGTTGGACCAAATACTTTATGCCCAGAGAATACAAACCAATCTGCATTCAATGCCACAACATTAGTGCGAATATGTGAAACAGACTGTGCACCATCCAACAATACTTTTGCACCAGCTTGATGTGCCATTTCGATGATGATATTCGAAGGTGTTATCGTCCCTAAAGCATTGGAGACTTGTGTAAATGAAACAATCTTAGTCTTGGAGTTAAGTAGCTTAGCATATTCTTCCAATATAACTTGTCCGCTGTCATCCACGGGTATCACTCGAAGTTTCAATCCTTTCTTTGCAGACAATTGCTGCCAAGGAACAATGTTTGCATGGTGTTCCAGATGGCTTACTATTATTTCATCGCCCGGTTGTAGGTATTGTTCACCATAGCTTTTAGCCACAAGATTTATTGCTTCGGTTGTGCCACGTACAAATACTATTTCATTAGGCGAAGCCGCACCAATAAAGGTTTGAACCTTCTTTCTAGCATCTTCATAAGCATCTGTTGCACGGGCAGCTAATTCGTGTGCTGCACGGTGAATGTTAGAATTTTCGTGTTCGTAGAAATAACTGATACGGTCGATTACCTGTTTAGGCTTTTGTGTAGTAGCTGCATTATCCAACCATGCAATCGGCTTTCCATTCACCTTTTCATTCAGGATAGGAAAATCTTTCTTGATAAGATTTACATCAAACCCAAATGAAGGAAATGATGAAGATGGAACTGTGTTATTCTTCTCTGGATAGACACTAGCTGGGCTAATCCCTTTTCCCTCCAAGAAATAATAAGTAGGAGCATCTTCCAAACCAAAACCAGTAGGCGGATTTATTGGCAATTGCGAAGAATATTCTTTGCCACCATTAATCCCAGACAAAAAAGATTCTATATCACCAAGATAATGGTCTGCCTCAAAAGGCAAATACTCTTTCAATAGATTAGCTGGTGAAAAGATACTATCCCCAGCAACCGAATTATTATTGCTACCTTTTAGGTTCTCGTCAGGAAAGCTTGTCTGGGGATCATCTATATTGATATTGTTCCCGTGGTTTATACCTGCCGATGGCGAAGCACCACTTCCAGCCACAGAAGCGGGAATGCGCCCACCATTGTTACTATAATGCTGAGGTGCTTCCGAATCTTTCAACTCTACAGTATTACTATGTTGCAGGATAGATGGCGACACGCCCACACCTCCTACAGAAGGCGGAGTAGCCACTGGTGAAATACCAACCGGCGTAGACGGAATAGAAGGCGGCGTGGCGGGCGGCGCAATGTCAATACCGTTACCTTGCGAAAACAATGCATCGTATACGGACGGATGAGTTGATGTTGGCGGTGCCAAAGCATCTACCCCTTGGAGACCACCCGTATCATGCGACTTGAAGAACTGGTTGGCCAGTGCCTCAAGTACAGATACATCCGGCAATCCTGGGTTATCAATATTTGTACTCATGGTATTTGCCTATTTCAACGTCATCCAAAACTGCAATTGCATCATCTACTAACACTGCCAACGAACAGTACAATGAAACCAAATAAGAAGCAATTGCTTTCTCGTTGATACCCATAAACCTCACGGATAATCCTGGTGTTTGTTCACCTTGCAAGCCCGGTTGAAATAGACCAACAACACCTTGACGGCTTTCGCCAGTACGTAGTAATATAACTTTAGATTTACCTTTTTCAATTGGCAATTTATCGGAAGGAATCAATGGGATACCTCTCCAAGTAAGGAATTGTGAACCAAACAAAGAAGTAGTTGGCGGAGGAACACCACGACGGGTGCACTCACGGCCGAATGCTGCAATAGCTTTAGGGTGCAACAAGAAGAAGCCCGGTTCTTTCCAAACCTTAGCAATCAACTCATCAAAATCATCAGGTGTAGGTGCACCACTGCGAGTAGAAATCCTTTGTGAATCAGCAACACTATGCAACAAACCATAATCTTTATTAATCAACTCACTCTCCTGACGCTCCTTGATTGTTTCGATAGCCAAACGAAGTTGCTCACTGATTTGGTTATAAGGCTTACTGTACAAATCGGATACACGCGTGTGAACATCCACAATAGTTTGAACGGCAGCAAGGTTATACTCACGTGGGTTTTCTATATAATCCACAAACGTTTGAGGAAGTGTCCGCTCATCACGTGCCGAACAATCTACTTCAATTGCAGTAGCATCTTTTACTTTATTTAAACGATAAACACCAGATTCCACAGGAACCCAGCTCATTAATTTAGTCAACCAACGGGGGCTGATGGTAACCATTTGAGGTACTGTACGGGTAGCAATCGCCAACTGCCGGGCGGCCACGTCACCCAAAGCAGTCTGCTGGGTGTTCTTAGTTAAATTTGCCATTTATTTAATTTTATTTAATAATGAAGAAAATACTTATTTAATCAATTTGAATTGTTGCAAAAAGCTATAAACATAACAACCCGCACAGATGCTGAAGAATGATTCCAAGGCAGCAAAAAATACAAGCACACCACTTATAAGTATAGTGTCAATACCCACTAATTGTAACAAAAATATAGCGATGCTAAACAACAAACCAATACGTGCCGCAAATCTTTTTGGAGGTAAGTACACAGGTTTAATAGGAAGCTTAAAGGTCTTCACGAGCCATTCGCTGATAACAGCAAAGAGACTGTACTTACCCAAATCAAAGGAACGAAGTGCAAAATCAATAACCAACAAAGCAGGCAAGAAGATGGACTTCGTTACTATATAAGTAACCGTGGTTATGAAAACAAACAAAGCAATCAGCCTTATCTTGCTTTCGTTTGTGGTAGACTGTGCTGCGTTTACTGCTGTACTCATATTGAATGATGATTAAGTAATTTAAATGACATTAATGATTTATCTATTCATTAAAATCAATGCTAATGCAAATATAGAAGTTTCCCCTCCTTTACACAGCAGCTTTTAATGCTTGCTCAATATCTGCTTTAATATCTTCTATATGTTCAATACCAACACTTAGGCGCACAAGGTTAGGTGCAACACCTGCTGCTACTTGCTCCTCTGCACTCAATTGTTCATGGGTGGTTGAAGCAGGGTGAATGGCCAAAGTTTTTGCATCACCCACGTTTGCGAGATGGCTTATCAACTTCAAACTATTAATAAATTTCTCCGCCGTTTCCTTGGCACCTTTTATTGCCACTTGCAATACACCACCATATCCATTCTTTAAATATTTCTTAGCCAAACTATGGTAATCATTGCTTTCCAAACCTGGGTACAACACATATTCAACAGCTTCGTGGGCTTCCAACCATTTAGCTAACTCAAGTGCATTATCAACGTGCCGTTGCACACGAAGGCTTAACGTTTCCAATCCTTGTGTTAACAAGAAGGCATTGAAAGGGCTTTGCGATGCTCCAAAGTCACGCAAACCTTCCACCCTTGCCCTTATAATGAACGCAATATTGGGTAATCCTAGTGGATTGTTCACGCCAAATACATCAGCAAATACAAGCCCATGATAGCCTTCGCTAGGTTCTGTAAACTGAGGGAACTTACCATTGCCCCAGTTATAATTCCCCCCATCCACTATCACACCGCCAATACTAGTGCCGTGTCCACCAATCCACTTTGTAGCACTTTCCACAACTATATTGGCACCATGTTCAAATGGTTTAAATAGGTAGCCGGCAGTGCCAAAAGTATTATCCACAATCAATGGGAGGTCGTACTTCCTTGCCAATGCGGCAAACTGTTCAAAGTCGGGGATGTTCAACCGTGGATTACCAATTGTTTCTAGGTAAATAGCTTTTGTTTTCTCGTCAATCAAAGGCTCAAAGCTAGCGGCATGGTCCCCATTGCCAAAGCGTGCATCAATACCCAATCTCTTGAAAGCCACTTTAAACTGGTTTACGGTGCCTCCATATAAATAAGATGTTGAGATGAAATTTTCGCCAGCCTGTAAAATATTGTTCAAAGCAAGGAACTGTGCTGCCTGACCGCTTGACGTGGCCAATGCTGCAACCCCACCTTCCAATGCCGCAATTCGTTGTTCAAATACGTCTGTTGTGGGGTTCATTATCCTGGTGTAGATGTTTCCAAATGCTTTCAAGCCAAACAAGTTCGCTGCGTGTGTAGTATCGTTAAACACATACGATGTTGTTTGGTAAATAGGCACTGCCCTAGCGTTTGTAGTGGCATCTGCTTGTTGTCCTGCGTGTAATTGCAGTGTTTCGAATCGTAAATTGCTCATAATCGATTTGTTTTATATCCGCTTTTATGGTGTTTATCGTCTATTACAAACAGCAGATTTGTGAATAAATATTGTCAATTCAATAAAGGCTAACAGCTTTTATTGATACGTAATTTTTGCGAACCAGTGCAAATGTATAGGAATCTTTATTATCCTACCAAAAAACCATAGTATTTATTTGTTAATAATAGAAATTTGTCTGTGCAATCCAGTATTAACTAAGAGAGCATAGTCTATGGAACATGATTTAGGTGCTTCAACAGCAGCTTGTTAAATTCATCAGGTGCTTCCAACATAGGCACGTGGCCACAATTATCTATCCAATACAAACTTGCTTGCGGTATCAATCTCTTAAACTCAATTGCTACTTCTGGCGGCGTTACCGCATCTTCCCTTCCCCAAATGATACTACACTTAGTGGTGATATTTTTTAATTCCGACTTTAGGTTATACCTTATCGTGGACTTTGCCAAATACAATATCTGTATAGCTTTAGTCCTATTGTTTACCGTTTCAAATATTTCATCCACAAGTTCTTTGGTAGCTGTTTCTGGTTTAAAGAAAGTTTTCTCTGCCTTTGCCTTAATATAGTTATAGTCACCACGCTTCGGGAAAGTATCCCCCATACCATTCTCGTATAAGCCAGAACTACCAACCAACACCAGCGATTTTACATTCTCCCGATGGCGCAACGTGTACAACAAAGCAATATGTCCTCCAAGAGAATTGCCAACAAAATGAACATCCAACAAGTTGAGGAAAAGGATAAATTGATGGATATAATCAGTCAATGCAGATACCGATATGTTTAGCCCTAGGGAATAGATAGGCAACTCGGGCATTATCACCCTATGCGTTTTCTTGAGTTGTGCAATAACACTAGAAAAGTTTGCCGATGAGCCAAACAAACCATACAACAGTACCACAGGCTCGCCTATACCCTCGTCTATGTAGGAGAACTTACCCAGTTTTTTATACACATTTCCTATCATAGGCGTTACCTCTTTCCTTGTTTTGAAAAGTAGAGGAATATTTGTGTGAGGCACTATTGTTTCCGCTATCATTAATCCACTTTTTTAGTAGACAAAGATAAGGAAAAGAGATGTTGTAACAATCATAAACAATTTAAAATAATGGTTAATGGTTAGTGATTAATTAAAAAGGCTGCTTCAAAGTATTACCTTCAAAACAGCCCCTACCATATAAATGACATTAACCACTAATCACTAACCATTATCAATTGCTTTCCGCTCACCTCACCATCTGTAGTCTGAACCCTCACAACGATAAATCCCAGCCGGCAACCCACTTACAGATAATACAGGATTAGTGGCATCTTTCAACGAAACAACCTTTACCACCCTACCTATATTGTCTATCACTTGAACAGATGCTATATGATTACCACTGATAGTTACTTTGTCTTTACTTGGGTTAGGATACACTGTTAACTGATTACTGTTTACTGTAAACTGTACAGAAACCACCTTACTGTAAGTAGAGGTTCCATCTTTATCTACACTTTTTAGCCTATAATAATTGATGCCATTTGTGGGTTTGTTATCTGTAAAACTATAACTATTAGCCCCATTGCCTATTGCTTTTACTGTACCTATATCTTTAAAGGAACTGCTTGAAGCGAAGTTGTCTGAATCAAGATTAAAGGATTTTAGGATTTGTAAGATTAGCTAGGGTGCATCCTTTTTAATCATCCAAATCCTACAAATCCCAATTCATCCAATTGCAGTATGTAAAGAAAATCACTTCCTATACCTATATATATAGCACCGTTTGGTTATCATCTTCCCCAAAAAATCATTAAAAAATCAAAAAACACATTAGAAAGGTAAGTAAAATTGTTTTTTTAGTAACCTTGCAGGTCTAGAAGGTAAGTAAAATTATCTTGTCAGTCACCTTGCAGGTCTAGAAGGCAAGTAAAATTGTTTTTTTAGTCACCTTGTAGGTCTAGAAGGTAAGTAAAATTGTTTTTTTAGTCACCTTGCAGGTCTACCATCGTTGTAAATAAACGCCTTTAGCCACCTTTCCGATGTTTTTGGGTGGATATTCGGCTTATTATAAAAGTTTTTAAAATTATTTTTAGAGGTAAATGAACGGTTTATAAGGGAGAAACAAAATAATTAGGATTAAATAAAATAATTGTGCAATAATAAAAGTTGGTGGTAACTCAGAACTTGTATTTTTGTGTCTTCTTATTAGTTATTGGGCTTATAAGGTTATTATTAAACAGTGGTAAAGTTTAGCAGTAGCAGGGAATAACCAGTGATTCGTTCACTATTTTCTTACAGCATTTTATCATTTTTTAATTTAACGGTTATGAGTACTGCACGTAAGTTACCTAATTCCAACATCAGTCGCAAAAAAGCAATGAACGCATTGGTGAAAAAGAACAATAGCGTAGTGGCACCACTAACCAGTGCACTTACTGCGGCAACAATCACCCGCTTAAATATTGACAATACTAACTTTAATGCTGCCTACGCAGCCGTTACCGCAGCAAAAGCAGCAAGGATAAAGGCAAGGGATGCGGCAGTAACCAGCAGGGTATCATTACACGACTATATTGGGGTATATTTTAAAACAATGAACAGCAATATCGTATTGGATACCATGCCCAACACGGCAAGATCCTATTATGGGCTTTCTATCAGCAACAAAAAACTCCCACTTGTAGATACCGACGAACGTTTGCTATTTTGGAGCAATGAAATACTTACTGGCGATGCAGCCAGGGTATTGGCGGGTGGCGTGGCAATGGCTAACCCAACTATTGCAGAGTTTACTGCCATTTTTGTTGCAACCGATATAGTACTCGAAACTTTAAGTACAGCAAAAACGGCACTTTCTACTGCACAAACCGCCTTAAACGGTTTACGGACAGAGGCCGATAGCTTGATATTGCAGGGTTGGAACGAAGTGGAAACAACTTTCAGCGGGCTGGAAGCTTCTGCAAAAAGAACAGCCGCCAGAGAATGGGGCGTGAAATACATTAGTATAGGATTGCCAGCAGTGGTTACGGGTATCATTACCGACAGCGTTACTGGCTTGCCTTTGGCTAAAGTGAAAGTTCATATCGGTGGTTCCAACACGAAGGTATTGACAGATGAATTTGGTAGATACAGTATCAACACAAACCTCTATGGTGACCTTGAACTGATAACCACCCTAAAAGACTATGATGAAGGCATTACCGACTTCTCGATGGCTAATGGCGTTGACATGACCGTTGATGCGGTGATGGAAGCAGAATAATTAATTAGTATATATGAGGTAGTAGATAGTAGTGTTTGGCAGAAATAAAGGGAGCATAAAGGAATAAATATATAAAGGGGAAATGAAGTTTTGACACTTTGTTTCCTCTTTTCTTTTTTGCTTTTTATCCACTGGAGCAAGTGTTCAGCGATAGCTGATCACTTGTTTCAAACAGTCAAACCAGTTTCTAACTGGAATAAGAAGAGGCGTTCCGCCTAAGACGGATTGTAGTCCAATGTCGTTTAGTTAAGGATGCTTTCCAATAATACTCCATTAAATACGGGGTGTCAGCCTGAGCTTGTCGCTTGTCGAAGGCGTATAATGAATGAAAGAACCTTTATTATATCCGGTTTCGACAAGCTGCTAATGACATCTTTATAAAAGTTTGAAAATCAATAGTAATATTTTGGCCCGTTTGCGCTTCGACAGGCTC
>Ga0164296_1001607_pt1 | contig 23545 bp, 20 predicted proteins | sample GEODES057metaG_FD_113533 | JGI IMG/M metagenome (GOLD analysis project Ga0164296, IMG submission 113533) | Dystrophic lake water microbial communities from Trout Bog Lake, Wisconsin, USA - GEODES057 metaG | ecosystem: Environmental > Aquatic > Freshwater > Lake | place: USA: Trout Bog Lake...
AGCGAGGATGTGCTTTATCAACAGTGTAATCCGTTGTAGTTCCAACGAGTGTTCATTATGCTGTATGGATAGAGACATCAACGCTTCCAAGAACATTCTGTTACTGTTACAATACCAACAAGTAGGTAAGAAACGACCGGATTGTTTCGTACCAACCAAGAGTAAAATCAACTGCGATACTCCAGAAATGGAAGATAAGTATGTTGAGGCGTGAAATTCGCAATTACCTTTTGTATTTTTTTAGCGTCTATAATGGGCGTTTTAAATCGTCAAAGGTGTAAGATAAAACCTAAGACGAACGATGATGTCCACCGGGGTAAGCGGAGCAACCCGGGCCAACCGTGGACATCATGGATGGATGTATGTGTATATATGTATGTAGGAATTCACATACATGGTATTGTGTGGTGTGTGGATGGGTTCACTTCTTCCCGCCCTTTTTCTTCTTGCCTCCTCCGCCGCCTTTGTTTCCGGTCGCCACCACCGGGCCGGTGGCGGTCTCGCCCAGTTCGGCCAGGAGGGCCGCGTCAGCCGCCGCTTGTTCCGCCGCCGTCAAGGGTTTCACGGCGGCCTGGGTAGCGGCGAGCTGGGCCTGCCGCAGCATGTCTTCGGCCTGCGCGGCCTTCTTCTTCAACATGCGGGCCTTCAACCGTTCGCGCATCGTCTGTTGCTCCGTCATGCGCTGGAGTGCGTTGGTATTGATACGTGCATTCTTGGGCACCTTGCCGCCCATGCGTTGAATCATTTCCTTCAGCGCGTCCACGTCGAACCCGCCGTCCGATCCCTTCATTTTGCCTAAAATATCCGTCGCCTCCTTCATGAGTTCTTCGTGGGACACTTCGCCGCTCTGGATTTTTTGGTTGAGTTTTTCGCCGACGGTTTTGACCATTTGCTGGATCTTGGACGGGTCTTTCATCAGGTGTTTCAACACGTCCTGGGTGTTTTGGGGCGCTTGGCCGTCGGGGCCCGTCTCGCCCAGAAGGGACGACATGTCGCCGGAAATTTCTTCGGCGAGTTCTTTGGCCAACTGACCAATCTTGCCGTCAAAGAGGCCGCGCAGATGCTCGTACATTTCTTCGATTTTCGGGATGGACATGCCGGCGGGTCGGGTTCCTTTGTCTTGGGCTTTATCTTGGGCTTTATCCTGGGCTTTATCTTGGGCTTTATCTTGGGCTTGGGTCGGATCGGCTTTAGGTTTAGGCGCATCGTCGGCCTCGCCCCCCTCTCCCCTTTCCCCGTCTTCTTCTTCTTCGGTATCGGCGGCACCTTCCATGTCGGCAAAAAACGCCGTCATGTTGCGCAAGGTGTCCCCCAGTTTGTCCATGAAATCGGTTTCGTCCAGGTTCTCAAACATCGACGCGGCTTCGGGACCAAACATGGACTTGTCCTGGATGTTGGAGACCAGGGAAAAAAGAATCAGCTGCAGGTAGTTCCAGAGAGCTTGGTGGGTTTGTTCGCCGACCCCTTCGCAGTGATAAAGCGTCTTGAAATCGACCCCGGGCAAAAACATGGCCGGTACCGGCGAGTTCACGTCAAATACCGACGCATTTTTGTACAAGATGTCGAAGAACCGTTCGGGGTAGACGCGCAGACAGTACTCAAACAAAAACTGGTGCTCCACGTGGTCGGGAGCCAGTCCTTGCCATTTGGCCCATTTGGGCGCTTGTTCGGGAAAGGTGGTAGACAAATCGGTCAACATGTCTTGCAACAGGCCGGGAAAGTTGGCGGGCATGGACGCATTGGTGGGGGGCGTACCGGTGGATGCCATTTTTGACGTTTGTATATATGTCTGTCCGTATATGATTATATTTGCATTCTGAACTGAGGTTTTTATGTCTATGTGTCTGGGTGTTGGTTCATGTGCCAGGAAGCGGTATATACATTTTCAAGACTGGCCTGCAGGATCGCGAGTATGGCCGGATCGCCTTCGCCCGACGATACACAACCCGCCTCCGTTCCTTTTGGCGGGTTGTCATTGATCGATCCCAGAGGGATCGATCCCAATACTACGTCCTCGTGGTAATCTGAGAGCCGCGACCAAAAGTACTGCAACCCCGTCTTGTTGAATCTTTCCGTGGGTGATTGAGATTCGTTTTCGCGCGTCAAACCTGGACGTGTGGGCGAGACACTCGTGTGTTGACGTGCGTGGTACAGCCACTGTTGCGAGGCGTGACGATACAGTTCTTCGGTCAATGTTCTGTTGCTCGATTGGACGCGTTGAACGAGGCGTTCTTCTCCATGAACCTGGGTCCATAGTTGCACTGCCATGGGTCCGGTATCGGTATCCTCGGCCACCAATTCCGCGTTGGTGCTAAAGAACCGGAGGTACAGGGTCGCTACGCTGTCGGTCGTCGCCTCAACCGCAGCAGAAGCGGCGGCGGCGCTCGTGGCCGGCATGGTCCACGCGTCGGTCCACTTTCCGCGTACAGGGTCGTAAATATTGACGGTGCTTGCCGGACAGGCGGAAACGAATATGTTTGCGTCCGCGTCCGCGTCCGCGGGCGACAAACGGTTTACCCGAAACGTCACGGCCGGAGATTTCGGAGGCATCGGTACCCGGAGCACCCCCCAACGGTGGATATGCGGATCAAAATATGCGGCTGGTAGTAAATGGTCTGGGAACGGTCCGTCGTGAATGCGCAGGTCCGTGTTACGGGTGGTCGATGCTACAGTTTTCATGCTTGTAAATTTCACAGGTTTGGTTTTTGGTTTAGGAAGTACCGTGCGTTCGTGTATCCAAGCGTCAATTTTACACATGCATCTATGCATGCATAGATGCATGCATACATACATACATACATAGATGCATACAGTTTCTGCGTTCAAATCCGGAATTTCAAGGCAATGGGTATAGGCGGCGACAACGACGGTGGTAGCGGTAGAAAACGCATTCATCGGATCGATCCATCCATCCGTCGCCATGTCCCCCCCTTCCGACACCAATTTGCCGGAAGAACGTATGAATATTCAATGGTCCGCCGACAACGAAACTATTTTGGCCGAGTGGCACGACATTGCCATTTGTTACAAATACATGTTTGAGAAGACGCACGCGTACTACGCCAACCTGAATGCGTGGTACACCATTCCGGCCATCATCTTTTCCACCATCAGTGGCACGGCCTCGTTCGCGCAGGCCAGTTTGCCCGCCGAATACCAGGTATATGCCCCCATGGCCATCGGCACCGTCAACATCATCATCGGGATCTTGACGACCATCCAACAGTACCTCAAGATCAGCGAACTCAAAGAATCCAACAAGACGGTGTCGTTGGCGTGGGACAAGTTTTCGCGCAACATTGCGATTGAACTGGCCAAGGCCCCGGACGAACGGCAAGACGCCGGCCATTTCTTGAAATACAGCCGCCAGGAATTCGACCGGCTTATGGAAAACGGCAACACCATTCCGTCGCACATTGTGCGCAAATTCAAACGCAAATTCAGCGGCAAGACGCCGGAAGAAAAACAGAGTTACGACATGATCAAGAAACCCGATGTATGTGACGTGCTGGTCAGTATCAACGCCAAGCGGCACATGTGGTTCCCGAAACGGGACGAGTACGATACATACCCGCGTCCGCGCGGCGACAGCGTCTATTCGGGACCGCAACCGCCACGGGTCCCGTCGGGGTATTATTACGACGACGAGGACGAGGAGGAAAGTCGGGACCGGGACCACCGTTACCGGGACCGGCGTCGGAACACCGAATTTCCGGGTGCGGCGACAAACGGGACGCGGCGTGCATCCACCGCGTCGTATGCTCATGCTCCTGCTCCGGCTCCTCACGGTGGGGGCGGTAGCAATGGCAGTGGCAGTGGCGGTGGCACCCCCAAACAATCGTCTAAAGATCGTCTACTGGCACATGCCCCTGGGTCAGCGGAGCAACCCGGGTCAGCAAACAACCGACGCAATTCGTACCAATCACACCAACCACCCCTCCCAACTTCGCCGACGGCTTTCCATGCCCAGACGACACGGTTGCAGTCGGTGACCGACGCCTCCTCGGCAGCGTGGTCGACGTTGCAAAACATTTTCTCCACCACCACCGAACCCAGTACGCACCCACCGGCCAGGCATACCCTGGTTCCGGCCTTGAACCTGAACTTGGTTCCCCTGGGGGGGGCGGTGGGAGCGACCGGGACGTTTTTTAGCAACATGGTGCGTCGTACGCCGACGACAGAGTCGTCAGCGTCCCTGGCTGCTGCTGCTGCTGCTCCGCATACCACTACCGCTCCCCGCAGAATGTCACCGGCCCTGGCTGCTGCTGCTGCCCAGCGTACCACCGCTCCCCGCAGGATGTCGCCGGCCCTGGCTGCCCCGTCTACCGGCCCTCGCACCACGAGTCGTATGGGATTCGTCACACGTCCTCCTCCCTTGGTCCCGGACCCGGATGAGCCAGGCGCACCGGCACCGGCACCGGCACCGGCACCGGCACCTTTAGTGCCTCCGCTCGAACACCATAGACTTTCCCAGTATGAGTACCAGGTGGAAGAAGGAATCACGGTGACACCCAGTATCGGTATGGAGATTGACAGGGGGGAAACGCAAGTGGAAGCGGAAACGCCCGCGCCCATAGATAACATTCCCCCCCCGAGAGATGAGGATGATGTATCGGTTCCCCTAAACACCGTGATCGGGACGTTGGAAGCTTCGTCCAGGTCGTCGTCCATGTCCGTCATCGACAACGTCGTCGATACTACAGACATTGAAGCTGCCTATGCCCCCGAATAACATCGACGTCCGAACCGAGAGGCGCACGCATCCATTTTGCACCCGTGAAGATAGGGATGGGGGGGGTCGTCGTTCTTCCAATCTAATCAATCTATTCATTCAACCCGTCAGCCACACAATGAGTAAAAAACACGCGAGCCACGCCAGGGTGGTGGTGATCACATACGTATGTTCCTCGGTCACGGCGGCAAACGTGGTTTTGGTGTACAGAACATAGACCAGCGCCATCAGGACCAGGATCAGGACCGAATGTACCAATTTGGCCGCAATATTCATGGTATCAGACCCTTCCAACGCCGCGAGGGGGGGGGCGAGCGTACGGGACACCGTCCGTAACACGGCGACCACCAAAGACACGGGTCCCCGGATCGCCTGGGCCTTGGCGTCGTCTTGCGCCTGCTGTTTCTGTTTGGCCGCCAGGCCCATCTCTTCCCGCCAGGCCCCGATGGCCGTTTTATCCCCCAGGAACCGCCGAAACGCTCGGGTCAGGCTTGGCCACGTCGTCGTCGTCGTCGTCGTCTTTGGTTTCGTCTCTGTACCGGCATCTTCCATCTTTCTAATCTATGACCAAATCACAACTCACAAACCGTATAAAGTGTTTGCGCTCTATATTGTATTGGGGTAATCGCTCGCACGCGTCGCACCACCGCACGAATGTCCAATACGAATATGGATAGCCCTTCCTCCATCCCTTCCCCTTTCGCATCGATTGCCATAGAGCAGCAATTCACGGATGATCGGGGTTACCACAAAGACACGGTGGTTTCCGCCATCGTCGAACAGTTTATCGATCGGTCGCGGCTCGGAATGGCCAAATACGGTACCACGTTGGACCGTGACGATTTGGACATTATCGACTGGATCGAACACAGCAAACAGGAGGCGATGGATTTTGTACTGTATTTGGAACGCTTGAAGCGGGAGTGCCAACGCCGGTTTCCCCAACCAAAGTAAAGCAAAATAGCGTAGCGTAGCGTAGCGTAGCTAATAAGAGTTTTTTCGTAGAGATAAACTACGAAAAAAACGATTCGGGATTCAGGATTCAGGATTCAGGTATTTGGGGGAGGAGATGGAGGCGTTTCAGCCATGACTTTGGCCCGACCCACGTCAACGTATTTGTACGTGATGCCCAGGTGGGTGGCGGTTTCCCAGACTCCTGATATTTTCAATACATACGGTCGCATGAGGGACGGGACGTGGGTCCCGGTTCCGGTTCCTATAGGTGATGTTTGTGGCTGCTGCTGCTGCTGCACATGGATCGTGTGGTGGGCGTGACTGTGACTCGCATAGACCCGGAGGGAACCGCAACGCAACTGGTTGCGCAACGAGTAAATGTTTTGTTTGTGGGGGACGTTGTACCACTGTTTGTAGTGTTCCAGCAAGGCGTGTTCAATCTGAATCAGGTCTTTCATGACGGCGTAGTTGACGGGGTGAGTAAAGGAAAAATACACGTGCTGTCGGGTCATGTGGGCCGGAAAGGCGTTGTACGTGGAGGGCACCCCCCCGTTCCCTTCTTCAACGGTCATTGGTATTGAAGCCGCCACGGGGGCAGGGGCTTTAGGGCAATTCGTGTCCAGGGAGGAGGAGGAGGACGGTTTGACGGACGTTTTGTTGGTCACCGACCACAGAGAAAAATACAGGTAAATGCCGTGAAATGTCACCATCGAATCCGAGTATTGGAGTTTGGTAAACGTGCCGTCCACGATGTTGTTCTTGCAAGTTTCGGTGAAATATACGCAGTGTACCCGGAAATGCGGTAGGTCACATACTAAATTACAACATCCGTGGTCGTCGCCGCGGTAATGATAATGGGGAGAGTAGCTGTACGACCGTCGTCCCGTCGACGGTGTCGGGGCACCGCTCCTCATGACATTCATACGATCATTCATGCTATGTAGCCGTTGTGAATCTAAATCTTCTAATGTTCCAATGGTTCCAATGCTCTATGTATGTGTATTTGTTCGACACCCCCTCTGTCTCGGTACGCTGTCCCGTCCGTGAAATCTCCACAAAGTGTATATAGATTCTTTGTCGTTTGATACATCGATCGATCATGCCTGCCGCGAACATTCCCGTTTATCAATATTTGGTCGCCCCGGCCGTCCAGCACAACCGCAACGACACCGTCATCGCGCGAAGCAACCTTCACTTGCCCCAGCCCATTCGACACTACCGCAAAGAAATCGCAACGCCAGCTCTGACCTCGGTCCCTCAGCGGGCGTCCATCGGCGGCACGCGCCTCATCGACCAACTCGATGCGCCCGGCGGCAGCACAGCACAGCAATTGGGTAGCCCCCGAAGGTCTTCCACGGGGCTCGACCAGCTGGTGGTCAACTACAAGGACCAGGGCGCCAACTTCGCCCCGGGCAACGCCACCGAACACCCGTCCCGGTGCGCCACGTGCGCCGACACGCCTGGTCCGAGCCCTACTACAAATATTGTCGTGTCGCAGGCCGACGCCGCCCGCCGCCGCGTGCGTTCCAGCGGCATCGTCAAGCCGAATTACAACATGGACTACCAACAGTATTTGAACCGTCGCAACCGCACCTTTGCGCAAAACCAATACAACTACATTCGGTATGGGGATCCCTCCGTGAAACCGGGGGCAAGTGGGTCGCTCGCCAACGTCTACGCCCCCCAGGACGCCCTCTTCAACGGGGCCTGCACCTACAATGTTCCGGTCGACACCAGTTTCCAGTACCAGTGGACGACCGGGGGGGTCACGCCCGACACGACGCCGACCACCGTGCCGGTGCCGGCGGGCCAGTACACCGTCGTCGACCTCGGCAACCTTTTGCGCGCCACGATGGAACAACAGGGCCACTACTACGTCGACGCCGCGTCCGGCAACACGCACGTCTACCTGCTCGACATTGTCTACGACGCCGCCGCCAGCCAAATCAACCTGGTCGCCTCGGTCACCAACAGTACCAACTTTCCCACACCGCCCTACTCGGTCAACCGGGGCGAGGTTGACCAGATTCCGGCGGCAGAGGTGGCGTCCTATGCCCCGTATTTCAAGCTGGACCAGTCACCCCTGGTCGCCCGGGCACTTGGGTTTGCGCCGGGCAATTACCCCGCCAGCAGCACGGACCAGAGCGCGTACTTTGGCGAGACGGGCCTGGCGACCTCGACGTCGACGTCGACGCTGCCCCCCCTCGTGGGCTTGCCCCCGGGCTACGTCAAGGTGTACTACAAGCCCAACAACGCCCAGTACGCGCAGCAGGGCGCTGTCGACGCAGGGGCACGGCTCACCCGACTCAAATACAACACTATTACGTCCAACGCCGGCCTCTACGCCACCGCGTACGGCGCCTCCGTCGCCAGCGCCATGTCCTACGGCATCTCCGACACGCCCTACTCGTTCAAGGCTAAATTCGCGTTTCCGACCAAATGCACGCCGATTGTCAAGGGCAAGGGGAACGGAGCCGTCGTGGAAACCTGTACCAACGTGCTCATCCGCTCGCGCTAACCGTACCAAGACGCGTACGACGACGACATAAACACATTAGACCACAAACGTACGTAAACACAATACATACACACACACACAACATAACGTCTATGATGATATCGGCATCGGACGCGCAACATTCGACCCCGGTCCCTCCGCCACCTGAACCTGATACCGACCCTGATACCGATACCGATACCGACCCTGATACCGATACCAAGGTTGCGACGTGTTTTGCGTGCCATCTGACCGACACCGTGCTCGAACTGCGCGGCCACTGTTTTCATTGCCAAGAAATGTTCTGCAACGACTGCAGCCTCTATGACCCGGATCAGCGAAGCGATTCGGGTTGCCCAGCTTACCCGGATCAGCCGCAGGCCCTTCGAACCAATTCGGGCCCGAATCCGGACGAAGACGCCATCTATTGCCACGGCTGCATTCAGAAATACGCCATCGTGATTTTTGCTCAGGACGAGGACGATCACTGAGGGAGGACAAGGCTAAAATGGCACCCACCTACTCACCCCACCCAAATCATGCGTATAGGAAACATACGCACGATCTAACAGAAATGCCCCCACGGTGAATCTGTTGCTTCGATGAACACCGGCCAACCGCTTACTACACCTTCGCGCATTGTAAATGCGCGTGGTAACGTTACTTTGCCTTATGTGCCAGCAGAAATGCCCCCACGGTGAATCGAACACCGGCCAACCGCTTACTAAACGGACGCACTACCACTGTGCTATAGGGGCTTGACGCTTTGGGCAGGGTTCGAACCTGCGACCTTTCGGTTAACAGCCGAATATTCTTGCCACTGAATTACCAAAGCAGTTTACACCCAAGCTTTGCCAAGGATTCGCGAAGCGAATCCCGGGTTGGTCGGCGAAGCACCCGACTCGAAGGCAATTTGAGAGTTGTGTACCCCTTGGTGGGGGTACAGCATTGTATAGACGATTTCTTTATATCGGTCAAGTGCGAGAAGTTACGCGTTCACGCGTTTATAGATTTCCAGCGCAGTAAGTGCCCCCAGGACTTCGGCCAGGATGTAGGGCACCACTTCCGTGGTCGGCATCTTGCCCGCCGACGCCATGGTAATGGTAACGGCAGGGTTCATCATGCCCCCGGAGATCTTAGTGGTGACCAGCAGCACAAACGCCAAGGCCGCGCCAATCGCAATCGGGTTGCCGGTGGCCAGGATGACATAGACGAAAAACAGCGTACCCAGAAATTCGGCTAAATATTGGTACATGACGGCAAGGACAATGATGTATATATATCTATAGATCGAAATTTTCGGTTATGGTTATGGTTAGGCGTCCACCTTTGTCCATCCTGGAGATTTAGGAAACATGTCGTGCACCTGCTTGTCGGCCAGACCGGGTCCAAACCACACACTCGGGTACCATACATTGGCCGCAAACGTGGACGTCGTCGTCGACGTCGACCGGTTGAAATAGCCCGCAAAATAGCTGGCCCACAGACTGTACGTGCTGTTGGCCAGGATAAAGTGCGAGCACGCGCTCATGATCAGCAAGTGTTCTGGGTCCGTGAGGCGATCTTCAGGACCTTCGGTCCTCTGGGCTTTGACCGTAGGGGGCAGGTGGTGGAAATGCACCGTTGGACCTTCGTATTTGGCCTTGAGCTGCGCCAGGATTGGACGCACGTCGTCCTCGTCGCCAGTGTTGTAAAACAAGTACACGTGCACAACCGTGTCCGGATTTTCTCGGGCCAACATCGCCGCCATCGCCCGGTCGTAGTAGGTCGCCGTGAGCAGCGGGTGGTTGTACGACACGGTCTTGTAGTCGCCGAACCGGAAATGCATCGCCACCGTAATCGCCGCATTTTGCGTACTACTACTACTACTACTACTACTACTACCACCACCGCTCCGCCGGGCGTCGTACGCGTCCACCAACGGCTGCAAATCTGGTATGATGCCTCGGCAACGGTCGATGGCCCGGGCCTGCTGCTCTTCCAACTTCAAAAACGTGCAAATGGTCTCGAATTCCGCCTCGAAATACTTGTACGACTGAAAGTACCCCTCGAGAATGTACAAGGTCTTGGACGTGTCCCGCGAAGGAACCAGCGTCGGCAACTCGATGGGCGTATAGGTGTGCCCCGGTTCGTGGTACAAGTAGACGCCCCCCCCGGCGAATTCGGAGTTTGCCGGCCCTGTGCACGGGTCCGTGTCGCGCAAATACGGTTCCAGAGCCGACAACAACGTGTCCCAGTGCATCGCGCGCACCGTGTTCGTCGGCACGTTGAACTCCGCCTTGCGGTGAAACACACACGCTTGCCCGGTACGCATGGCCAACGCGATCGTGGTAAATATCTGGTACAACTGGTTGCCCAGACCGCCTATGACGCCATGGGTGATCATTCTTCGCCCTCAACAATTTAACTTAACTTCCTTATTACTACACCACGCACCGTATTTTTATACCGATGTATATAGCATACTATAGAACCAAAGAAACCCATGCCCATTCTCAACGGCCCGAATTTAGGCGGTGGATTCCAGGGCATCTCCGCCAAACAAACGGTCGGCAGCTTCAAAGATTCCAAAGATGCGTTGTCGCGGCGCATCATCCGCGACGCGTGGAACAATACCAACGCGGCCGGCACGATCAACGGCCACAAACGCGCGATCGGCGAGTTTCGCGCCGTCAACGGTCTCGGCGATTTTTTGAGTCGCCAAGAGTGCGCGTGCGGCTACATCCCGGCGCCCATTCAGCCGAACAACGTGGTGTGGCGGTCGCGCATCGGCAGCATCATCAAGCACTGCGACGACACCGGCGTGCCGTGCGGGGGCACCAACCCCAAATTCGTGCCGGACTCGAGCGACTACACCACGTACCGCCGCCAGCGGTCGTACAACCGCAACTACAACGACCTGAAGAACGGCGGCGACGAGAACCACGCGTCGTACGTGCCCCTGATGGCGGTGCGGCGGTTCTAAAGCGGCTTCGAGGCCGTGGCCGTGGCCGAGGCCGAGGCCGTGGCCGTGGCCGAGCCCTACTTTACACCCTTGAACATTATAAACCGCACAAAGTGCGGTTCGTGTTCAAGGGCAACGTTACCGATAAATCAATCAAAACGCACGCTTTGCGTGCGGATTTGAATGTTCATCGGTGTACCAGGGCCGACCTCAACCGACCTTCGGTCGGTCCAGCAAAAGTCAACAAAATCAATCAACGAAACGTTCGTATGTAGATGTAGATGATCAACGCGTAAGAGACGACGAGGTTGTAGTAAATGTATGTCAGGTTGCGGTGCAGCATGTTGTCCATATGGACAACGTCGTGGCGTAGCTGCGTCAACTCGGCCTCCAGGTCGGTCACGCGGTCGTTGCACTCGACGATTCCCACAAACGAAGTGTGCGTCGACCCCGACAGCGCCGACACGGAATTGGAGATGGGGGTCGTCGGAACAAACTGACCGGTCAAGTAGGTGGCCTCTTCCTGCGTCGGGGCCAGGTGCACGTCCTGGACGTCGATGACAAAGCGCGGCTCGGGGACTTCGACGGCGGTGGCCGGCGAAGATTGCATTTTCAAACCAAATATACCAAATATGCAATGTACAATGTACACTTACAAAGTGCAAAATACAAATACAAATACACGTATAGAGTAGTTGTACATTTATCGTATATACACTCTTGAATATGAACCATCATCATCGTATTCACCGTCACGTAGGGTTTCATCCCACGCCGTCGGGTACAGCGCAACAATTGCTCCTCGAAACAACCGCTATGAGAATGATGCCGAACCACACGCATGGCCGCCCCCCCACACCCCCCCCTTACAGTTCGCCGCACAGCGCAGCAATTGCCCGCAAAGCGGGCTACCCCGCGCAGATAAACGCATTAGACTTAGAGGACGATCACGAGGATGAAGGTGACTACGCTTCTGGTCACACGGGTGACGAAGATGAAGAGGAGGAGGAGGAGGAGGAGGAGTACGTTCCTGGTGACGAGGAAGAACCCATATATCGAAGCGGGCTACCAGATATTTCCGCGGGCACTGGTGCCGGTACTGGTGCCGGTACTGGTGCCGGTACTGGTGCTGGTGCTGGTGCGGGCATTGCGGAACGGGGCGCCCCCCCACACCTCGAAGCAACCGCGCCCAGAGCGGAGGCCTTCAACATCGACCGGGTCACCCTGGAGTGCATGATGAACAAGTCAATGTATAAGAAATATTTAGCGAAAACCGACCAGGACAAGTACCAGGAAATGCAGGCCTATTCGCGCCGGCTGGCCAGCGTCCGTGAGCCTGTCCTGGACCTGACCCGGCAGCTCATCGACGACTATGTCAAATACAGCAAAAGTCAGAAATACACCCAGGCGATCCATGCCGCGTTTGAGGCGTATATGGACCTCTGCATCACGTACGTCCAAGAACACCCCCCCGGTTCCGAGAACGAGGACATTGACGTCCTCTTTGATCCGCGCCGTATGCAACCTTCCGGCTCCAGCGAGGCCAAAACCGGGGCGCGGTCCGGAACACAGTTGCGCGGCAGGTTCTGGGGACGTTGAAGAATCGCCTTCTGTGCGCTGTCGGAGAATTCCACAAAAAATGTCACGATAAGGTAACTAAGGTAACATACATCGTATCGTAACATTTATAATATGCCCACTTCCAGGCGTTTCACCCGAAGAAGGCGGCTTGGGGTTGAAAGTGGTGGAAACGGAAGAGCCCGCCGTAAGAAGACCGCACGGGTAAGCGGAGCAACCCGGGTCGCTTTGCCTACCCGGGGTCGTCGGTCGCGAACCATGCGCTGCAGCCCCCTCGTCGACGGCCAGACCGCGGCCCGGGGCACGTGCTACACCGACGCGATTTTACAGAAACTCAAGGCGGCGTACAACCGCAACCACCCCGACGTCGCCCCCATCACTGCCACCGACCCCGCCGCCATCCACCGCGAACTGGCCGCGCGGATGGAGTCCACCTGCCCCGCGACGGAAGACTGCTGGCTCCAGGAATTGCCGGCAGACCAGCGACGGTACGTCGACGAACAGGTGTTTGCCCCCGACCAGCCGGCAGAATGGACCAAGAACCCGACCGCATGGCTGTCCAACCTCGACATTGAAAATGTGTTGAAACAGTACGAACGTTCGCACCCGCATTTCCTCTTCCTGGGACCCACGCCGATTGATTTCGATACGCGCGTTTCTGGAAAATGTGTATGGGACGATTTGTGCCACTTTAGTGTCGAAGGATGCACCCGTCGCGGCAAGACCCACGTCGGCATCATTTTCAACATGGACAAGCATACCGGCGACGGATCGCACTGGATGTCGATGTGGATGGACCTGCCGGCGCAACGGGTGTACTATTTCGACAGCGCGTGCAACCCGACCCCGCCGGAAATCAAACGGTTCGTACGCCGGGTCTGCCCCCAGTTTGTCTATGACGAAAATCACCCGAACCAGCACCAACGGAGCAACACGGAATGCGGCATGTACTCGCTGTATTTCATCGTGTCGATGCTCCAAGCTACGCGTCCCACGACGACGTGGGCACGGCGGTTCAAAGGGGGCAAGATCCCGGACCAGGCCATGATCCGGCTGCGCAATGTGTACTACAACGCCAACGCCAATGCCAACGCCAATGCCAATGCCAATACCCATGCGGCGGCCAAACAGAGCGGCGGGGTCGGTGATCCATCCTCATCCAAAACCCGAAGATTAATTCCTTTACTGAATTCGGTGAGAGGAGCCAGCCCCGATGCACAGGTGCAGCCCGGACCGGACCAATCTAATGATCATTCTGTGGGATTTGAAGATATCTATTCACAAAACCCTGAAAATTTTACGGGATCTCCGCTTACGGCATTACCGGCACCATCGCAACGTACCCCCACCCCCACTGAGATTGAGTCGGATTCGGAGTCGGATTCGGAGTCGGAACTACGAAATCCGATACGCACGGATCCGCCCGCATCCTCCTCCTCTGGAACCGGACGTGCTGCAGCCGCGGCAGCCGCAGCCGCGGCAGCAGCAGCCGCGGCAGCAGCAACCGCGGTTCGCCAGGCCATTGCCCAAGAAAAGACCAGATTGGATGCCGTCGCCAACGCAGCCCGCGCAGCCATCCCTACCTTGGCCCGCCAACTGCGCGCCCCGGTCCGTGCGGTGGCGCAAGGGACCCAAAGCTCCATCAACTCTGTCGCGGAACGTGCCCGCCGCGCAGTCCAGACCCTGAAACGGCGACGACCCGCGATGCCGAACCTGAACCTGGGCGCCGTAAAACGGTCCGCCGAGCAAGCCGTCAAGGACCTGGTCCACTCCACCAAAACCCGACTCGACGCGGTAGCCCAGCGAGCGACCGAGAGCGTGGCTCGGATGATCCGTGATCAACGCCCCTCCACCACGGATCGTATAAGAAACATGGCCACCAGGATGGCCGACGATGTCGTGAATGTCGCCGCCCAGGGTGCCGCCCGAGTCGCCGCCGTTCCTTTCGCCGATGCTGCTCGCGGCACCGCAAATACGTGGCGTCAAGGCGTCTCCGCGGCGAACGCAGGACTGGCCGTGGGCCTGCGGGCGTTTAGTAATGCGTTTGACGACCTCCATCGACCCGTGCCCCCGCGCGACGCGACCGTCATCCTGGGCTTGACACCGTATTTGATCGATGTGGTCGACGATAAACATCCCCAACAATTTCGGCCGTACATGCGCGCCTACGCCCCCGCCCCGGCCGGGTGGTGGGGGTTTACCAAAGACATCGAGGATGACCTGGTGCGCATCGATCGCGGCCGGTACGACGACCGACGCCCCCCTTACATTGAAAAACGGGTGCAGTTGAAGGTGCCTCTCGACCGAAAACGCAGCGGCAATCCCCTGATTGATCTCGAATTCGGATCCCGGGGAACGACGCCCTCTGCACCTATGCCTGCGCCTGCATCTATGCCTGCGCCTGCGCCTGCGCCTGCGCCTGCGCCTGCACCTGCACCTGCACCTGCATCGGCGAAAGGAACGGCTGCATCTATGCCTGCATCTATGCCTGCGTATGCGCCTGCACCTGCACTCGCTCCTTCGTCTACGGTCCCCGCCCCGCCTACGACGACCCCTGTTCCCACGACAGTCCGTGATGCGGCTGCCTCACCTAAGGTCCTTGCCACTGGTCCTTTGCATAAGGTCCCCATTGGTTTCACGACTCCTGCTCGTGGTGCGGATCCCTCGCATACGACTCCTCGTCGTGACACGGATCCTACCGTCAATACTGGTAATGGTATTGATCCGTATAAAACACCGCCATCACTTCGTAGTACCCGGCTTCCGAACCCGAACAACCCTCTTCCAGGTCCTCTAAATCTACTACCACCACCACCACCAGTTGATCTCGATAAGACTTTTATTGAACGGGCACGACAAGCGTTGAATGCCCAAGAAAAAGAGGCGGCGGGAGCAACCGGAAACGAAGGCCTTCAACCGAATTTTGACCTCTATCCTCCGCGACCCCCCAGTAAAGAAGAAGACGCGGAGACCCAACGTCTTAAAGCAGCCTTGCCACTTCCTCCAGAAAACAAACTCAGAACACCCCGGAAAGGTGGTAAGCGTAAGCGTACGACGAAGCGTCTTCGAAAGGAACGAAGGCGGTCTCGTCGCAGCCGACGGTAATTTCCAAACCATCATTCGAACCACGCAAAATCAACATAGAATGTTTGCGTGGATCCATTCATTACCAATACCACAATACAAATACCAAATCGCGAATAATGGCCCTCTACATTCATCCGGACAATCAGACCATGCTCTGGGACGCGATTCAGGTCTCGGAACTGTTGCCCCGGGTCTTTCCGCGCCCGGAGGACCGCGCCGCCTGGTTCCGCGACGGGGTCCGGCAAATTTACCAAAAACGCGCCGGAGGCAAACCCGTCCCGCTCACCCCGGCGCAGGTGGCCCAGCTCAACCGCGACACCGTGGGATGGCTCCTCGGCGACCTGAAGACGCGAGCGGTCCGCATGGCCGAAGTCCACCGCCACGACGAAAATGCGCGCTACAAACTCGGCATCGACGCGGTCGCCACGCGGTTCCAGGATACCAACCCTAACCCCAATACACGAACGAGCTTCGCCCGTTCGTCATTGATCACCGGCGATGCCGGTGATCCCAATACCCCCACCCCCACCAACCCAATGTATATGAATCTGGGCCTGAACGCGCCTGCGAACACCGTCGAAGCGCGCCTCGCGGAACAACAGCGCGAACTGGACTTTTATTTAGGAGAAACGCGGCCGGCCGAAATCGATTTTCGCGCGAGCAACGCCGACGCCCCCATCGAAAACATGGAGGCGCTGGTCAAACAACATTTGGCCGAACGCATGGCTGTAGCCCCACTCCCTTCGGTAGGGGGCAATTGCTGCGCTATAGAAATGCCTCCGCCGCCACCACAAACACAAACACAAACACAAACACAAACACAGCAGCAGCAGCAGACCGCGGTGTCGGAAACGTCAGAAGTGCCGCGACAAGAAGAAGAGAGTTTGGCGGTAGTACAGCAGCGAGAGGCGCATACGCTCTTGATGCGAGCAATGGAGACTCTCTTGGGCCGAATGGACAAGATCGACACCCAGATCGAGCGAATGACCACCCTCTTAACTACGGCTTTTCCGCAATACACGCCTGAATTCGTGGTTGATCATGATGACGAGGATGAAAAGTACAGCAGTGATGATAATGATGATAATGACGTTGAAGAGTATAGTGATGATGATATCGAAAACGACGAAGGGTAATAGTTATGGACGGTAAAGACAATATAAACCACAATCTATATTTGTACCGAACCAGACGGTGTTAATGCACAAACTGTTACAGCAACATAAAATGGAAAACCTCCAAGACTACTACATCTAATCTTAAAATATTGACAATTACCATTTGTACCAGAATTGACGTTGATATTCGGCGGAGTAACCCCACCTGTACTGTATCCACCTTGAGTTATAATACTACTGAAACTACCACCACTACCCGACCCACCACCACCACCTAACAATACGAACGAAGAACCTGAATAATTACCATTCGACTTGACATTAAAAATATTCGGAGTTCCAGATTGATCCAACCCATATACAGCAACAATATATATTCCATAATTAAATAAATTTGTGGTGGGTTGGTTGGTTGAAATACCGGTTGTGTTAATATAATAATCGGTATCATTATAACTTAATTGTCCTTTAACTAACCATGTAGTTAAAAATGATACAGGTAAAACGCTATTTACCCATGCTTGGGTCGCCATATTACCACTCGCATCTGTTCCACCCGATTTATAATATGGAAGTTTACCAGTAAACGTTACGTCATTTAAACCGCTTAGGTCATTGGTCGTTAAGATGGGGTAATTCGTTCCACTGATAGCTACTTTAGGTGTTCCGGTAAACACGGGACTATAGATCGGGGCATAATTATCACTCAAATAGTTTTTATTTACCGCATTCTTCGATGTGTCTACGGTCCACCCGCCGCTGTTATTAACAATCACTGTACCGCTGAACGTTTTGATCCCCGCAATGGTCTGATCATATGTCAGGTCGCAAAACAACGTCCCAATGTCCACATTGGTCCCCGTCGCAGATTGCGTATTGTAATTCGTAACGTACGACATCTATGTATCTATGTATCGATTGACTCGAATGAAATGACTCGTTCAAAGGTCCGGAAATATACGTTGTCGCGTGAATAAAATGGGTCCAGGACTACGCCGCTCTCATTTTACGCGACGTTATCATGCGAAAGCAGCATAAACATTGCTCGATAGTACATCATAACTCACGATACGTATATGAATCCTTCTCCTGGTTCTGGTACCGGTCGACGGCCTCGCCGTAGCCCGCTTTGCGGGCAATTGCTGCGCTGTGGCCGTTCAAATACACGTCTGTTTGTGGGCGCCAAAGGCACTGCACACCATCGGCAACACCTGGACGTTGAGCGACAATTTCAGAATTATACGTCCATTCGGGATCAACAACGGCGTCTCCGTCTTTCACAACAGCCGAAAGGACCACCGTTCCCTGCGCCACAATCCCTAAACCTAAACTTCCCCCCCCACTTTGCCCCCCATAGCGCAGCAATCGAAGCGGGCTATCCGTGGTGGTCCATGTACCCCTACTTTCCTCCCCCCGTCATGCCCATGCCCATGTCCGATCCCTACTATTCGTACTATCATCCCCCTCCGCCCCACCATCATCACATGTATCAGCACCCCCACCAAATTCCATATCAAGACCAAGATCAAGAGCCAGAGCAACATCAAGAAGGTCGTGATGATGGTGGTGAGGGTGATGGTGGTGAGGCTTTGGCGAAAGGAACGGCGGTCGACGTTGGCACAAAATCGGCCTCGGCCTCGGCCAACACCGCTAAACCTGTCCAGTCCAAGGCCAAGCCACGGCGGTACGTCGAAATCGATACCCAAATCACGTGTATTGCCGACTTGTTGCGTATCGTCGACGACCATACCAAGGGCGTTGACGCCGACGACGTGGATTACAACATCGATGTCCGGGCTTTGGCTAAAATTCGTCCCGAACTCGCCCAGATCGACGCCATGATCGGTCTCGCCTCGTTCAAGACCGATTTACTCAACCAACTCTTGTATTTCATGCAAGATTTGCACTGTTCTCCTGCTGTCAACGATAGTGGCAGCGGCAAAAGCAGCGATTACAAACACATGGTGTTGTACGGTCCACCGGGGACGGGGAAGACTCAATTGGCTAAACTGGTCGGCGCCATGTACGCCAAATTGGGCATTTTGCCTAAAAACGTTTTCCGCAAGGTCACCCGGACCGACCTCGTGGCCGGCTACCTCGGCCAAACGGCCATCAAAACCAAAAAGGTGGTCGAAGAATGTTTAGGCGGTTGTCTCTTTATCGACGAAGTCTATGCGTTGGGCAACGGCAACGGGACGGGCGGAAAAAACGGCGCGGGGCGCGAGGACGCCGACAGTTATTCCAAAGAATGCATCGACACCTTGTGCGAGGCCTTGAGCGACCACAAGGACGACCTCATGGTCATCGTCGCCGGCTACAAGACCCACGTCCAAAACCAGTTTTTCGGGGCCAACCCGGGCCTCGAATCGCGGTTCATCTGGCAATTCGAGCTGGACGAATATACTTCCGACGAACTGTGCCAGATTTTCCTGCAAAAAGTGGCCGACATCGGTTGGTCGTGGGCCGTTTCGCCCACGCCCATTTCGGCTAAATGGTTCGAAGGCAAGAAGTTTCCCTATTTGGGACGTGACATGGAGATGCTGTTGACCCATACCAAAATTGCGCACGGCCGGCGCGTGTACGGCCAGCCGGCCAGTTGCCGCCGGCGTCTCACGTTGGCCGACGTCGACGCCGGTCACGCACTTTTCCTAAAGAATCAGTCTGCGAAAGGAACGGAGGCCCACGACGGACCTCCCCCGTTTGGCATGTACGTCTAAACATCGTCCATCATGAAACAACGTACCTATTGTGTACACCCTTGAACATTCAAACCCGCACGCCCTTCGGGCGCGCGGTTCAGTGTTCAAGGGCAACGTTACCGGCAAATCAATTGTGTATCAGGCGCCCATCAAAGATGGGCGTCCGGATTCAAATGTTCACCGGTGTGTAATACGTACGTTGTTCCACACCCAAAAATGTATGCCCGGATTCTAATGAATGAAACATTGGAAACATGAGTAAAATACTCCAAGTCAATCCGAAACTATTTGAATTCTCTTCGAGACGGCGCAGTCGGAAACGGACGGAGGACGAGGACGGCGAAAAGAGGACCGGCGGCGAGATCCGGGTCCGCGCGCCCACTGTGCCTAAACGTCCGACCCTCAGCAACCGGAACGCGATATTGAAATTTATCCGGGACCATCAGCGGCGGAACGAAGAAGGCGGCCGCGGCGGCACGAGTTTAAGCGATACCGATACCGATACGGATACGTCGGATTTCAACGATTCTCTCAACTATTTGATCGATATTGCTAAACAGGTCGAGGAATCGTCCGCCCAGCCGCAGGCGCAAGCGCCGGTCGCGGACCGCCGGCAACTGTGGTCGTCGGCAATTGTCCCGGCGTCTTCGAATCCGTCGGTGGCGCGCGCGCACAACCACACACTCAAATCGTACAGTGCGGACTACGGAGGCGTCTCACCTTACGCACAGCAATACGCCAATATTGCCCCGGACCCTCACGTATCGACGGTCTATCCGGACGTTCTGTCGGCCGGTGGTTCGATCCGCCTCGAACCGCCTAAATACGGATGTTTGAAGGGGGGGACGTTACCCACGTACCGGACGTATTACCAACTGAACACGCCGCACGTGACGTCGATGACGCCGCGGCATAGCGCAGCAATCCACGGACAGACTTTGCCCCACCACCACAACGTCACCCAGCGGAGGGATATGGGCTCTTTTGCCGCCGCCCCGGCGCGCGTGACGGATTTAGTCGAAACGTCGCGTTCGGCCGCCGTCCCGCCCAAACTCGTTTTTCCTAAACAGAAGCGGACGGTGCGTCGGACGTTCAAGATCGGCAAGTCCAAGGTGCATCCGCGCGTCTCGGTCCTGATTTCGAACCGCAACATTCGTCGCAACATTACGACGAAAGTACACGACCTCAAACAGGTGTCGATTCCGGAAATTAAGCGGTTTTTGATCAAACGGGGACTGATCCGGGTCGGCACGGCGGCGCCCAACGACGTGTTGCGCAAAATGTACGAAAGTGCCACGATGTTGTGCGGCGACGTGTACAATCACAACCCGGACACGCTGTTGTACAACTTTTTCAACGACGACACGGCCGTGCCGCCTTAGATCCTTCCTCCCTCGTCCCCTGAATTCTCCTAAATTTCCCAAACACCCTAACAATTGGAGAAAGAAAGGCGTCGCGTTTGCTTTAGGCGTCTCTTGTCCCCTTTTCAATATCACCGACACCGAAGATTGTGTCACCATAGAATATATTGCCGACCAACATGAACGCCTGGGCCAAATTTCTCACGAAGTATTACCGCGACAAGAAGCGGACGCAGAAGAATTATACCTTTATGCAGGCGATGAAGGACGCCAAGAAGGAGTACAAGAAACAGGGTGGACAACAGAACCAGAACCAGCAGCGCAACAACCAGAACCAGCGCAACAACAATAACAAAACGAGTAAGAAAATGCGCGGTGGTGAAGGTTATGATGAGGATGATGAGGTTCCTGATGGGACCAACCCCGTGGCGGCTGAACCTGTGTCAGAGACTTCGGATGCGGCCCCGACTCCGGCCCCGGATGCGGAAACGACTCCGGAAACGACTCCGGAAACGACTCCGGAACCGACTCCGACTCCGGCCCCGACTCCGGCCCCGACTCCGGAACCGGGTGCGGAACCGGGTGCGGAACCGGGTGCGGAACCGGCCCCAGAACAGCCTGTTGAAGAAAAAGACGGGTTAAAAGGCGGCAAGTCTCGCCGCCGTCGCTCAACCCGCAAGGTTGCCAAGGGTAAGGGCAAGGGCAAGATGATGCGTCGTGGTCGTCGTTCCATGCGTCGTTAAACGATCCGACGGCGACATAGACATAGCGATCCGAATCCACATAGAAATATAGTGTGTGATATGATGTAATCCAATCCTCATCATATCATCCCATCCTCTCCCTATCCCCGTTGTTCGTTGTGCCGTGAGTCGAATTGAATGGTCGATTCCATCATACTCGATTATTTTCAACTGCAACGTGATTATGCGGCCAAGTATGGTGCCAAGACCGTGGTATTGATCCAGGTCGGCGTCTTCTTCGAGGTCTACGCCCTGCGTTCCCATACGGGGTCTTACGTCTACGGTCCGATGACTCTCTTTACCGAAACATGCAATCTCAATCCCGCCGACAAGAAGATGACATTTGGCGGTTTGAAACGGGTAGCCGAGTACCCACCACTCGAACTGCATCTGCCAGGAAAGCCCGTCGTTGATGTGGACGCGTGGTACCGCACCGTGCCCGAGTCCCCCGTCATCATGGCCGGCATCCGCGACTACCAGCTCGACAAGTACCTGCAACGGCTGACCGAACACGGATGCACGGCCGTGGTGTACGCGCAGGTCAAAGAGGGCACCAAGTACAAACGGATCTTTCAGGGCGTCTATTCCCCGGGCACGTACCTCAGCTACGACCTGGACGCCGCGGGGTCGACGTCGGCCGCCCTCACCAACAACGTCATGTGTGTGTGGCTCGAGACCATCCGGTCCGGTGTAGCCAAATCCTTGGTGAGCGAAGACACGACCATGGTGAGCGGCGTCTCCGTCGTCGACATTCTCACGGGCAAGTCGTCCATTTTCGAGTACCAGACGCCGTTTGACCTGAACCATCCCCCCACCTTTGACGAGCTGGAACGGTGCATGGCCACGTACGCGCCCAGCGAATTGATTCTTATACATCCATTTGGAGTGGGGGACAGTGCGGGGGAAGGAACGCCACAGGTGAAGGCGATTCTCCAATTCATGGGCGTATTTGAGAAGTGCACGGTGCACGTGGTGGCGGCCGACGCCTCGGTCGAAGTCCAGCGTTGCACCCAACAGACGTATTTGAATCACCAACTGGCCACCTTTTTCGGTCCCGACGTGTTCCACACCTGCGCCGAGTTCCATACGAACATTTTGGCCACGCAGTCGTTTTGCTATTTGTTGCATTTTGTCCAGGAACACAACCCCGATTTGGTGCGCCAAATCGCGCTGCCGACCTTGACGAACACCAGTGACCGCGTGGTGTTGGCGAACCACACGCTGCGCCAGCTGAATATCTTGGACGACCCGTCCAACCCCGACAGCAAGATGGCCGGGCACTTGTCGTCCGTCGCCGCGTTTGTGAACCGCGCCGTGACGGCGATGGGGCGGCGGCTGCTCCATCACCAGTTGACGCATCCTACCAGCGACGCGGCGTGGCTCGAGCAGGAGTACGCGCGGATCGACTGGGCCATGCACACGCTGGACCCGCGGGTCAGCGCCGAGATCCGCCGACGGCTCGGGAGCGTGCGCGACCTGGACAAGATGGGGCGGCAACTGGTCTCGCGGCGCGTCTACCCGTCCACGTTGTTCTATTTGCACCAGAGCCTGAGTACCGCGCGCGACATTTTACGGACGCTTGAGACTGAGACTGACCCCGACCTTGACCCTAACCCACCCCCCAACCTTCCTACGGAGAATTCCCCCGTGCCTTCCGTGCCTTCCGTGCCTTCCGTGCCTTCCGTGCCTTCCGTCCCTTCCGTGCCTTCCGTCCCTTCCGTGCCTTCCGTCCCTTCCGTGCCTTCCGTCCCTTCCGTGCCTTCCGTGCCTTCCGTGCCTTCCGTGCCTTCCGTGCCTTCCGTGCCTTCCGTGCCTTCCGTGCCTTCCGTGCC
>Ga0164296_1001609_pt1 | contig 23535 bp, 19 predicted proteins | sample GEODES057metaG_FD_113533 | JGI IMG/M metagenome (GOLD analysis project Ga0164296, IMG submission 113533) | Dystrophic lake water microbial communities from Trout Bog Lake, Wisconsin, USA - GEODES057 metaG | ecosystem: Environmental > Aquatic > Freshwater > Lake | place: USA: Trout Bog Lake...
ACGGTGACCTCTGTGCCGGCGGGCGGCAGGCCCTCCACCGGCGTTGGCCTGGGCATTGTGGGTTCATCCCCGGCAGACAACGCGGATACGACGCCGGACCCCAATGGCGGCCTGAAGGCCGTTGGTCCCAAGGACAATACTCCGCTGCCCGCGGTTGAAAAGGCCGCACCCGCACCGGAAACCACCAACGACGTAGCAGGCGTTGCCACACCGCCTGCTGCAGCCAAGAACTCCAAACCCAATGAGGACAAGAAGACCGAGTCCTCCACCAAGAAGAAGAAAAAAGGTTTGAAGAAACTGATTCCGTAAACTGCATCGAAGCTAAGCGAAAAGCCCTCCACACGGAGGGCTTTTTCGTTGCGTGAAAAGCTATAGAAGCGTCGCATAGTAAAATTGAAATTCCGCCAGTAACTGCGCGACGAGTGAGACATGCCACAGGAATTGCCGAAAGCTTACGACCCTACCGCCATTGAAGATCGTTGGGCCGAGTTCTGGGTGAGCGAACGTCTGTTTGACGTTGCCACGCCATCCGCCGCGTCTGCCGATGCCGATCCGTTCACCATCCTGCTGCCGCCGCCCAACGTTACCGGCCGGTTGCACATGGGCCACATGCTGAACCAGACGGAGATGGACATCCTGACGCGCTGGCACCGTATGCGCGGGCAGACTGCGCTGTGGCTGCCCGGCACCGATCACGCCGGCATTGCCACGCAGATGATGGTGGAGCGGCAGCTGGCCACCGAGGGCAAGAAGCGGCAGGAGCTGGGCCGCGAGGCCTTCGTAGAACGCGTGTGGGAGTGGAAGCGGCACTACGGCGGCGCCATTCTGGACCAGATGAAGCGGCTGGGCGCGAGCGTGGACTGGTCGCGCGAATACTTCACCATGGACGAGCGGCTGAACGTTGCCGTGAAGGAAGCCTTTGTGCGCCTGCATGAGCAGGGGCTGATTTATCGCGGTGCCTACATTGTGAACTGGTGTCCGCGCTGCCAGACGGCCATCAGCGATTTGGAAGTGGTGCACGAGGAGCAACAGGGGAAGATTTACGAGCTGCGTTATCCGCTGGCGGATGGAAGCAGGTCGATTACGATTGCCACCACGCGGCCGGAGACGATGCTGGGCGATGTGGCTGTCGCAGTGAATCCGGAAGATGCACGCTACAAGAAGCTGATTGGCAAGAAAATTAAATTGCCACTGACAGAGCGCGAGATTCCCATCATCGCCGACGAGTGGGCCAATCCTGAGTTTGGCACCGGCGCGGTGAAAGTAACTCCGGCGCATGACCCGAATGATTTTGCCATCGGCCAGCGGCACTCGCTGGAAGCCCTCAACATTATGGATGATACGGCGCATATCGCACTGCCAGGTTCGCCGTATGACGGGCTGAGCCGTGCCGCCGCGCGCGAAAAAATTCTTGCCGACCTGGAAGCACTGGGATTGTTTGTGGCCGCGAAGGACCACACCAACTCCATTGGCCGCTGCGACCGCTGCAAGACGATTGTTGAGCCGCGGCTTTCCAAGCAGTGGTTCATCAAGATTCAGCCGCTGGCAGACAAAGCCATCGCCGCGGTGGAGACGGGCGCGATTCGTTTTACTCCCGAGCAATACGCGAAAACATATTTTGAGTGGATGCGGAATATCCACGACTGGTGCATCTCGCGGCAGTTGTGGTGGGGCCATCGCATACCGGCATGGCATTGCGCCGATTGCAGCGGCATCACCGTGGCGCGCGAGACGCCGGCGAAGTGTTCGCAATGCGGCAGTGAAAAAATCACGCAGGAAACCGACGTGCTCGACACGTGGTTCAGCTCCGGCCTGCTTCCCTTCACGGTTTTCGGTTGGCCTACTGCAGACGGCAAAGCCAATGCCGACATGGCGGCCTTCTATCCCACGTCGCTGCTGGTGACCGGCTTCGACATTCTTTTCTTCTGGGTGGCACGCATGATTATGCTGGGCTGCCATTTCATGCTTGACGTACCCATGCCCGATGGCAGCAAGCGCGAGTTGAAGGACGCTGTACCATTTCGCGATGTCTACATCCATGCGTTGGTGCGTGATGCCGACCGGCAGAAGATGTCGAAGACCAAGGGCAACGTGATTGACCCGATTGAAATTGTGAAGCAGTACGGCACCGACGCGGTGCGCTTCACGCTGGCCAGCATGGCTTCTCCGGGTACAGATATTGCTTTCAGTGAGGCCCGCACCGAAGGCTACCGTGCCTTTGCCAATAAAATCTGGAACGCTGCGCGCTTCATCTTCATGAATATGGAACGCGCGCGCGAAGCCGGCATCACAGTGGACCTGGGCAAGCTGAGTGCGGCATTGCATCCGGAACACGCGCCGCTGGAAGCGCGATGGATTACTGCGCGGCTGGCAGAGGCAGCAACGCAGGTAAACAAGTCGCTGGATGAATATCGCTACGACGAAGCGGCCAACTTCATCTACCAGTTTTTCTGGGGCGACCTGTGCGACTGGTATCTGGAAGTGGTGAAGCTGCGTCTGAATTTTGACGATGCGGCACAAAAGGCCGAAACTGAAGCCGCATTGACGACGTTGGTGGCAGTGTTTGAGTCGGCATTGCGTTTGCTATCGCCGATCATGCCATTCATCACCGAAGAGATTTGGTATGCGCTGTACGAAGGCAAGCCGCCGGTGAAGTCGATTGCGTTGACGCGGTATCCGCAGGCCGCTGATTTTGCGAAGAGCGAGCCCGCGCTGACCGCGATGAAGACGCTGCAGGATTTAATCACAACCGTTCGCGCGATGCGCAAGGAACTTGGCGTGCCGGAAAAGGATCCTGTGCCGGTACAGATTTTTGCCGCGAATCGCATAGTGGCTATTTGCGATGACAATGCCGAGATGCTGGCGCGGTTGGGGCGCATCAGCCAGATGGATTTTGCAACTGCTGCGTTAAGCGGTTCGAACGCACGCAGCACGCCGGAGTTTGATGTCGCCGTAATTTACGAGCGCGTGATTGACGTGCCTGCGGAGCGCGAGCGCCTGACCAAAGAGTTGGCCAAGTTTGAAAAGGGCCTGGCAGCGGCGGAAAAGCAATTGGGCAACGAGGCCTTTCTGGCCAAGGCGCCCGATGCCGTTGTGGCCGGACTGAAGAAGCAGCAATCGGAAACACAGTTGATGTATGACAAAACCCGGGCCGCACTGGAGGCCCTGCCGAAATAACCATGGGTTCCTGATGGGGTACGCCAGCCGCTGATTTTGAGTGACAGCGCAGTGTGCGTTTCGGCAAGATGAAGTGATGTTTACCCGCAGCGGCCATGCCGTGCACGGGCCTGTACGAAGGGGAGAACCGCAGGATGGACTGGAGCAGCCGCCGAATCCACACGATCCTTGAAGCGTCCTTGCTGGAGGACCGCGCAACCAGCGACGCCACCACGGCGCTGACGATTGATCCGGCCCTGCGCGCTTCTGCCACCGTGCTGGCCAAGGAGGATTGCGTAATCAGCGGCCTCGGCTGCATCGCACAGTACCTGCAGACCTTTGCGCAGTTGGAGGGCTACAGCAGCCCGCATATGGCGCCGCGATTTGATGTGATTCATCACCCGGAAATTTTTGATGGCGTACGCGTCAAACGCGGCCAGTCCATCGCCGTCATCCGTCATAATGCCCGCGCGATCCTGGCCTGCGAGCGCGTCATCCTGAACATGATGCAACGCATGAGCGGTGTGGCCACGTTGACGCAGCAATATGTAAAAGCTGTGGCCGGCACCGGCGCGAAGATTCTCGACACGCGCAAGACAATTCCCGGCCTGCGTGTGTTGGATAAGTACGCAGTGACCTGCGGCGGCGGCATGAACCACCGGCTCGATTTATCCGACGGCATCCTGATTAAAAACAACCACATCTCATTGGGCGGCGGATTGAAGACCGTGCTGGAAAAAGCGTTGGCGCGCCGCAAACCCGGCCAAGTGGTGCAGGTCGAGGTGCGCACGTTTGATGAGCTGACCGAAGCATTGCGGGGCGGGGCGGAATCCATCCTGCTCGATAATCTTTCTGTTGCGGACACCAAACGCGCCGTGAAGCAGGTGCGTTCGCACTCGGCCGGCATACCGATTGAGGCCTCCGGCGGCATGCGGCTCGACACCGTGCGCGAATATGCGATGGCCGGCGTGGACTATATTTCAGTCGGCGCGTTGACGCATTCGGCCACCGCTGTGGACATGAGCATGCGCATTACAGCGGACATTTACTAACCGCATGTCGGCAGAACCCTACGACATCGCTGCACTCCATACCGAACTTGCCGGAAGCCTTCATGCCGGCAATGTGCATTACTTCGCCGAAACCGACTCCACCAATTCACTGGCGATTGCCGCAGCACAGGCAGGCGCGCCCACGGGCAGCGTATTTATTGCCGACATGCAGACAGCCGGTCGCGGTCGCGGTGCGCACCAGTGGCATTCCCCAGCAGGCCTGGGCCTGTACCTCAGCGTGTTGTATCGGCCGCAATTGGCGGCTTCGCGCGCGTTGCTGCTGTCGCTGGCAACGGGTCTCGCTGCACAGTCTGCGATTCGCAGGAGCGCCGGCATCACGATTGATATTCGCTGGCCGAATGATTTGATGATTGCCGAAAAAAAATGCGGCGGCATTCTGGTGGAAACATCCGTAGAGCCGAGCGGCCAGCTGCGACACGCGGTCATCGGCATTGGAATCAACGTACGCCACACGCATCTACCGGAAGAGCTTGCGACCATTGCCACATCGTTACACCTTGCCAACGGCGGCGATTACGACCGCCAGAAACTACTGGTTGCGCTGCTGAAATCGCTCGATGATGAAGTCCGCCTGTTGGAGTCCGCGCATTCTGCCGAGGCCCTGCTCGAGCGCTTTGAAGCTGCATCAACATGGGTACGCGGCAAACGTGTTCGCGTGGAGGAGGCAGGCGGATATACTGGCATTACCGCCGGTTTATCGCCGCAGGGATTCCTGCTGGTGCAAACTGATGAGGGTCCGCGCACCGTGCTTTCCGGCGGCGTACGTGCGTTATAAATTCCATGAATGAAAGTCGGTTCAGGGGCTCATGCTGCTCGCGATTGATGTAGGCAATTCCAACACTGTACTCGGCCTGTTTAATACAGGCGGAGAAGACCCCACTGCGCTCATCGCAGAGTGGCGCGTGAACACCAATCGCCATCACACTCGCGATGAATACAGCATCATCTTCCGGGACCTGTTTGCACTGCGTTCGATTGATTCGAACCAGGTGACAGGCATCATCATCTCTTCCGTCGTTCCGCCGATTGATTCCGCACTGCGGCAGGTGTGCGAAGCTTACTTTCATTTGAAGCCGATTTTTGTCGAGCCCGGCATCAAGACCGGATTGCCGGTATTGGTGGATAACCCGTCTGAAGTTGGCGCCGATCGTATTGTGAATTGCGTTGCCGCCTACGAACAGTTCGGCGGGCCATGCATTGTGGTGGATATGGGAACGGCGACGACCTTCGACGTCATCAGTCCGCGTGGTGAATACGTTGGTGGTGCGATTGCGCCCGGCCTGAGCATTGCTGCGGATGCTTTATTTACGCGCGCGGCGAAACTGCCGCGGGTGGATGTACGGCGTCCGGCAAAAGTAATCGGCACGAATACGACAGAGCATCTGCAGATTGGTTTGTACTATGGGTATATCGGCCTGGTGGATGGAATTCTCGAGCGACTGATTGCTGAAGTCGGTCCGCAGACAAAAATCATTGGCACCGGTGGGCTGGCCCGGCTGATTGCGGGCGGATCTAAATACATTGGCTCGGTGGACCCAATTCTTACACTCCACGGTTTGCGTCTGCTTTACGAACGCAATACAGGGACCGACAGACCTTCAGCCAGACGCAAGGCCGAACATGATGTGAAGCCGGATGCAAAATCCGTTGCCGCAAAATCTGAATAAAGCAGCCACGGGCACAACCTGCCCACAAGGACCACCACCGCCCGTGCAGAATTATTTCAACTACTTCACGGAAATTGAGCAGCGATTTCAGCAACGCCGCGGATCCTTGTTGATGCTCTCCACGCTGGACTGGGCGTTGATTGAAACCTGGCGAGAGGCCGGCATACCTCTGGAAGCCGTGCTGCGCGGCATCGATAATGCATTTGACCGCTACGAGGAACGTAAGGCGCGAGCGCCACGCGGTCTTCAAAAAGTGAACGGTCTTGCATGGTGCGCGCAGGAAGTACTGGCCAGCGCAGAACAGACTGTGGATGCCGCGACTGGAACAGCAAAAGATAAATCTGTCTCCACGGCAGATAGCGGGTTTGAACCCGCCCGCATTGCTGCCTATCTAAGATCCGCAGCGCAAGCATTGCGCAATGCAACATTAGCTGCACCGGCTGACAACGTAGCAAAAGAAATCGCCGACAAGCTGGACTCGCTGGCCGCGCCGCTTGAGGCAGACACGCAAAGCTCGGTACAGACGATTGAGTCGCTGGAGTTGCAGTTGACTACACTCGAAGAGAAATTCTTCGCCGCGCTGCTGACCTCCGCATCTGAAGACGAGTTACTTGCGCTGCGCGAACAGGCTGCACGCGAATTGGCGCCGTATCGCAGCCGTATCAGTGCCGCGCAATCGCGGCAGATTGAACAGCAATTCCTGCGCAAGCGTTTGCTGGAAGCGCGTTCGCTGCCGCGTCTGAGTCTGTTCTACATGGGGTTGGCATGAGGCAACCCAAGCTAACACTAACGATTGAGAAAGCAATTTACGGCGGAGCCGGCCTGGCACGCGTACCTGCCGATGGCGCTGCACGCGGTGGTAAAACCGTCTTCATCCCGATGACGCTGCCCGGCGAAATTGTTGAAGTTGAAATTCAAACAGAGAAAAAGCAGTTTGCCAATGCAACGTTGCTGCGCGTGATTCAACCATCACCCGCGCGGATTGAGCCGCCTTGCCAGCACTACGGAATCTGTGGCGGTTGCGATTATCAACACGCAACTGTGGAGTCGCAACTAGAAATCAAGCGCAGCATTTTGCAGGAATCACTGGACCGCGCCGGCATCAGAAAACTGCAATCAGAGCTGCCGGCGATTCAACTGCACACGGCTGCGCCCTGGGAATATCGCAATCGCATCCGCCTGCATGTCACGCTGCTGGAAGGCCGCGTACGCCTCGGCTATACGCGCGCACATACTAACCAGATCGTCCCGATTCGCGAGTGCCCGATTTCCTCGCCGTTGCTGATGCGCGCGGCATTCGCTTTGGAGTCCGCCGCGTATGAAGATCTCGCAGTGCTGGATTTACTTTCTTCCACGGCAGAAGTTGAACTGCTTTGCACGGCTGACGAAAGTGCACTGCAGATTACACTGTCTGCGCGCGATGAGAATTCCACAAATCCGAAATTGGATGCGCTACAGAAATCGCTACGCGAAACTTTGCCGCAGCTGCGTTCACTTGCCTGGCGTGGAAACTCTAATGCAGATGGGATTAATTATCTTCTCGGCACAGAAGATTATCGAATTCCACACGGCGCTTTTTTTCAGGCGAACCGTCATCTTCTGCCGGAGTTGCTCGCCTGTGTGACGACATCCCGCAGCGGTAGCAGCGCATGGGACCTGTACTCCGGCGTAGGCTTGTTTGCGCGTGCGCTGGCGGGAAAATACTCCAGTGTGACGGCGGTTGAATCCTCCCTCGCATCACTGCCGGCGCTGCGGCACAACTTGGCCGGCACATCTGCCGACTGCAGCATCCACCACGCAGAAACAAATTCATTTCTTAAACAGGCACAACTTCGTCGTATACCTGCGCCGGAGTTTGTTGTACTGGATCCTCCGCGCGCCGGCCTTGGCCCGGATGTATGCCGCGCGCTGGCTGCGATTGCTCCGCCGGAAATTGCTTATGTCTCCTGCGATCCGCCGACGCTGGCCCGCGATATGGCAACGCTAATCGCTGATGGATATCGCTGCACGCAGTTGCATCTTTTCGACATGTTTCCGCAAACCAGCCACATTGAAGCGATCGCTCTGCTGAAAAAATAATTCCCTGTTGCCGTGCAGTCGGCGTATCGCTATCATTCACGCAAGCATTTACAACCGTACGTTATGGACGCTGACTCGAAGAGCGGCACTGCGTCACACCCTGCACCGCTGCGGCCCAGGCAACTGCAAGCGGGCATTTCTGTGCGTTCAACACCCATGCTGCTAGTGGCTGCATGTTTTGCCATTGGTATCGGCATGATGCATTGGCGTTGGCTGACGCCTACATCGCTACTGGAACTTCTACTTGGATCCACCGCACTCGCATTCATTGCGATGTATCGTGCTCCGCGAGTCATGGTGCTGCCGTTGTGCGTGATGTGGTGCGGGCTTGGCTGGCTTGCTGCCGAGCTTGAACCGCCCAATAATTCTCAGGCAGCACTGCTACGCGATGCTGATGGCCTTAGTCGAAGATTTACTGGCAGCATTGAACGCATTACACCAGCCGTTAGCGACAGCGAGAGTCACGCATTCTTGCTGGATGTGCAACTTCAATCCATCGAAGACCTCAGCGGTGACGTCGCGAAGATGGCGCCCATCTCTGGCGGCGTTCGCATGATTGTGCACGACGACAGCGACCATGCGATGCAATGGCAATGCGGCGAAGAAATATCTACGACTGCGATACTTCATGCTCCCGACAAATTCATGAATGCTGGCGCATGGGACTTTGCTGCTTATCTCGCACAGAATGGCATCGGCGCTCATGCCACCGTCACCGCTGCTGCGATCACACACAGTGCACCCAGCCGCGGAGCGCATGTTGCCTGCTGGATTCATACCGCACAAGTTTGGGCCGCATCGCAGCTTGAGCGTTACGTTGATTCACAAGCCAATCGCAGTTTGCCACGAACCATGCAACTACACGCAGAAGATGCCGGCGCTTTTGCTGCCATGCTCTTCGGCGACCGCACTCGGCTTGACCGCATGTTGAAATCAAATTTCGTCAGCACGGGGTCCTTCCACCTCTTTGTCGTTTCCGGCCTGCATATCGCACTGATTGCCGCGATCGTATATTTTCTATTGCGAAAAATGCGTATCTCGGAAAAATGGTCGTTGATTCTGATGATTGCCGTGGCTGCGTTCTATGCGCTGCTCACCGGCTTTGGAGAGCCAGTGCAGCGCGCGCTGGTGATGACCACCATCTTTGCCATGGCTCGCTTGCTGTGGAGAACTACGCCTCCACTGAATGCGCTCGGCATTACAGCACTCATCCTACTTATGGTATCACCGCATCAACTTTTTGATGCGAGCTTCCAGATGACCGCTTTGGCGGTGCTCGCCATTTCTGGAATTGCGATGCCGCTTGGCGAATCGACATTTCTTCCTTATGCGCGCGCAATACGACATCTGCAACTGCAAGAGATTGATGCAACGCTCGAGCCGCGGCTGGCGCAGTTCCGGCTTACTTTACGGATCCTGCAAACGCATTTTGCGACTGCATTCGGCCAACGCTGGCGCAATGTGCCGGCTACCCTGTTGCGCGTCGTGCTGTGGACCGCAGAGCTTGCATTGGTCTCCATCATCGTTGAAGTTGCGATGACGCTGCCCATGGCGGTCTGGTTTCATCGCGTTCCATTGCTGGCTCTGCCGGCCAACCTGGTTGCGCTTCCGTTGCTACTGGTACTCGCGCCGCTGGGAATGCTTTCGTTTCTCGCTGCAAGCATCTCGCCATGGCTTGCGCTTCTGCCCATGTCACTTGCCGCCGCAATCTTGCATATCGCAGAGTGGTTTGCCGCCACACTCGCACACTTGCACGCGGCAAACTATTATTTTTCTGCGATACGAACTCCTGCACCAGACGCGAATGCAGCGATTGCTGCTGTTTCATTTCTTGCGATAGCAATTCTGCTTGCTGGAAGAAAAACAGTTCGTTCGCTTTCTGCATCCATCCTTTGCCTTGCCTGCTTTGTTGTATGCAGCCTGTGGACTGGACCGATGCAATACACGCCGGGCAAGCTCGAAGTCAGCGTAATTGATGTTGGCCAGGGAGACTCAATTCTCGCCATCTCGCCGGATGGCCGTTCACTGCTGGTTGATGCGGGTGGCCCCATCGGCCTACCGTTTCACCACGCCAGAAATGATGAAAGCTCCGCCTTCGATATTGGCGAAGAAGTTGTCTCGCCTTACCTCTGGTCTCGCAATATTCATCGGCTGGATGTTGTCGCCATTACGCATCCGCACAGCGACCACATGGGCGGCATGCCGGCCGTACTGCGGAATTTTCGACCGCGTGAGTTGTGGCTCGGCAGTTCGCTGGATGCCGGTGAAGAACGCACCCTGCTTGCCACCGCTGCCGATCTGCACATCCCAGTTCGACACTATTACATCGGAGACCGTCTGCAGTTGGGAGTTCTTCCTATTCGCGTGTTGTGGCCGCCGCGCGAGACACAGATTGGTCCGCGTCTCGCCAATAATGATTCGCTTGTGCTTGAGTTGGACAACGGTGCCAGCCGTGCGCTGCTGGAAGGTGATGCGGAGGCGCCCAGTGAAGCTGGCATGCTGGCCAGTGGTTTGCTGGAGCCGGTCACGCTGCTGAAAGTCGCGCACCATGGCAGCAAAACTTCAACAACACCGGAATTTCTACATGCGATTGCACCCAGCGTTGCGATTATTTCTGTTGGTCGCGAAAATCCATTCGGACATCCCAAGCAGGAAGTGTTGGATACTCTGACGACGAACAACGTGCGGTATTTCCGCACCGATCGCGTGGGACAGGTGACAGTGCTGATGGATTCTGCTGGTCACGCCACCGCGAATGCCTACGTGGCGCAATCGCGATAAAAGAGTTAGGATGCCACCAAGCTCTTTCCCCACGGGAGGTCGGCTTGCCGGAAAACCCATCGCGACAAGAACCAATGGCTGCGGGTCCATCCACTTCGCGCGAAATTTCCAAAAGTAAACCAACAAGCAATAGTTCTGAAGAGGCGATTGAAGAGCAGCGCCTGCTGCGACGACTGAACATGATGATGAACATGGTGATGTCGGTGATTGCGCAGGATGCAACGCTGTCGCTCGATCAGGCATCGCAGATGGTGGCCGACGCGCGAACCGCAGCACTTGCCATGTTTCCGGGCAAGGAGCTTGCGTGGAGTTTAATCTATCAACCGCGACTGCAGCGATTAATGCGCGAACGATACCGCATCATGTGAAGACTATTTTTGTTCGATGCTAATCAGGCTGAAGGTGATGGGCCCCCACAAAAGGCTGGCGCGCATCTGCACGGGGATGTGCCGCGCATCATCGGTAAACCAAATCTGCAGCTTCTCGCGGTTCTTCACCACGCCGGTCTGCGCTACAGGTTGCACGCGCACCGTATGGTAAGTCGTGTTCGGCGAAACGGTGGACTTCAAATCCTCGCGAGTTTCCGTGCGCAACGTAACAGCAAATGTGTGCAGCGAATCTGTCAGCGGAAACTGAAAGCTTTGGTCCGGCTGCAGCGGTTGCGACGCAATGTAAAACAAGGACGAGAGCGAATCCATTACGCATGCGGGGATGGGGGCCTGCTGCCGCTTGCTGTTTCCCTTCACCAAATTTTTTTCAGTCATGGTCTGCACGCCATGTGCACCGTCAAATGAAAACTGTGAATCCACTTTGCGGCGACCTTCCTGAATCAATTTGCCTGCATGGGAGGAACATCCTGTACGCGCATCGAAAACTGCATCGAAATGGTCGGTGACGGGGAACAACATATTCAGCGCGCCGTAGGTTTTTGCCTCTGCTGTTACATGAACTTCGTTGCCCACTGTATCGACATGAAACACCGCTTTGCCTGCAGTAAAGACGCGCCACTCCACGTTGTAGGTGAGCGTGAGGTGTGTGGGAAATGTATAGGTAACCGGCGGCGGCGTAAGCGGCGGCAAAGTTGTGGAGGAGATGAACGACGTCTGTGCTGATGCTGCTATGCATGCACAGGCAAGCAACAGAAGCCATGCGATTTTTCCGCGAAGATTACGACAAGCTGGGATAGAAAATTTATTCAACCTTCGGCCCTCGCTGCCGCTTGATATCAAAATACTTTCTTGGGAATCTGTGCGGGTATCAGTGTGCAAGATACAAAATCAACGCCAGCAGCGCATACATTCCCACTGCGCCCATAAGCGCATTGTACTCGCGGTGACGCCGGTAAAGCTGCAAAGAAAAGCTCGCGGGATTGTCTGCGGCATCCTCTGCAGCAGCGGCCAGGGCCATTGGCGTCTTGTATGCCAGCATACGCGGCAACAAGCGCGGCACATGGGAAGCATAGTCATCGAAGCCGGAAAACTTTCCGCGCAGATATTCTTCTTCGCCACGAATCACTGGCAGATAAATCAACAGGAACAGCAGCAGCATCGCCAGAACCAGCCAGATATTTTGCGATGCGGCACCAAATCCGGCGGCAATTAAAATTGAACCAAGATAAAGTGGATTGCGCGTGTGGGCGTAGGGGCCGGTCGTTGTTAGCTCAGCATTTTTCTTCACGTAGCCGGAAGCATAGGCTCGTAACAGAAGACCCGGCAGCACCAGCAATAAGCTCCACTCCAGCGAAGTGCGTGTCATGGTGAACCGTGCCGTCCAAAGATATACCACTGCAAAAATAAAACCCGCAGGCACGCGAATGCGCCGGGCAATTTTTTTCCACGGCCAACTGGTACGCTCTTGCGTTGCTTCCGTCATATCTATCCTTGCGCCTGAAAAATCAAAACTCACTCACCAGCGTCATGCCATGCATACCTGCCGTTTGTAGTCCGCTCTTTGATTGTTGCAGCAGGTTGCGTGCCGCGTCCAGCACGGCACGTGCAGGTATCTCCATCAGTCCCGCTTCGGTCGCAACATGACGTCTATGGTCGCGTCGGCTGATGGCATGCCGCAGCACAATTGACTGCGTGCCATAAGGCCCGTTGCGTTCGGGATCGGTCGGCCCATAGAGACCGACGACCGGCACGCGGAGTGCTGCAGCAAGATGCAGCGGCCCGGTGTCACCGCCGATAAAAATCCTCGCGCGGCGCAGCATGGCAATCAAGTGTGGCAGCGATGCGCTCAATACGCGTGCGCGTTTTCCACTCGACTCCACTACTTTGCGCGCCATCTCTTCTTCACCCGGCCCGCAGTTCACATATACGGCAAGCCCTGCATCGGCCAGTCCTGCGGCCACTTCACCATATCGTTCGGCCGGCCAACGCTTCGCGCCCCAACCAGCGCCTGCGGTGACCACGGCAAACTCTGCATGACCTGAAGAATCCTGTGCCAACATCTGCGCAGACCACTGCTCGGCGTCCATATCCAGCGGCAAATGTGTATTTGCTGCATTGAGCGAAGTATTGCAACCAACGCTGGCAATCTCCAGCGCTTGATCGACGACATGACTCATGTGCGTCTGCACGCGTTCACTGTAGAGCCATCGAGCCGGCCGTTCGCGCGGATCATCACTCCCTACCAATCGCTGCGTCCGCGCAAACCGCCCTATCACCGCGGAGCGGATGCTGCCCTGAAAATCCAGGGCCGCATCAAAGTTATGCTCGCGCAATTCGCGTCGCAGGTCCAGAACTAATTCCAGCATGACGGGAGAAAACGGCTTCTGTGTCCAGGCGCGAGTATCTGCAAGATGAACTTTATCTACCAACGGCATTGCATCACTACGCGGCGCGGCGTCGGCGGTAGCAGCCAACAGCGGCAGCCAACGCGGATCCACCACCCAATGAATCTGCGCTTCGGGGTCTGCGTGGCGCAGCGCCGCAACAGCCGGCATGGCATGCAACACATCGCCCATGGCGCCCAACCGTACAACCAGATATTTTTTCGCGCTCATCGCGTCTGCTCTTTCATCGGCTCCGACAACTTGGCCAACTGCGGCAGCAACCATTGCATGGCTGCGTCTTCGTCGCAAAAACGCGTTTGCAAAACAGCAACAGCCAGCGGTCCTGCTTTCTCCAACTCGGCTCGCAGTTCCGGCGTTAGCCGCATTGCATCTTTTTCTGTCGTGATGAATCCGCCTGCCTGTAAGCGTTTGGCTTCGCTCACCAACGATGCAATCTTCACAGGCGTGTAAAGCTCATGATCGCGAAATGCAATCATGCCGCGCGAAACATCATGCCCGGCAGCTTGCAGCATTGCAGAGAAATCCTGCGGTCGCGCAATTCCGCAGAAGAGCAGCGGATGCGGTGTCGTGTTGACTAAGGCCAATGTGCGTCGAATTCGAATCAGTTGAGGTTGGAAATTATTTTCCTGCAACCATTGGCGTAGTTGCGGCTCGAGCGCTGCATCCTCTTCGCGCAACACAATGGCATCGGCGCGACGCAAGCTTACCATCGGTTCGCGTAGATTACCGGTGGGCAATAACTTGTCTGCCCAGTCTTCGGCCGTCAGCAACACCAGGTTGATATCGCGTTGCAGACGTCTGTGCTGAAAACCATCGTCCAGCAAATGCAAGCGCCGCGGAGTTGCCTCGAGTATTGACTCGGCCAGCGCCCCAGCATCGCTGCGACGATTGGCAACAAAAACATCCAGGCCACGCGCAGCCATCAGCACTGGCTCATCGCCAAATTCGCGAGCACTACCGTTACCCTGTACTTGCGCACAGCCGCTTGATTTTCTTCCATAGCCACGCGAGAGAACATCTGGCTGCCAGCCATGCCGCTTGAGTGTTTCAGCCAGCAGCAGAGTGAAGGGAGTTTTTCCCGCGCCGCCAGCAGAGAGGCTGCCCACACTGATCACCGGCCACTGCAGCCGTTGGGTATACATATGTTCAGCGTCGTACAAAGAATTCTTCGCGGCGACAACGGCTCCGTAGATTGCATTCAGCGGCAGCAGCAACGGTCTGCGAGATTTGCGTCGCGATTTATGCACGCGGCGCCTCCTGTAGTCGGCGTTCCCACTCGTGCCTGCGTGAAACCAGTCGCAGAATCGCCTGCACACAGCGCACCGTCGCACCGGCCTTCGATTCAAAAACATCGCGCGCTCGTGCGCCAATTGCGGCAGCGCCGGCAGGATGCTGCAACAACTGCGTCAGCGTTTCAGCCAGCGTGGATTCATCCACAAGCAGCAACGCATCATTCGCCAGCATCTCTTCGGCAATCGCGCGAAAATTTTCCAGCGAACGCCCCATCACCACAGGCACACCAAACTGCGCCGGCTCCAAAGGATTATGTCCGCCGGCGGGAACCAGACTGCCGCCGACGAACGCCACCGTCGCTAATCCATAGCAACCGGCAAGTTCGCCGATGGAGTCGAGCAGTAACACGCTGCCCGCGGAAATTTTCTCGACCGGTTCGTTGTTGCACAACCATTCGCTGCGACGTCGCCAATGCACCTGCGAGGCACTCAACAACTTCGCCACTGCATCAAAGCGTTCCGGGTGTCGTGGAGCCAGCAGCAGAACTGCGTTCGGCTCTGCCTGTAGAATTTTCGGCCAAGCGGCCAGCAGCATCGACTCTTCGCCATCCAGCGTGCTGCCCGCCACGATGATTTTCGTATCCTTCTGCGTTGCGGATTTCATCGCGCGCGTGACGGCGTTGTCGCCGGCTGCTCTAACATCAAATTTCAGGTTGCCACCGATGCGTACCCGATGTGCCGGCGCACCAATCGCACGCAGCCGCTCGGCATCGAGTTCGCTCTGCGCTTGAAAATCATCCACGCCCTGTAGCAGTTGCTTCCACAGCCAGCGCAGGCGAAGGTATCGCGGATAGGAGCGGTCAGAAATTCGCGCATTGATAACGGCAACCGGAATCATGCGACGAAAACATTCATCCAGCAGCACCGGCCAGAATTCTGTTTCTGCCAGCACCAAGACGCTGGGCCGCAGCGCCCGCAGGTAGCGGCGCACCACCCAGGTAAAATCCAGCGGAAAATAGAAAACTGTTGCCGCGCCAAAGCGTTCGCGCGCCAACTGTTGCCCCGTGCGCGTTGTGGTTGAGATGACGACCACATACTCCGGCAGCGAGGTTCGTAACTCGGCCACAACGCGGCTGGCGGCAATCACTTCGCCTACACTAACGGCATGCAGCCAGATGACTTCACGACCTGCAACCGCTTCTCGCAACGCATGCGGTACAACACCCAGCCGACCGGCCAGGCCAGCGCGATATTTGCCGCTGGTGGCCATGCGCAGCAGCCAGTACGGTGATCCCACCACCAGCACCAGCAGCAGCAGCAAATTGTAGCCCAGCAGAATTAACACGCTTGCCCTACCCCCAAAGTCCCCACGGCACCGTCTATATTCCTGTGCAGCGCGATGGCGCTGATGTACACAAGCGACCACCGCATTGCATTCAAACCATATCGACGATGATAATTGCGTTGCATGATTCTTGCGCATCGGTTTCTTCGTAAGAATGGAAGGGCATCAAGAAATGAGCGGCAGAGCAGTACAAACATCGCGCAATATTCTGGCCGCACTCGGCATTGCCGTGCTGCTGTCGGTTAGCGCGGACATCTCGACCGTCCACGCCGCCGACCACACCGCACCACCGCTGCACGCCGCTACGGAGTATCCCTGCTTTGAAACGCATGCCGGCGAACACGTCACCATCGCCGTTGATCCGGTGGATACAAACGACAAGCAAAAATTTCTCCGCTTCGACTATCTCTCCGTCGGATTTCTTCCCGTACGGCTCATCGTGCAAAATGACAGCGATGCAACGCTCGACCTGAATGAAGCGCGCATTCTCTTCCTGACCGCAGACGGCGACCACATCAACGCAGCCACACTCGATGATTTGGAGCGTGCTGGCGGCACGCTGAAGATGCATCCTCCGGGCAGTTTGAATCCGCTACCAATTCCCTTTCCCACCAAGCCCAGCGACAAGCACATCAAGGCCATTCAGCAGGATTACGATCAGTTCTCTTACTCCGCCGCGCTGGTCGCGCCACATTCCACGGCCGCCGGATATCTTTTTTACGATGTCAGCGGCCTGCCGAAGCCGGCGCTGCGCGATGCGCAGATGTACATCCGCCTGATTCGTATTGCCGACAAGCAGGGCAATATGAAAGAGCTATTCAACTTCAATATCTCCTTCAATAAATATCTACGGATGCAGTAAGCCACACTGCACGCGCCGTCTGACATAACATCAAGTAGTGAAGATTGAACGCATCAAAATTATCGGCGGCGGTCTGGCCGGGCCCGAAGCCGCGCTGCAGGCCGCGCGCCACACAGGACACTTGCCGCAGCTTCGCATTGAACTTTACGAGATGCGGCCGCAGCGCAGCACGGAAGCGCACCAGACCGGCGACTTTGCCGAACTGGTCTGTTCCAATTCACTGAAGTCCGAAAGCGAAAATACAGCGCCGTGGCTGCTGAAGCAGGAGATGCGCCGCGCCGGCAGTTTTCTAATCGCCGCTGCAGATGCAACCAGCGTACCCGCTGGTCACGCGCTCGCCGTGGACCGCGCCGCTTTCTCGGCACGAGTTGCAGAGAGGATTGCCGCCGAGCCGCGCATCAGCGTACATCGCGAAGAAGTCACCTCGCTGCCCGGAGCTGATGAACCATGCATCACCGTGCTGGCCACCGGGCCGCTCACCAGCCCCGCACTGGCAGAAGTCATCGAGCAGATAACCGGCAGCGGCCATCTCGCCTTCTACGATTCCATCAGCCCCATCGTTGCCGCAGACACCATTAACATGGACCGCGTCTACTACGCCGCGCGTTGGGAGAAAGGCACGGCCGATTACATCAACTGCCCCTTCACGCGCGAGGAGTATGACCGCTTTCTCGATGCCCTGCTGACTGCGGAAGCCGCCGAGCACAAGGAGTGGGAGAAGCTGAATTATTTTGAAGGCTGCCTGCCGATTGAAGAGATTGCCCGCCGCGGCCGCGACACGCTTCGCTTTGGCCCGATGAAGCCGGTGGGACTGCGTGACCCGCGCACCGGCCAGAATGCTTACGCGGTGGTACAGTTGCGGCGGGAAAATCTCCGCGCTGATTCATGGAACCTGGTCGGCTTCCAAAACCATTTGAAGTTCGGCGAACAGGCGCGCATCCTGCGGCTGATTCCTGGTTTGGAGAATGCCAGCTTCCTTCGCTACGGCCAGGTGCATCGCAACACTTACCTGAATGCGCCGGCAGTGCTCGCGCCAACGCTGCAGCTGCATGCGCATCCGCGACTGCTTGTGGCCGGTCAGCTTTCCGGCGTTGAGGGTTATACCGAGTCCATCGCCAGCGGTATGCTGGCCGGGCGATTTGCCGCTGCGTTGGCCATGGGCCGCACGCCGGAGCCAGCGCCTCGGCACAGCGCGCATGGCTCGCTCACCTACTACATCACCCATGCGGAGAAGAAACATTTTCAGCCGGCCAACATTACCTTCGACCTGCTGCCGCCGCTGGAAGAAGACCTCCGCAAAAAAATCCGCGACAAGCGCGAACGCCATCGCATCCAGTGTGAACGCGGGCTGGAGGCCTTTAACAACTGGCTGGCCGAGGAAGACGCCGCGCAGTTGCAATAACACCACCGCAGGATTCGCTTCCGAATTCCGCTGCTCTGCGATACGCTCATTGGCAGCAGGAAAGTGAGTCCGCCATGAAAAAGTATTCGGCAGCTGAAGCCATCGGTCCCGCGTGGGAACACACGCAAGCTGTGATGCTGCAACCCTTCCGCCTGGGCCGCTATCTCAAGCTCGGCTTTGTCGCGTTGCTCGCACAGATGGCATCCAGCGGCGTCTCCATCGGCATTGATGGTGTCCGCGGAGCCAACGCCGGCATGACGGCAATGCACCTGCCCACGCCGAGCCTGGCGCCACTCATCGGCCTGATTGCCATCGGCGTCATGTTCGTGATTCTTGTCAGCCTGCTGCTCTTCTATATTTCATCGCGAATGCAATTTGTTTTCTTCGACGTCATCGCCCGTAAGGCAGACGCCATCGGCGCTCTCTGGAGCCGCAACGGCAGCCGCACCTGGCGCTGGATTGGCCTCAAGCTGCTGGTCGCACTCGGTTCCATGATTGTGATGGGCTTGCTGATGCTGGCCACGCTGCCCTTCCTCATCGGCGTCTTCAGCCGCATCAATCACGGTGAAGACAGCTCCAATGTCGTCAGCCAGGTCGGTGCCGGCATCGTGATTTCCTTCATCGCGCTGCTGTTGGGCATCATCGTCATCGCCATCGTTTTCGCCATCATCCACGCACTGCTGCATGACTTTACACTGCCCTACATGGCGCTTGAAGACCTCAGCATCGGCAGTGCGTTGCGCCGGCTGGAAATTTTCATCAAGGACTCGCCCGGCGAACTCACACTGTATCTGCTGCTCAAACTCGCGCTCAGCATCGCCTTTGCTCTCGCTGCTGAAATCATCTACGTCATCGTGTTGATGATTTCGCTTATCCCCTTCGCCATCGTCTATGTGCCGCTGTATTTCCTGCTGCACAATCACGGTACCGGGGCCATGGTCCTCTTCATCGCAGCCGCAGTGCTCGGTGGCCTGGCGCTGTTGGCGTGGATATTCATTCTCTCCGCGCTCACCTTCGGCTACGTCTACGCGTTTCTGCAGTCGTATGCGCTGTATTTCATGGGCGGGCGTTACCAACTGCTGGGCGATTTGCTGGAACCGCCCCAGTTGCCGCCGACCGAGCCAACCACTGTAACGGCGTAAGCCGCACACAATAAATCCGCTGCAAAAAGTTTGGGGACCGGCAATCGCCAGTCCCCAAAATCTTGCCATAAACTTTTCTCTACAGGTCCAGGCGGGAATCTTCAATCGCCAAACGCACATTGCCGCTGGAATTGGCCAGACGTCTCACGGCTTCCATCTTGTCCACACCGGCTTTCAGCATCACCACAGAAATCGGGATGCTGCGCCCGGCGGATTTGATGGTCTCAATCGCCTTGGCGCGGTCCACGCCGGTGGCCTGCATCAGGATGCGGATGCCGCGCTCGACCAGCTTCTCATTCTTCATGTTCACGTTCACCATCAGGTTTTCGTAGACGTAGCCGAGTCGCGTCATCGCACCGGTGGTAATCATGTTCAGGATCATCTTCTGCGCCGAACCGGCCTTCATGCGGGTGGAGCCAGAAACCACTTCGGGCCCGACTTCGGCCACAATCGTCGTATCGGCCACTTTGGAGAGCGCACTGTTGTAATTACAGGTCACACCGGCCGTGTGGGCACCGCGTGCCTTGGCGTACTGCACGGCGGAAACAACATACGGGGTGCGTCCGCTCGCGGTCAGGCCAATCACAATGTCTTTACGGGTTGGGCGACGACGGGCAATGTCGCGCTGGCCCATTTCCTGCGAATCTTCATTCACTTCCGCGGCGGAGGCCAACGCCTTGGGGCCACCAGCCATCAGGTACTGCACCGAGTGCGGCGAAGTAGAGTAGGTCGGCGGACACTCCGATGCGTCCAGCGCGGCAATGCGACCGCTGGAACCAGCACCGACGTAAATCAGCCGGCCACCGTCGCGCAGGCAGCGTGCCACCTGGTCAATCACCAAAGCCACTTCCGGCAGCGCCTTTTTTACAGCGGCGGCCACCTTGGCGTCTTCATGGTTGATGATGCGGGCAATCTCCAGCGCAGATTTGGTGTCGAACCCGGCGGAGGCCTCGTTCAGTTTCTCCGTAACAAGGGTGTCCATCTCCTGCAAAAGATGCTTCGCTCCGTTCTTTGACGGGGTGTTCGATTCATGGCTGGGAGGTGTTACGGTAGGCATTAGCGAACGAGCTCCATTACGGAGCTTATTCTAGCGCAGCGTCAAGCAAAATGCGCCATGAATCTCGCTGCACCGGCTGGCCCAGTGTACACATACAGATACACGTACATGGTCTGACCACTTCTACAGCCTCCGCATCAGATACACTGAGCGCATCACCCGGATGGATCCCACACCTGCATCTCCGCAGCTACCCGCACCGCCGCAAGAGCACTTGCTGCCGGCACCGCATAGTTCCGCCCCAGAAGGCCAGGCCCCCAGCCATCATCTGTGGGTGCGTTGGCTGCGCGATGTACTCATCTCCATCCTGGTTTCGCTGTTCATCATCATCTACCTCTACCAGCCGGTGCGGGTGGAAGGCACCAGCATGCTACCCGGCCTGCAGGACAACGAGCGGCTCTTCATCAACAAAGTGGCCTACCGCTTCGGCCCCATCGAGCATGGCGATATTGTCGTATTTCTCTACCCACGCGATGAGAGCAAGAGCTACATCAAACGTGTCATCGGTCTGCCGGGCGATTTGGTCCGCATCGACCATGGCCGCGTCTACGTCAATGGCGAGCAGTTGGCAGAGCCCTACGTGCCGGTCCGTTACCGCGACGAACGTTCCATGGCTCCGCTCACCGTGCCGCCGGATTGCTACTTCGTACTGGGCGACCATCGCGACGTGGCCAGCGACAGCCGCGACTTTGGCCCGGTGCCACGCAAACTCATCTACGGCAAGGCGGCATTTGTTTATTGGCCAGCCAGCAAGCTGGGCGTTGTCCGGTAATTCAATGGCAATCCCCGGGTAATTCATTCCAACCCTGTTTCCCACCGCGATTCCTGCTAAAATCTATTAAATCCACTCCCCGGAGCGGCAATGCAGGCCATACTCGCGCTCGAAGACGGGCGCATCTTTCGCGGCAAGGGCTTCGGCGCAAAAGCCGAATGCTACGGCGAAGTTGTGTTCAATACTTCGCTCACCGGCTATCAGGAAATCTTCACAGATCCTTCCTATGCCGGCCAGATTGTCGTTCTCACCAATCCCCAGATTGGCAATTACGGCACCACACCCTCCGACGCGGAGGCGACGCATCCGTACATCGAAGGACTCGTCACCCGCGAATTTTCCCCCATTAGCAGCAACTGGCGTTCCACCCAGGTGGCCGATGAATACCTGGAGCGGTACAACGTCCCGGTCATCGCGGACATTGACACTCGCGCGCTGGTACGCCATTTGCGCACCCATGGCGTGATGCGTGGCGTCATCAGTTCGCTGGAGACTGACATCGATGCGCTGATAGCCAAGGCGCGTTCCATCAAAAAAATGGATGGCACCGATCTGGCCAGCGTGGTCAGCACCAAGGCGCGGTATGAGTGGGACTCAACCGATGTCCGCAACCAGACCGGCGACTCGCTGCTGCCTGCATCCACTGATCAGGAAAATCCGCTGCACGTTGTGGCGTACGATTTCGGCATCAAGCAGAACATCCTGCGCATGCTTTCGCGCACCGGCTGCCGCATCACCGTGGTGCCCGCGCAAACTCCGGCGGCAGATGTGCTGGAGATGAATCCCGACGGCGTCTTTTTCTCAAACGGCCCCGGCGACCCCGAGCCGCTTCTCTACGCGCAGGAAAATATTCGTAAGCTGCAGGGCAAGAAACCGATATTCGGCATCTGCCTCGGCCACCAGCTTTTCGGTCTGGCGCTGGGCGGCAAGACTTACAAGCTGAAATATGGCCACCACGGCGGCAACCACCCCATCAAGAACCTGCGCACCGGCAAGGTGGAGATTACCGCACAGAACCACAACTTCGCCGTGGACCCCGACTCGCTCGACTCCACCAAAGTGGAACTGACGCACATCAACTTGAATGACCAGACCCTCGCCGGCCTCGCGCACAAGAGCGACCCAATGTTCAGCGTGCAGTACCACCCCGAGGCAAGCCCGGGTCCACACGACTCGCACTACCTCTTCCACCAGTTCCGCCAAATGATGGAGGAGTGGAAAAAATAATGCCACGCAGAAATGACATCGCGAAGATTCTCGTCATCGGTTCCGGCCCCATCGTCATCGGGCAGTCGGCAGAGTTTGACTACTCCGGCACGCAGGCCTGCAAAGCGCTGAAGGCCGAGGGCTATGAAGTGGTGCTGGTCAACTCCAACCCCGCTTCCATCATGACGGATCCGGAGTTTGCCGACCGCACTTACATCGAGCCGCTCACCCCCGACTATCTGGAAGAAATCATCCGCCTCGAAGCCGAGATGCTCACCGACGCCGGTACGCCCGGCATCTTTGCCGTGCTGCCCACCGTAGGCGGACAGACCGCGTTAAACCTTGCCGTGGAAATGGCCGACACCGGCGTGCTGGAGCGTTACCACGTCGAACTGATTGGCGCGAAACTGGAAGCCATCAAGAAGGCTGAAGACCGCCTGCTGTTCAAAGACGCGATGAACAAAATCGGCCTCGAGATGCCGCGCTCGGCGCTCGTGAACAATCTGCGCGACGGCCTTGAGTTCGCCAGCAAGATCGGGTTCCCTGTCGTCATCCGCCCGTCATTCACGCTGGGCGGCTCCGGCGGCGGCATCGGATACAACCGCGAAGAGTTGATGGAAATCCTCTCGCGCGGCATTGACCTTTCTCCAGTGCACGAGTGCCTGATTGAAGAATCCGTTCTCGGCTGGAAAGAATACGAGCTGGAAGTTGTCCGCGACTTGAAAGACAACTGCATCATCATCTGCTCGATTGAAAATTTTGATCCGATGGGCGTGCACACCGGCGACTCCATCACCGTGGCCCCCGCGCAGACGCTTACCGACCGCGAGTACCAGGTGATGCGCAATGCCGCGCTCGCCGTCATCCGCGAAATCGGCGTGGAAACCGGCGGCAGCAATGTGCAGTTTGCCGTGCAACCTTCGACCGGCCGCATGACGGTCATCGAAATGAATCCGCGCGTCTCGCG
>Ga0164296_1001610_pt1 | contig 23530 bp, 16 predicted proteins | sample GEODES057metaG_FD_113533 | JGI IMG/M metagenome (GOLD analysis project Ga0164296, IMG submission 113533) | Dystrophic lake water microbial communities from Trout Bog Lake, Wisconsin, USA - GEODES057 metaG | ecosystem: Environmental > Aquatic > Freshwater > Lake | place: USA: Trout Bog Lake...
GGTGGGTTTTATATAGGTAGAATCTAGATATTTTACTGGTACAGTTTTTGGATACAGTCCCAACTTGGTGGGAGTTTCTGGTACATAATTACCGTCTGTGGTAATATAATCTCTGATGCTAATCGTATCGCCAACAGTGAGCGTGATATCAAACAACACTGCTGGAATTACTTGACTGAAAGTATAATCTTTACCAAAAGTCAGCTGGCGTGTTGCGGTTGTATTGGCCGGAGTATAATAGATAATGACTGCACGATTACTCAATACAGTATTGTTAAAAATACTTTTTATTTCGTATTGCAGTTGTCTGGCATTGAGCACAGTGTATGTGGTTGTGTTGTACTCACCGCCTTGTGGTACCATGTCACTGTAGTACCATGGAAAACTGCTATTTTTGGCACTGTTGATATTTTTCAGTATGGTATCTACTCCAGACACTGGGTCTGAATGCTTAAGAGTGCCCAATGTACTGCATAGACTTATAAATTTATTTTTAAATTTACTGTATTCTTTACGTGCAAGATCAAGTCCATTCTTGAAATTCACCACAGGATCTGCCATGAATGTCATAGCGTAAACTAAAGGACTACTGTGTTGTAGTAGTGTTCCGCCCTTGGCCTTTATATAGTTGTCTTGTACAGGAATATTGATAGTGCCAACATTGGTATTTTCAATCAGTTTATAATAATGATTTCTAACCTGTCCCAGCGTTATGGTTGTAAAATTATTATTTAAAGTATTAAAATCAAGATTTTGCGGCACTTGATAGTAGCCTAGGCCACTGGCTGTACCTGCGTTATAAACTGCAACATCAATTTTATCGCCCATTGCCACTGTGGATTTAAAAATAACAACTGGATATACTCCAAAATTTGTTATTGAGTATTGATCAACAGTTTGCAGTGTATTATTGACGTAGACCTTGATATAGGGTATGGTTTTTTCTGCGTCAGGCAATATGTCAATTTGAATAAACGGATAATTGGTACCACTGATATCTAGTACATACCCTTCATAGGTCTTGCTGATGATTTGGTACTGCTTGGTAGATTCAACTGTGGCAATCCAGTTATTCAATTTTGTTGGGGTAGATAACCCAGAATTTTTTGCTAGGTAACCTGAGTTATAACTGATATTGGCAGTGGCACCAGTATTGATGTTTGTGGTATATGTGAATTGATTAAGAGGATATTTAGTGTCTGTGTTGTCATAATAGTTAACAAAAACAATGTCACCAATGTTGTTAAAATTTTGATATACCAAGGGAAATCCCAGCACACTGTCGTTGGTGCCAGTACCAACTGCATAACCAAAAAATGGTGTGCCAGCAAATGTGGTGTTTGGATATACTGTGGTGTCACCAAAACTGTATCCGTTGGCATCTACAAGATCAAATAAGGGTGCTTGGTTAATTGTGGTCTTTTGTTGACTCTGTGTCCAAGACAAACCATTGAACCAGTAACTGACGCCGGCATGTATGCCGCTAGTGGCCAAAACATTTTCTCCGGCCTGTACCGGATCGTCGCTGGTGGGGATCAGTCTTAGAAATGATTGTCCACCAATGGTTTCAATATCCACTTGCCAGATTGTGTTAGTAACGTTGGGATCGTAGTCATTGGCAAATATAACTCGCATGCCAGTGGTCAATGCAACTCCATCTAGTGTATAGCTGGTTTGACCTTCAATTGTGGCAAAAGCATTTGTGGCCGACGTTGTAAGCACATTGACCCAGGACTTGCCTTGTACGCCAAAATTAAACAGTTGTAAATTAGGCTCAAACTCAATAATGGCACGGCGAGCCGCAATGTTTGGTCCGTAATCAACGCTGGCAGCATTGTTGTACTTGGCTGTGGTTGTTAGTACATCTTTATGAAACCAACGATTGTATCGGCTCCATGGATTGTGATCCTGGCTGGCACGATTAATGGTAACATATTCAGGAGTAGTAGCAATATTTTGACCAATGGCTTCAGGCACAACCAATTGTGAGATTGGAACCAGTGTTATGGCAGTACCAACACCTTCCACATAGTAGGTGCCGCTGGCATAGCTAGCAGGTACTACGCTGGTATCGAAGAATACTTTTAGTCCATTGGTAAAAATTACTCCATTGGGACTGGTGTAGCTTCGACGTCCAATGATATCGTTTGTAACGTTGATGGGCACTGCTGTGTTGTCAACAATTTTGATTTCGCCAACAAAGTCAGGATTGTTACTGTCCTGATAATACAAGTAATTGGTGGTGGCAGTTATTAGCGGTACAATATTGTAGGCATAATTGTTGTTTAACCAGAATTGATTTGAAGCGTAAGTGGCTCCAGATCCAATGGACACTTTCTGTAAACTAGAAACCAATGTTGTTGGTTTAATTTGTATTAGGTAGTCGTTGCCACTGGGCACTAGAGTAATTTGCCAAACACTGGTTCTAGGTGCATACAGGTATGGAGGTACTTCTAGTGTGGCGGGATAACCAATTACATCTCCTGGAGAAATACTTGATGCCACATAACTGTCAGGAGGAACAAAACTGTCAGGCAGTGCAGGTGTGGTCCAATAACTGTCGTCAAGATCATTATTGATAAAAATAAAAGTTTTGTTATTGAGTTGTGAATTGATTCCATCCAATCCCTCAGGGAATTGAGTCAAGAACGTGCTCAACAATTGATTTTGAATATCAGTATATCTAAATGTTACTGCTGCGTTTACTGTGTCTTTGTTTACTAACCCAGTATAAAAATCCTGTGCGTCAGCCAAGGGTACATTGAAAGTGATTGTACCATTGTCGGTGCCGTTATTTTTAACACCAAAAACATCACGAGTGTTAATGGTGTTTACTTTTGAGTCAACCCCACGCACTCCAGGTTCGCTTTGAATCCAAAATTGATTGCCAGGCTGATCAACGTTGAATGTGTATGTGCCGCCACGTGCTAGACTGATTTGAGTATTGGGATGGCCGCCTAGTCCACTGAATGTGTATCCGCCAACATTGGTGTCGCGAGTCACTGTGTAGTTGGCCACATACGGAGTTTGATTGGCACTGACTGTGACCGAGTCTGGACCGCTAGGCATCCAGTAGTAGTTGTTGTGATTTACAAATTTGTCGTAATCAAAATGCCCATCAAAATTGTAGTCTTGTGACTCAAATAGGCGTTGCTGAAGACGCGAATTACCGCCATTGTTGGCAATATTTTGCAACAGTTCGATGTAGTCGCTGTTTAAAATAACGTTGCCATTTTTGTCTCGTATCACCACACTGGGTTCAAGTTGATAATTGGTTTTTAGGGCGGATGCTTCAGGAACATAATTGTCACCAGGTTTGTAGGTGGGCGCAAACGTTCTTCCAATATAGCCATTAACCGGCACATTGGCTGATTCTGCAGTCAAGTGATCTACAGTGGCCCCTAAAAAACGTTGATTGGTTGTGCTTCTAAATGCTTCAGGTAGAAGATTAATTGTGTTTCTAATTGGCATTAGGGTGTTCCTACTAGTGTGTTACCAAGATTGAGTTCAGCTGCAGTAACTGCACTTATAATATCCACGTTGTCAACAGTGGCAGCACTGGTAATAATTTGCCACGGCTCACTGTTGATTTGGAAGTAATTGCCAAATACCAATGTATCGTCTTCAGGCACAATCAACACGCTGGCCAAATTGGGTGCTAGCGAAGTGTGCAGATATGCTGCTAGTTCACTGAAGTAGAAGGTATCACCAAAGTCCCAATTGTGTATGTCAAAGTAGGCATTGATGGCGCTGATAATATTGCTTTTTATTTCGTTGTCGGTTATACCAACAGCCGGATTCTTGACTACTTTGAATCTTGCTTGTAGACTAGATTGTGCTTTGGCACCAAACAAGGGTAAAAACTGTGCCGGATTATAAATTATAGTGTCGCCCACTGTTTTGTAGTTGTCCAAGGCACTGTAGGCTATTTCCAAGCTACTGCTGGTAGGTGCCACTGGTTCTTTTACAGTTCCAGTTAGATCACGCAAATAGTTGATGTAGCTGGTGGCATAGTCAGCAGTTAGAATATACAGGTCAATTATGTTGACTGGTGTAGGATCAATTCGGTTTCTGCTGGGTGCATTGTGTCGGTACTGGAAATACAATCCGCCTCTGGCGCTGGATGCACCGGCAATGGTTGTAAATAAATCAGGATTGTCAGGAACACCGGACACCTGAGTTTGTGGCATGTTTACTAGCACTTGACCGCCATTTACATAACCGTCATTGGCAGTTATCACATTATAGATGTTCCAGGTAATGTCACTACCAATTGGTGTATTACCATTGGGCACACTGTTGATCTTTAATATTTTAACAGTGTCAGATACACTGGCACCTATCACACTGTCATATACCTTGACTGTGGGATCTAGATAAAAATTAGTCTCGCCGACACTTATAAAATTATATTCCAATTGATAATAGACAATGTTATACAACCCATTGTTATAAGTAAATTTCACGAGCCAATTGGTGCTAGTTCCTATGTTGCTGGGCGGAATATTGATCCAGGCCTGTTGTGTTTGATCGTATGTGAGCCCAAAGTTGACTCGAGCAACAATTTGTGACACAATGGTAGATACCAAACTGTTTGACAAATCATTTTTAAACGGTGCAATAATTGATGTTAATGTAGATCCATTTGGAACCACAGTACCAAAATAGGGTTGTGTGTTGTTGACTACTTGACTCACACTGGCATAAAAAGCTGATCCATTGTTGGTGAATTGCAAACTTGAGCCCGCATTAATATACTGTAAATTGCCGCTGGCAATGGAGCCAATGGTTTGTACAGTACCCGAGTAGTATAAATTGCCCCAGCTAGAGTTAGTTGTGACTCCGTTTGTGGCTTGAGTAAATGTTATGTTGTTGTTTGGTGGCAGATATCTGGTGTAGTTGGCATAGTAGTAATTGGTCATGCCAACACTGCTCACTATAGGAATAATTTTGTTGTAGATGGTGTTATAGATATCATTGGTAGTAACAAAACTAAATGTACTTGAGCCCACATAAGTGTTAGCTGCTAAAACCCCGTCATCAGCAAAAATATTTGTGCTACTGAATGTGCCAGTAGGATCTAGTGTATCCAGATACAAACTGACTCCGCTACTGGTACGATTAACTGCTTTGACTTTTTGTATACTAGTAAAGTTGGTTAACGGGAAGATGTTATAATCTTCGCCAGTAATCATGCGATTTTGTGTGTAGTACTGTTGTGGCGCATAGGTCTTGATTGAATCAAGGCTCTGTGCCGAAGTGGCATTGGTAACTGTGTACTTTAAGCTAGCACTTATGGTCAGTGTTTGTAGAGTTCCATTAGTGTTAACATAACTCAATGATATTGTTACATTGCTGATATCGTCGGGTGTGATTGAGTAGTTTAATCCGTTGCTGCTGCGATAATAGAATCTAAAAGCGCCTTGCGGAATGTTAGCAAAACTACCGTCACCAAATACAATGTTGACTTGATCGTTATTGGTGGTATTCAGCTGATATAGATTTTTATTTGTGAGCTGATTGTAAATTACGTTTACACCAGGAAGCGCAGGAACCTGTTGCCATAGTGTTTGCACACTGTTGTTGACATTTAAGCTGTACAACCAAGCATCAGTGGCGTTGATGTTGTTTGTGGTAATAGGCACAAAGTTGTTGGGGATGGAATTGTTAATTGTGAAGTTGGTGGCTTGTAGTCCGCCCTGTTTAAAATACAAAAAGAAGCCGGTGTTGTTGCTGCCATTTCCGTTGTTGTCGTTTTGATACAGTATATTGAACTGTCCTTGTTGTGTGGGATCGCGTTCGTATATGTAGGTTTGTCCCACGGTGGTGGCACTGACTGCTTCAAAATTCACTGTGCTTGAATTGATGTTTACCGAAAATGGTGCCACTGGCAACAGAGCAGGATTTAGGTTAATTCCGTACTCGTCAGTCTGTATTCCATTGATTGATTGACTGTTGCCTGGCTTGCCAATAGTTTGGCTAGTAACCAGGGCTGAATTGATTATGGTGGTAAACTGCTCAAGCCAGTTGTCATTGGTCAAATCATTCCAATACACTGTGGTATTGGTCAAATCAATACCGTTGCTGTCCATCAAGCTCTCGGTGGTACTGATGCTGTCAATTTTTAATAGTCCGCTGGCACTGTTGGTTCTAGTAGGATTGTAGCTGAGCATACGTGCCAGTTTAAGGATACTGTCACGGCGTTGTGCAGTATCTATAAAATTTTCACGTGCGTTTAGATCGGTTCTGAATGCCAGGCTCTGCCCCAGGAAAGCCAGCATGTCGATTAGGGCTAGATATTCACTACTTTCAATAAAATCATTGAACGATTCTGGGTAGTAGGTTTGCAAATATTTGATCATGCTAGCCCGAAGAGTTTCAAAATCGTAGCTAGTAAAATCTGCATTAGTAAAACTTTGATAGACCTTGGTCCAATCTTGTTCAACTAAGAGATTTGTTTGACGGGTTGTTTGTGCCATATTCTTTACCTATATCGTGTATTTATTTAGGCTAGTAATATGGGTAGTTAATTAGTGGTAAGATGTTGACTGTTTCGGTCAAATGTGAGAAGTATAGTGTCACTTTGATTGGTTGGCACATAATTGAGGCTGATCTGTATCATTATGCCGTTGGTTTCTTGCGTGACCGAGATTTGATTCACAGTCAATCTTGGATCGTATGCCACAATACGTTGTATATCGCTGGTGATCACGTTCTGCGTGGTCTCGTTCAAGGGCTCAAACAACTGTTCCCATATTATGGTACCAAAATTGGGTTGCATGAGTTTTTCACCTCTACGGATGCTGAAGTAGTTGATGAGATCCTGTTTTGCAAGGTCATAGTCAGTAAGACTGTATTTTTTCTTGCTCACTAGAGTACTGAATCCGCGATAGGTAATAGACATACTGTATTTATATACTCAAAGATGTGGCAGCGTAGCGTCCGCTGTTGAAACTGTTGGTTCCTGTAGAATCAAAATTGAAATATCTCCAGGCCCATGCTCCGGATCCGCCCGGTGTACTGGCCGAGCTGGATGCACCCACTCCCAGGGTCCAGCACACATACAACATACCAGCCACAGTATCTGCACTGTCAGTGGACAATATAACATCAGCATTGATGGCCGACAGATACAGATCCACCAAAAGTTGATAGGCCAAATGATCCTGTGCATTGGTGGTAGAAAGAAATTGTTGCAGACTGTATATGTTATAAAAATAATTCTGATAGTTATTGATTCCGTTGTTGACCACAACTGGGTGCCAACAAGTTTTATAATTTACACAACTGGTACCAAAAGTTTGATTTGATCCTGCGGCCAACAATCCATACAGTTCCAGTGTGGCAGTGTTGAGTTGATATCGCCCCAACTGATTGTTGGCGCCAATCAAGTTGTAGTTCCAGTTGCTGAGATCGTATCCGATTTGTGCTAGCAGGGCTCTAGTTTGTGTGCCCGACAACACACCAATATTGGCCCAACTTGGCACCAAGGCCGGAGCGTCGGCTCGTCCCAACCAGCTGGGCGGTAACGGGTTTGATATTGGTAAACCAACAGCCGATTGAATGCCTGCGTCTATCACTTAGAAGCTCCGTTAAAGAAACTGCTTATAGACTCTGACGCACTGATTCCGCCTGATACTGCCAGTGATCCCAATGCACCAGTAGCAATACCTATGGCCAATCCGCCCAGTAGTCCGGGACCGCTTGCGCTGATGGGCTTGGGACGTTGTTTGGTCTCGGGATCAATCCAGGGCTCATGTGATGGAGCCCAGACACATACACTGTCTAGTTTTCCGGTTTCATATTGCCAATTGGTGCCATTCCAAGACACATCGGGCAACTGATTGGTTTTTGCTGGCAACACTGGTTTGATTCCTTTGCCTGGTAAACCAGTCAAGTTGGTGGTTGCTCCCGATATGGTAGTTGCCCCTATAGCGCTGAGAGTCAGTGCCCCGCCAGCCAACACACTGGTAGCAACACCGCCGCTTATGGTGCAGAGTGCGTCGCTGGCCAGTAACACAGATGCAATTGCCTGCACACTTACACTATTGGTTGATGTGATGCTTACACCTTTTTCACCATTGATGGCAATAGATTTACTGTTGATAAGAATAGCTTCATCGCCTTGTAAGTTCAGCACACCCTCACTACGCATGTTGATACCACCCTTGGCATACACATTGATGGTTCCATTATTGCTAAACTCCATCCAGTGCATGCCGCTGGCACTGGCAATGTACAACACATTTTCAGTATCGTTCATGAGAATTTGATGACCACCTGAACTGCGTAGGCGTATCAGCTGATCTGTGCCATCGGCCACTGAGGAATCGGCTGCTCCATTAGCGCCATCGTCCATGACAAAACTGTGACCGCCACTGCGTGCAATCACTGCTTCTTCACCTTGTTGACCTGGCAAATTGGTTTGTGCTTTGGTACCAAGAGCTCGTCCTGGTGTACTGATTCCATAAACATTGCTGGGCACTTCTCTCATGCTACTACTGGTGATAGCTCCACGTATGGGGTCTCGATCAAGGCCTTGATTGATCAACACACTGGCCTGGTACGGATGTATAAATCGTGGAGTATTTATTAGCCCGTCAGGAGTAAATGCTGTACTTGCACTGGTATCATATTCTACTACCGGCATTGAGCTATTGGTGCCTATTGCGTCAGTGATATTGGGATAGTTCTTATCAGCATAGCTGTTTTTTTCGCCGCCAATATTTCTTGCCAAGCCCGGAACCATGTGATGACTGGGACTGTTGTACACACAGGCAAACCAGTAGCCGCGACTTTTGTCTCCAGCAGCAAATGTCACCAAAACTGTGCTGCCTATGTCGGGTGGTACCATCCACATACCATAACTTTGTCCGGTAGTAAATGCACTGTCTGGTAGGCTTTGCTCATTGGTACCGTATGTGGTGCCGTAAAACGGACTGGCATAACTCACAATTGTGGGATTGTCGGGATCATAACTACCTCCCCAGTCCGGTATGTAAACTTCTAGTTGTCCCATGCGATTACCTCGCACATGTGACATTACCACAGCCTCATACGGGCCGGGATCAATTGTGAGTCCAGAATCGCCGTCGGCTTTGGCCTTGGGGTCGGCGCCGGTTTTTCTTATTTGATTACTATCACCCATTTGTTGAATTCCTATTTAGTTTTGAGGTTGGTTAGTCTTAGACCACTGGTTTGATTCAATTGAGATTGATTCAATGACAAGTCGCCTTTGGCCACTGCATTTTGCGTTGAGCCTGAAGTGGCATTGGTACTGGTGGCATTATTTTGTGCAGTAGCAGCAGCACCAGCACCAGCACCGGTTCGAGTGGCATTGGTACTGTTCTGTACACTGGTTTGGAAATTGGTAGAAAAATCACTGTTCATTAGTCGTACCAAGGACAGTGTCTGAGTAAATGTTCCAACACTAAAAGTATTTTTGATTGTCAATATTTTGTACAATCCACTGAAAAGGCTTTTAGTAGTACCCGGTCGAGGAAATCCTAATCCTTGATTGGTAAAGTCAGTGTCTAGGTCAATGATACTGTTGATATTTAATTTGACCACCAGTACTCCCGAATCCATACGTAAATGACCGTATTTGGCAGCAAAATCATTTTGACTTATAGTATCCCAAGAACTAAAATTGTCACTCGATCCCGGAGTTGGACTGGGCACATACAACCAGTCGTCCTGTTTACACAATAAAGGATCGCCTACTATTTTTAGATCCACAGTCAACATGTCGCCGCTGGGTTTGCTGTAGATAGATTTCAATGCATCAGCTGAAGTGGCCTTGTTGGGATCGCTTATAATATTCAAACCAGTCACGTTTCCTTGATCAATCACTATTGGTTTAAACCTCAAGGGATTTGGCACCGGAACTTTACCCAGTTGTGGAATCAGGCCTGATGCTGCCAACCAAGGTGGTCCCAACATGATGGTGGCCGTATCAGTCAATCCCTCATTGACTTTGGTGTCAACCGTGGCTATTGTGGCTGGAACTTCATTGCCATATGTGGTTACCGCGGTGTACCACGTGGTATCAAATTCCAAATTTAAATCAAGTATATCAATATTTTTACCAGTATACAAGTAGTCGTATTGCTTGACTATAAATTGCTTGCCATCAGTCAAGGATGGCAATGCAGGGTGTGAAGGATCAGCAACATAGTATTGATGCACTTTGTAGGTAAAAGCATGTGCATAAGTGTTTCGTTTGGCATCAAATACGCTATCATACGAGTTACCTGAGCCATTGACTCCGGCATATCTAACTTGCACAGTGGTTTTAATAGTGTTGAAAATTTTTGATAAATCTTGCACTTCCTGATTCTTCAATGTTTGCGGATCTGTGGTTGTGTTATTTTGTGGCTTCTTTTTTAGTTGTCCAATAATAAAACTGCTTTGAAGAACAATTTTGTTAACCACCTCAGAAATAACTGATCCTGCCGGAATACTGAATGATGATTTTGAAACATCAAGTGTGACTCCCTTGGGATTGGCCTGTGCTAGAGAAACTTGTTTATCGTATACCACATTAGTTACCGCAATTGACGGGTCAACATCAAATGCAATAGTGTCAGCGTAGAGTACATCGCCTGCTACCGCCTCTTGTTGCCAATGCTTGTTGAGCTTGCTTGCAAAATCGGTCAATAAATCATTTACTGTTTTACCAGTTATGGTGATATTTTTTGGGCATTTGGCATATTCGTTTTGATGTGTGATATGTCCAGCCGGGCAAAAATCAATTTTGTATTGGGCTCCACCACTGGTGACTTTGACACTCACGCCCAGGAATCTGATAGGGAATCGTTTTCTATAGGTGCCAGTTTCACTGTCGGGTACAGGCTTGCCGTTATCATCGTAACCCACAAAATCAATTTGTAGCATGTAGGGTTGTGCAGTGTAATTTCTAAAAGATCCGTCTTTGGTAGTGGACGCAAATATAAGGCTGTCCATGAAGGTAACGCCGTACGGTTCAACAACAGTCATTGTGCCACTAATCAAGTTGGTATTTTTACTTGATGTATTAGGACCAATCACAGTATCAAATTCAATGTCCTCAATGTTGTAGTTCAGTCCGCCGGTACTGGGCAAACGACGATTGGTATATTTTCTGTTGTTGGCGTATGCTCCGCCATCCTCGGCCACCACATAACTATAGGGTAAATCTTTAGTAAGTCCAGGGCCAGCATCAAGTGTGTCTATCAAGTCATTATAGTCACCGGTGTCCAACCACCACAGACTGGTCCTATAGGTCCAACTTGCATATTTGTGCATGGGATTGGTAATTGGAGTTGAAGCGACTGGTATTTTTGTAGTCGACGGCACCACAGTGGAACTATCTACCGCAGTGTCAACTGCAGGCAGTTTACTGGGAGTTTTTGTTTTTTTTACCGGTGTAGTTGGATAAAGGTTTGCTGCTTGTTCAGCGGTTGGGCCACCTGCTCCAGTACTACGACCAGGACCAGCCCCAGTGGAGGGCAAAGTGGTTTGGTATGACGTGGTATTAATATTTGGGGTTGGTGTGCTTATTGCGCCACCAGAAACACTGTTCTGTTGATACGGATTATATCCATTGATATTGGTAGGCATTTTAGAGTCCCAGTGCAGAATAAACTACAGATTTTGGCGGAACATAAATTATGTTGGGTGCCACAAAACTAAAAACTGGATCTATTATGACATCAGGATTGCGTACTGCAAACACCCACCACAGATTGCTGTCTTGATACATGTCGTATGCCAGCAGGTCTGGTCTAAGATTGTAAGGAGGATCAATTTGATATTGTGCATCGCCTACATCGGCTGGTATAGTTACTCCTTGCCAAATATCCAAGAACGGTCCCCATGTACCAGTATTGTAGTACGGGCTTGTGGTTGAATAGGTTGCTGCCATTACAAGAATCCTCCAGTGCCAGCATTACCACCATTGAGTGCTGGCACTGTGGCACCAAATGCAGTTGCTGGACCACCTGCACGATACAATCTAGTATTAATTAATGCTCCACGTGCAAAATCGTTAAGATTAAAGTTAAACGATTGTGCAGTTCTACTGTATACCGGTTGCAGTGTCAAACTAACTGTACTGGTAGTAGGCAATCGTGTGCTGTTTTGTACTGGAGTCGAAAGGTAGGGATTGTAGTTGATACCGGGTTCAGGAATGTCCATGTAGTCCACTTCGGCTGGCATAGTATGACTAAATGATTTTACTATACAAGGAACATTGGGTAGATAATACTGTCCATAGCCGTTTAGGTACACAATGGGCGGTGGATTACCAGCGTCAGCATCATTGCCAAAAAACATCTTAGTAACACTTCTAAAGAAATAGATTGTGGCCAATAGGTACTGGCCCTCAGTGACGTTTTGTACAGTAAATTCACCGTTAATGGTTATTTCGCCCACTTCACTGTTTTGATAGAAGTACTGGGCATAGTTGTTGTGTGTGAGCTTTTGTTGCTCGTAGTTGGCCGTGTGTGTCACTGCCACTGTGGGAGTGTAGGGGAATACCACACCAATACGAGTCTGTCCGTTTGTTGCTCCGCCGGTCAAGGTGTCTATGCCTTGAACCAAGGCACTGGTTACATTGTTGCTGGCTTCGGTACGCAACGGTGACAACAGGTTGTTACTGGGATCGTTATAGAAGTACTTGCTGTTGGGCGCTAGGCTTACACGTACCCGCCAATCAAAGCTGGCTTGAGGATAGTTGACAAGAATATTCGGGCCATTGGTTTGAAATCCGCCGGTATTTTTGGTACTGTATGCAAACATACCGTTTACATTCTGGCGATTCATAAATGGGTTTACACCCAGTTGTCCGCCAATTGAATTGCCCGCAGCTTGAGCTATTCCACCAATGAAACTGGTAGAGCTGATACCTCCGGCTAAGGGTGCATTTGATAAAACTGGCATCGGATTCCTTGTGTGTCTAGTATTTATTCGCAATCATTATGTGTGTAGATAATGTTTTTTTAGAAAAAGGTTGACAACGCCACAATAAATATGTTAGCATACACTAACTTGAACAAAGGAATTAGAGGTGCGTCACAATTATCTAAACAACAAAGATATCTTAAAAGAAATCCACAAAAGCAAAAATACTTACTGTTACTACACCAGCCCGGATGTAGCTGACTACGACATGATACTGCCCGATCGAGGCAAAATAAACAAAAAGAACATCAAAGAAGCCAGACAAAATCGTGCTGATCGTTTGGCCAAATTGGCGCACGAAGCAGCAACTGCTGATGGTACCAAGCACAAACTAGACGAGTTTGAAATCAAGCTCAAGGATGTGGCCGATACTGATGTGGTATTTAGAGTCATGACCTGGGATCATATTCCGGTTGATGATGTCAAATCAAGAAAGGCCGCAGTCAAGGCTCTGGAAGACGAAGAAGGCAGCATTCCTCGTAGCGAATACGACGACGAAGAATTGGACTTGATTGGTAACACCAAATACGTCAAAGTCAACTTCCCACCATTTGAGCATTACAAAGTCAACGAAGCCGGTGAACCAGTGTGTGTGGGTCGCAGTCACTGGAAGGGTGATTTGGACAAAGGCACATTCAATCGTATGCACGGACAAATGACACCCAAATTGGCACACATGTTTATCAAGTTGTGTGAACGCTATGCTACACGTAGCAACTGGCGCGGTTATACTTACAACGACGAGATGCGTAGCCAAGCCCTGTTGCAACTGAGTCAGATAGGATTACAATTTGATGAATCAAAAAGCCAAAACCCTTTTGCTTACTATACTGCCGCTATTACTAATAGTTTTACTCGTGTGCTCAATATAGAAAAGCGCAATCAAAATCTACGTGATGACATTATGGAAATGAATAACCTAACGCCAAGTTATACCCGTCAGGGCATGAGTGGCGGTTACTCAGGCGGCGATGGCGGATATGACGAGTAGGACAAATTACCATTTGCTCTTTGCCTAGAAGTTCTGTTACACTAACGGAATGAGTAACTTATTTAAAAAAGCCGCGCTATTCACTGATATACATTTTGGCCTAAAGTCAAATAGTACACAACATAATGAAGATTGTCTTAATTTTATAAAATGGGCCACTAGTAAGGCAAAAGAGGAAGGATGTGAGACATGTTTCTTTTTAGGAGATTATCACAATAATAGAGCATCAATTAATGTACTCACACTGGGGTACTCACTTAAAGGATTGGAGCATCTCAATGACAATTTTGATAGGGTTTATTTTATTCCTGGTAATCACGATTTATACTATCGTGACAAACGTGATGTTCAAAGTGTTGAGTGGGCCAAGCACCTACCCAATGTTCAAATTTGTAACGATTGGTTTAGCAGTGGTGATGTGGTCGTCGCTCCTTGGCTGGTTGCTGATGACTATAAGCGCATACCAAAATTAAAAGGCAAATACATGTTCGGGCATTTTGAACTGCCCGGTTACTTGATGAATGCCATGGTGGCCATGCCCGAACATGGTGAGCTACGTGGCGATAGCTTTAGTAATTTTGATCATGTGTTTACCGGGCATTTTCACAAACGCCAAACACAACGAAATATAACCTATATCGGCAATTGCTTTCCGCACAACTACGCCGATGCCGGCGACGACGATCGAGGTCTCACCATACTAGAATGGGGCAAGACGCCCGAGTATCATGCCTGGCCCGACCAACCCCTGTATCGGGTATTTAATTTGAGCGATGTTATTAATCACACCGAGGCAATGTTGCGACCCAACATGCATGTGCGTGTAAATTTAGACATAGATATCAGTTATGAAGAAGCTAGTTTTATCAAGGAAACATTTGTTGCTGACTATAAGCTACGTGAAATTACTATTATCCCAGCCAAGGCAACCGACTTGACCGAGTACGAAATACAGGGCAATATTGAATTTGAGTCTATAGATCAAATTGTGTATAATCAGCTCAACAACATAGACAGTCAACAGTTTAACAAAAACCTATTAGTGGACATATATAGAAATCTCTAATGTTTAAAATTAAAGATATCACCGTAAAGAATTTTATGAGTGTGGGCAATGCCACACAGGCCGTTAACTTTGATCGCAGTGATCTTACTCTAGTACTAGGTGAAAATCTAGACTTGGGCGGGGATGACTCGGGTGCACGTAACGGTACCGGCAAGACCACTATTATAAATGCGCTCAGTTACGGCTTGTATGGTAATGCACTTACCAATATCAAAAAAGATAACCTAATAAACAAAACCAACACCAAGGGCATGATGGTTTGTATTGACTTTGAAAACGATGGAGTTAGTTATCGTATCGAGCGCGGACGCAAGCCCGGGGTAATGAAGTTCTTTGTTGATGATCAAGAACGTGAAATCACAGACGAGGCACAAGGTGATTCAAGAGAAACACAGGCCGAGATAGAACGTATGTTGGGCATGAGTCATGATATGTTTAAACATATTGTGGCTCTTAACACTTATACTGAGCCATTCCTGAGTTTAAAAGCCAACGATCAACGTGTTATTATTGAACAGTTGTTGGGCATTACATTACTAAGCGAAAAGGCCGACCGACTCAAAGAACTAGGTAAAGCCACTAAAGATGCAATCACACAAGAAGAATTTAGAATCAAGGCAGTTACAGATGCCAACCGACGTATCGAAGAACAAATAGAAAGTCTCCGACGCAGACAGGCCATGTGGCTTAAAAAGAAAGAAGACGATTTACAACGGTTGGTTACGGCCTATGACGAACTGAGTCACCTAGACATCGAAGCCGAGCTTGTGGCTCATCAACAGTTAAGCGAATACACAAAAAAGAAAAGTGAGATAGATCGTATTCAAGATTACATCGCACAAAACGAACGGGATCAAGCTCGAGAAGATAAAGTGTTGGCTCGATTACGAGCCGAACTAGAAGCACTGAAAAATCATCAATGTCATGCTTGTGGTCAAGACATACACGACGACAATCATGAACAGATGCTGGCAGACAAGCAACGGCAAATCAGTGACACTGCGCTCAATGCACTTGCAGCCCATACACAGTGGCTGGAAAATACCGAAGCGTTGCAGGCTTTAGGCGAACTGGGCGAACGACCCACAGTTTACTATACTAACGAAGCAGATGCGTTTGAACATCGAAGCAGTATGGGCAGTATCCTAACACAACTGACTGCCAAGCAAGAAGAACAGGATCCTTACGTGGAACAGATTGCTGAGATGCAGACACAGGGTGTGGAAGAGATCAAGTTTGATGTCATGAACGAACTGACCGATCTCAAGGAACATCAAGACTTTTTATTAAAACTGCTGACCAACAAAGACAGTTTTATTCGTAAACGTATTATAGATCAAAACTTATCCTACTTGAATGCCAGGTTAGGACAATATTTAGATCGCATTGGCTTGCCACATACTGTAAAATTCAACAACGATTTAACCGTCAGCATCACAGAACTAGGCCGAGATCTAGACTTTGATAATTTATCAAGGGGAGAACGTAACAGACTTATACTAAGTTTAAGCTGGGCGTTCCGTGATGTTTGGGAAAGTTTGTATCAACCCATCAACTTGTTGTTTATCGACGAGTTGATTGATAGTGGTATGGACTCAAACGGGGTTGAAAACAGTCTAGCAATATTAAAGAAAATGAGCAGAGATGCCAATAAGTCTATTTGGCTTGTATCCCACAAGGACGAGCTGGCGGGACGAGTTAACAATACTCTGCACGTAATCAAGGAAAACGGCTACACAACCTACAGTACCGACGTCGATATAGTATAATTTTTTATCCTGCTTGTGCGGTGATAATTAGTTATACATATGACATGGATTTATCAAGGCTCAATTGTTGAGGAACTACCCGAAGACTGCGCGGGCTTTGTATATCTTATCACAAACACACTGAGTGGACGCAAGTACATAGGTAAGAAACTGGCAAAATTCGCAAAAACAACATACAAAACAGTAAAACTCAAAAATGGCAAAAAGAAGCGCAAGAAAATTCGAGGCAAAATTGAATCGGACTGGCGCGAATATTATGGCTCAAGCACAGAACTCACTGCAGACATTGAAAAACTAGGCTCCCTAAATTTCACCCGAGAAATACTCTTTTACTGTAGATCCAAAGCGGAATGCTCTTACATCGAGGCTCGAGAACAATTCACACATCGTGTATTGGAATCAACCGATTACTATAACGGACAAATCTCTGTCCGTGTCCATGGCTCCCACATTATCAACAAGATTTAATTAAATTGGTTTGACTAGCGCAGGTTAATGTCGTGCGCCCTAGACCTGGATCACGGATCACAGGGACGGAAGCCTTGCCGCCAACGCAAGCACTCAATCACTACCCGCGAGGATGAGGACTGGAAATGCCCCAGTTTGATTGTTTGAATATATTTTTCATGGCTGAAAAGACGTACTAGTGATAGTACACGGTTATCGATTGTGCTGATATACATTTGATAATCCGCCGTTGTATAAAGACGGAGCTCGAGGTACCGGACAACCGCCTCTGCAATGCTCTAATATCAGTGACTGTGCTGCTCGGATGATGCACTTGATTTTTGCCCGCCCTGGGCAAAGAGTGACCGCTTAGTCTGGATGATACTGGAGTCAGTTGACTGTGTTGTTATAATTGCTCTGAAAGAAAACAGTTGTGAGCGCAAGCGAAACAACAGATGTTCGTAGAACATCTTAAAAGAATGGCATTCCTGATTCTTTAGTCATTTCCATGTTTTTCTTAATAATACTTGCAATGAGCTCACGTTCCTGGCTACTCATATACATAGCATCTTCGTAACTAACACCACCACGCATATACCACGACATTTTAAGCAGTTCTTCTTTTATGGCTCTTGATTCATTATCCATGCGATCCAGTAATGCTACTGTTTCGTCATAGGTTAAGTTCAAGAGCCTGTTGCGAAAAAATTTGAATAATCAAATTCGATTGGAACTACAAACTCTTTTGTGCAACTGGTACAATTGGTTCTTTGCGGCACAAGATCGGCTTCGTTGGATAATTCCACCAGTCGTTTTTGTACGTCCCGTATAATCGAACCTTCTGCGTTGTTGTAAAAATCTTTTATGAACTTGCGGTCAGTTACTGATTGCCCGTCAACTTCGATAGACTCAGTGCTGTTTGTTGCAGCTTCTATACTTAAATCTAGTAGCCGCTTCATGCTTTCGTTTACTTGTCTAATACGCTCTTCTTCGGGTATTGCTTGATCACCAATTGCTTTAACTAATCTGGTTTCTTCAAAGTTTACTGTATTTGTTTTATTGATTTCTGTAAATTTTTGTGGTTTGAGTATTATTTTGAGATTGTGTGTTGTGACCGGATTGGTATAGTCTGGTTTTGGGGTATTGGCCAATAATAATCTTAAATCGAGTGCAAAGTTATTTTCTGCTTGGCAGTGCGGGCAATTGACATCTAGATCCATATCGTGTCCGTAACTGGCAACTCTGATGGCAATCAAAGTGGTATCTACATCAATACTGGGCATGCTCCAGGGATCAACGATGTTGGGACAACAACTTTTAATGACTTCTACTACACCGGTCCCGCTCATTAATGCATCGGGAGTTCTTAGTGTGATCTCGTCTCTAGCAGTCATTGGGTATACCGGAATTTCCTCATTTATAGGGAGATCTAGTGACCCTGGTGGCCAATACTTTCCGTTTGATGGCAATTTTAAATAAATTGCAGGTTGTCTAAAATATTTAGACAGTGGGTTACTTGGTTGTGGTGCAGTATTTTCCATGTTTTTTGATCCGATAAATAATGTTGATAGTAATATTTATCGGATCAAACCTTCATGGAAAATATAGATTATAAAACAATGGCAACTGAGATTGCGAAAGCAATCAAAGGTGAGTCCCGCGGCATGGGCTACGATCCTGAAAAAATAAAGGATTTTGAAGAAAGCGCCGAAGATTTTACAAACAGTATTAAGAAATCTAATCCTGGGCTTAAAATGTTCAGGAACATGCTCACTGGCACCGGCGGTAGCTTTGTAGACATCACAGACCACGTCAAGTCATTGAATCGTGCACTTGAAAAAGAAGAAGAACTTATTAAGCAAACTCAGTTTGACAAAACAAAACAATCTGAGATGAATGCTGCTATTGACAATAGAGATAGACTACTAAAGCAAAAAGGTCAAGCAGTACAAGCAGCACTATTTACAAACACTGCAATCTTGGCACAAAAGGTTGGTGGTGTAATATATAGCACTGAAATGGATTTTGCTAAAACAGCAGCCGACTTCCAAAAAGAATTACATAGAAGCACAGACGGTACAAAACTATACGCAGAGTTACAAATAAAAACTATACAAAAGGCTGCTGAAGCAGCAGACAAAATAGGAGAAGTGGCGACAGAGGTTGGTGAAATGGTCTCAGCCGTTGGTCTTGTGGTTAAACGATTTAAATACCTATACTTTATTATTGGCGGTATAATGACCTTGCTTGGTGGGGGCACCAAGCTACTAAAAGACGGCACCGAATTGGCAGTAAAAGGACTTGAAGATTTAAATGGTCAAGTAGAAGGTTTAAGAATTGGGTTTAAAGAAATAAATTCTGCAGGCATTACCCTAGCCGGCGGAATGGATCAGCTTAACCGCAATGCAATAGAATTTGGATTAATGCCTGAACGATTTGCCAAGGGTCTAGAAGGTGCCAAAGACGACATTAAAAATCTTGGCATGAGCACCAGCAACGCAACACAAAAAATTGCCAGTCTGGGTCATGCTCTAGACCAGGGCGGAGTCACTGCTTCGTTGTATAAACTAGGATACAGTTTTGAAGATCAAATTGGTGTGCTCACTGGTGCAATGGCACAAATGCAAATAGCTGGAACGTTACGTTCTGCGTCTGATAAACAGATCGCTGATCAAACTCTTAACTATGGCAAAAGTTTAAAAATTATTGAACAGATAACTGGTAAGAATGCCAAAGAACAATTGGCTAGAGCAAAGACTGCCGCTGCTGAAGCAGCAATTTTTGGCCAACTAAATCCGCAACAACGCAAAGCATTCATGAATGCGATGGCAACAGTTCCTGAGGAAATGAAAGATATTGTTGTTAAAGGTTTTGCGGCAAAGCTACATACCGGCAGCGTATTCTTCACAGAAGCCGCAGATGCAATATATGCACAAACCAATCCAGCAATTTTGGGATTAGTGGAAGGGATCGGACGAGTGGCAATGTCGGGTGTAGATGATTTAAAGCAAACATCTAGAGACGTTGGATCAATGATGGAGACTGTTTACAAAGGCAATGAACGTGCAAGCCAGCAGTACGGGGATATGGCGTTTGCAGGGGCTGTTGGGCATCAGGCAGTGGTAAATTCTTGGTATCAGAAGACATCAAAGATGAATGAATTGGCCATGACTCAGGAAGAAGGACGGGCGAAAGAAATTGCAGTGGCAGTTGAAGCAACAACACATAATTTGTCTAAATTAGATAATGCTGTATTAGCATCTGAAACGGCAATGAAAAATTCGGCAATTGCTACTGCTGCTTCTGCGGATACGTTAGCATCGCATATAATCAATACAATGAACACAACTGCTACCCCGGTTGCGTCGTTGAAAGATGCAGCCCTAGCATCAAGTAGTGCACTAATGCAGTTTGCAGCACGACTAGATTTAATAAGTCCGGAAAAAGCACAAACCGGCAACTGGTGGGATGATTGGGGTAAAAATACGGCCATAGCGGCGGCAGGTGGTGCGATGTTTGCAGGTGGCACTGCGCTAAGTGGAACTGGCATAGGGGCAGTGATTGGAACGCCTTTAGCATATAGTGGGCTTGGATTGATGGCGTACGGTGTCGGAAAAGGCACAGAAAGAACCCTTAGTACAAATGTATTTGGTAAACAAGGTGCTGGCGGTGCAACTCAAACTACTGGCGCCGCAGGTTCTAAAATTGCATTGAACTTTAGCCATACCAGACCCGGCGATACTGGTGACGAAGCGCATTGGGCACAAATGCCAGGTGGCACTAAAGAAAAATTCATGAATTTGTTGGCCGAGGCCGGTGTAACAAATGCAACTATTCTAAGTTCGTATCGCAGTGCACAAGAACAAGCTGAATTAAGTACGTCGCATCCCAAAGCCGGACCAGGGCTAAGTGCACACAATCAAGGAAACGGTATTGACGTTGACCCTGGAACTTATCAGATTTTAAGAACAAGACCAGACTTGGCAGCCAAATATAAAGTCAAGTTCTTAGAAACCGATCCCAACCATCTTGAGTTTTACAAAAACGGTGGATACATTCCCGGCGGCAAGCGCGGTATCGTGGGCGACGGCGGTATGGAAATGGTTGAAGGCCCGGCGCATGTTACCAGTGTAGACAATTCCATGGCAGTGTTCAAGAAGATGGCCGAGAACATAGAAAAACTGGTGTTGATAACCAAAAATGACACACGACTGGATGATATACTGACCGAACTTGAATCACAGTCAAGAAGCAATCAAAAGATATTGACAGCTGTCAGCTAACGGTAAATATAGCATTAGCGAGAACACAATATGGCCGGCTGGAAAAAGTATTTTAAAACAAGCAACTTACCAAGTAACATAAGTCCTTTGGGTGCTGGCCGTGTTGCTGACCCAGGCTACAGAAACTACCAAAGCCAGTTACCCGAAGTGTATACTGGACAACCAAACCGTATTGAGCGTTACAATCAGTACGAACAAATGGACATGGATTCGGAAGTGAACGCGGCCCTGGATATCTTGGCCGAGTTTTGCACACAAAAGAACCTAGAGAATCATACTGCATTCACAGTTAAATTCAAAGATACGCCAAGCGACAACGAGGTCAAGATCCTCAAAGAGCAGTTACAACAGTGGGTAGCATTAAATGAATTTAACAAACGGATATTCAAAATTGTACGTAACGTGTTTAAGTACGGCGATCAGGTTTTTATTCGTGATCCAGAAAATTTTAAACTCATGTGGACTGAGATGTCTAAGGTTACAAAGGTTATTGTTAACGAAGGCGAAGGAAAAAAGCCTGAACAGTATTTGATCAAGGACCTAAATCCCAACTTTCAAAACTTAACAGTGACCGCAGTGGCCACAACTGACACTTACATGAACCATCCGCAAACTGGCGGACCCAGCGGCAGTTACACACAACCACAAGCACCCTACGGTGGCGGAAGCCGATTCCAACATGCTCAAAACGAAGCTGTAATCAATGCCGAACATGTGATGCACATCAGCTTGACTGAGGGCCTAGATGTGTATTGGCCATTTGGTAACAGTGTGCTAGAAAACATCTTTAAGGTGTTCAAACAGAAAGAGTTACTGGAAGACTCGATCATTATCTATCGTGTACAACGTGCACCGGAACGTAGAATATTCAAAATTGACGTGGGCAACATGCCATCGCACATGGCCATGGCATTTGTGGAACGCATCAAGAACGAGATACATCAGCGTAGAATTCCCACACAGACCGGTAATGGCCAAACCAACATGATGGATACTACTTATAATCCATTGAGTCAAAACGAAGATTACTTTTTTCCTACTGGTGCTGACGGACGTGGTTCAAGCGTGGACGTACTACCTGGTGGACAGAATCTAGGCGAGATTACAGACTTACGTTTCTTTACTAATAAACTATTCCGTGGCCTACGTATTCCCTCTAGCTATTTGCCTACCACTGCCGAAGACGGTAGCCAAGCATACACAGATGGTAGAGTGGGCACTGCCTTGATACAAGAGTGGCGCTTTAATCAGTATTGCCAGCGACTACAGGCCATGATAGCCGACAAACTAGACAGTGAATTCAAACTGTTTATGCGCTGGAGAGGCTTCAACATTGACGGAAGTCTGTTTGATTTAACATTCAATGAGCCACAAAACTTTGCACAATATCGCCAGGCCGATATTGATGCTGCCCGTATTCAGAACTACACTGCACTAGAGCAAGTGCCCTATTTGAGCAAGCGATTCCTAATGAAACGCTACTTGGGCATGACCGAACAAGAGATCAGCGAGAACGAAACCGCATGGGCCGAAGAGCGTGGCGACATTGACAATGCTCCAGCAGACGCACCCAATGTACGTAGTGCTGGTATCAGCCCCGGCGGAGTACAGAGTGATCTAGAAGGCCTAGGACCAGAACCCACAGCAGCCGGTCCTGCTGGCGGACCTGACATGGCTGGTGCCACTGCCAGCCCAGGTGCAGGAACACCAGGCGCAGCTCCTGCCCCGGCACTATAATCGTCAAAAGGGTTAAATAGTTTATATGAACGTGTTTGAATTATTTGACCCTGCACCCAAGGGCTACTACAACGAAAAAGACGACAATACCACGCTTAAAATGGATGATAGTCGTAAAACTCGCTTGACTCTAGCACACCTAAATCAGTTGCGCCAGTCACACGATGTGCGTAAACTCGAACACGAAAAGAAGCTGGAAGCAATTTCCAAGCAGTATGCACCTGCTCCCGAAGCTGGCGGAGTTGGTGGCGGCCTAGGCGGATTATAATTTATCTGTCAAAAATCCTTAAAAAAC
>Ga0164296_1001611_pt1 | contig 23519 bp, 29 predicted proteins | sample GEODES057metaG_FD_113533 | JGI IMG/M metagenome (GOLD analysis project Ga0164296, IMG submission 113533) | Dystrophic lake water microbial communities from Trout Bog Lake, Wisconsin, USA - GEODES057 metaG | ecosystem: Environmental > Aquatic > Freshwater > Lake | place: USA: Trout Bog Lake...
CATGAAGTAGTGCGTGCGCTTGACGAAGAGATCATGATGACGTTCTCCTCAGCCGCCGCTGACGTCAATGAACACTTCTCCACGCTGGTGGCCACCTTGTTCCCTGGAGGACAAGGTCGCTTGATTCTGACCGACCCTGAAGATCTTTTGGGAACGGGAGTGGAAATCGACGTGAAGCCAGCAGGAAAGAACGTCCGACGGGTCTCGCTTCTTTCGGGCGGAGAGCAGTCGATGGCTGCGTTGGCCTTTCTCTTCGCGGTCTTCCGGGCGCGCCCTTCCCCGTTCTATTTGTTGGACGAAGTCGAAGCCGCTCTTGATGATGTGAACCTCCATCGGTTCTTAGGGCTTATTCGTGAGTTCCGTCACGAAGCCCAACTCATTATCGTCTCTCACCAAAAGCGAACCATGGAGACGGGCGACGCCCTCTATGGCGTCACGATGCGCCCTGGTGGTTCGTCCCAGGTGGTTTCTGAACGCGTTCCCGAACGATCTGAGCCTGAGCCGTCATCGCTATGACCACACTGATCATTTTGATCGCTGTCATTGTTCTCGTCCTTGGTGGTATCGGCCTCTTCGTTCGACGTGGGCGCACCCCAAGTGCGGGGTCTCGAGCATCGAAGCCACGACCAACACCAGCGTCACCTCCACCCAAGAAACCGCCGGTCGTTGAACAAGATGAAGAAGTACTCGTCCCCGGTGATCATCCCTTTGCCGACGAAGAATCTCTAGCAATCGGCGACGAGAACGAGAAGGAGGATGATCTCGCTGGGGATGCACCAGTCTACCGAGAGCGCCTGAATCGCTCCCGTGGCCTGTTCGCAACATTGCGCTCGTTGCGCGGGGGATCGGCGGTAGAGGAGTCGGCCTACGAAGAATTAGAACGTGCGCTGTTGAGCGCTGATGTGGGCGTGCAGACCACTGATCTTCTCCTTTCTCGAGTCCGTCAACGAGTGGAAGTCGACCAAGGCGACGGCACCGAACTCATTGATGTGTTGCGCAGGGAAATGATTCAGCTGTTAGATCACGACGACAGCGGTGCGGTCATAAACCGCGAGCTTTCAACGGCGGTCGATGGAGACCATGTCCCCGTGTGGCTCTTTGTTGGTGTGAATGGGGTGGGGAAGACCACCACGATCGGAAAGTTGGCGACCCGAGAGAGCGCCAAGGGCAAGAAGCTCGTCTTGGCGGCTGGCGATACCTTTCGAGCCGCAGCGGGAGATCAACTCGCCGTTTGGGCAGAACGCGCCGGAGCCGACGTCGTACGCGGTGCTGAAGGAGGAGATCCGTCAGCGGTTGTCTTCGATGCCATTCAACGTGGCGGGGCAAGAAACTACGACGTCGTGCTGGCTGATACGGCGGGGCGCCTCCATAACAAAGTGAATCTGATCGAAGAGTTAAAAAAGATCCGGCGAGTGGCTGACAAAGATCCTGGCCAGGTGACCGAAGTGCTCTTGGTCCTCGATGCCACCACAGGCCAAAACGCCGTGAGCCAAGCACGGGAGTTTCTCGACGCGGTTGAAGTGACCGGTGTCGTCTTGAGCAAACTCGATGGCACTGCTCGAGGGGGTGTTGTCGTGGCAATCCAAGAAGTCCTGAACCTCCCGGTCAAGTTGGTGGGTCTTGGCGAAGGAGCAGCCGATCTGGTTGTCTTCGATCCCGAGGCGTTTGTCGATGCCCTGCTGGCACCGTAATTCGTTCGTTCATCGGAATCGGGTAGCCTCACATCGATATGTTTGACGCACTCTCTGAACGCCTCGACCGCATCTCGTCAAAGCTCCGCAGTCGGGGGCGCCTGAGCGAACAGGACCTCGAGGAAACCCTTCAGGAGATTCGGGTTGCCCTTCTCGATGCTGACGTTGAACTCGGTGTCGTCCGAGGGTTCCTCGACGGCGTGCGGGGGCGTTTGGCCGGCCAAGAGCTTTCGAAAGCAATTTCACCAGGCCAACAAGTCATCAAGGCAGTTCACGAAGAACTCATTCGCGTCCTCGGGGGAGACACCTTTTCGGTTTCGTATAACTCCAAGCCGCCCACCGTGGTGTTACTGGCCGGTCTTCAAGGAGCGGGAAAAACAACAACGGCAGCAAAGTTAGCGCGCTGGTTCAAACAACAGGGCCGCAATCCACTGCTTGTCGGCGCTGACTTACAACGCCCCGCGGCAGTCGAGCAGTTACGGGTGTTGGGTGGACAGATTGGCGTCACCGTCTTTTCGGAAGATGCGGACCCCGTTACCGTGGCGCGCCACGGCTACGAGGAAGCACAGCGGCTTGGTCGAGATGTTCTGATTGTCGACACCGCCGGTCGACTGGCCATCGATGAAGCACTTATGGAAGAAGTGCGTTCGATCTCCGCATCGGTGACGCCGGACTACACCTTTTTGGTGATCGACGCGATGACGGGGCAAGATGCCGTGGCGACCGCACGTTCATTTCATGACACCTTGAATCTCGATGGGGTCATTGTGACGAAGCTCGACGGCGATGCACGAGGTGGCGCAGTCCTGTCGGTGAAAGAAGTGGTAGGCAAGCCGGTGGTCTTCGCATCGACGGGCGAGAAACTTGAAGATCTTGATCTCTTCTATCCCGATCGAATGGCTGATCGCATTTTGGGTATGGGTGATGTTCTTTCACTCATTGAACAAGCAGAGCGCACAATGGACGCAGACGTGGTGGCGAAATCTGCCGGCCGCATTATGGACGGCACCTTTACGCTCGATGACTTTCTTGATCAACTTGCTCAGGTGCGCAAGATGGGGTCACTCGGTGGCTTGATGAAACTGATGCCCGGGATGACCAAAGAGATGCGCCAGGCGGCTGACAACGTCGATGATCGTGAGATTGATCGTGTCGAGGCCATCGTGCGGTCGATGACCTTTGCTGAACGCCATGACCCAAGCTTGATCGACGGGTCACGTAAACGACGTATCGCCCAAGGATGTGGACGCTCAACGCAAGACGTCAACCAACTCCTCAAGCAGTTCCGCGAAATGCAAAAAATGATGAAATCGATGGGCGGCGGTGGTGGCCTCTCCGGCGGCATGCCGAAGGGAAAGTTGGGAATGGCCAAAGCCATGATGGGCCGTGGTGGCCCAGACCTTTCCCAACTTCAAGGGGCAAATGGCCTGCCGGCCGAATTGGCGGGCCTTCCGAGACCATCGCCAAACCCACTGGCGGCGCAGGCAAAGCCGGGCCAGAAAAACAAGAAAAAGAAGGGCGGGAGAGTTACCCCCCGAAAGGCCCGCTAACATGGGGAATTGGCTTCGCCAACTCTGGCGAAGCATCCGCTGAAGTCTTTGAAGGGAATTGTTACGTGGCAGTCAAGCTTCGCTTAGTGCGAATGGGAAAAAAGAAACAACCGACGTACCGACTGGTGGCGGCCGATAGCCGTGCGCCTCGAAACGGAAAATTCCTGGAAATTCTCGGCACCTACGAACCCCGAGGAATTTCGAAAGAGTTTCCTGAGACCGTGGTCAAGATTGATAACGAGAAAGCGATCAAGTGGCTTTCTCAAGGTGCACAACCTACCGAGCGTGTTGCCGTTCTTTTGAAGACGTCGGGCGCGTGGGATGAATTCACCGCATCGAAAGCGAAGTAGTCATAATGGATGCTGAATACGTCGACGGCGATATCAATACCATCAGCGGCAACGACAACGACAACTACGACGACAACGACGGTGCCGACGAAGAGTACGACAACGACGGTGCCGACGAAGGCAACGCGGTAAAGAGCGAACTCCCAGAAGCGGTATTGACCTACTTAGCCAAGTCACTGGCTAACGACCCCGAAGCGGTTGTGGTTGAGGCTGAAGATCGTCGAGGACAGATTCGTCTGTCACTTCATGTGGGCCCCGGAGACATGGGTCGAGTCATCGGGCGACGTGGCCGGACCGCGCAAGCCATCCGCGCCCTCGTGGGCGTTGCCGGAGCCCGTTCGGGCGTGGCGACCAACGTCGACATCGTCGACGACTAGGGACGATGAACGACGGCCTACTTGAGGTCGGTCGCATCACGAAGCCTCACGGGCTCAACGGTGAAGTGTCGGTTGATCTTTGGTCCGATCTCACTGATCGCCTTGATCCGGGCTCCGTACTCGAAACCGAGCGCGGTCCATTGACGGTGCGCACACGGCGGATGCATCAAGGCAAGCACCTGGTTCGCTTCGACGGATTCACCGACCGTTCAGGCGTTGAGACGCTCCGAGGCATTGTCTTGCTTGGTGAGCCACGTGACGTGCCTGGCATGCTGTGGATCCACGAAATGATTGGCTGTGACGTCCAGCTCACTGACGGAACTCCTGTTGGGGTGGTTGCTGCCATCGAAGCGAACCCGGCAAGTGATCTCTGTGTCTTGGAGGATGGCAGACTCATCCCCTTGGTGTTCGTGGTGAGTTACGAGGCCAACAACAAGATGGTGATCGATCCCCCCGAGGGGCTCCTTGAATGAGTGTACGAATCGACGTCTACACGATTTTTCCTGAAATCATCGAGCACTATTGTTCTCAAAGCATTGTGGGCCGAGCGCAACAAGGTGGCTTTGCCACGATCGAAGCGGTAGATATTCGTGACGGCGCTGATGATGCCCGCAGGACCATCGACGACACTCCGGTGGGCGGTGGTGCAGGAATGGTGATGAAACCAGGCCCCATCTACTCGTCGCTTCGAGCTCGAGAAGCGCTACGTGGCCCCGCTCGGCCCCTCATTGCTCTGGTTCCTCACGGAACGCCGTTTCGCCAACGCGACGCTGAACGTCTCAGCACCTTGGAGTCGTTCTCCTTACTCTGTGGTCGTTACGAAGGAATCGATCAGCGAGTCTTAGACGATCTGGTCGATGAAGAGATTTCTCTTGGAGACTTTGTCTTAGCCGGAGGAGAGTTAGCTGCCCTCAGCGTGATCGAGGCCGTAGTCCGGTTAGTTCCTGGCGTTCTTGGCAACGAGGCATCCTCGCTCGATGAGAGCTTTTCTGGTGGTCTTCTTGAGTACCCTCAGTGGACCAAGCCTTCCGTCTTTGAGGGACAGGCGGTTCCCGAGATTCTCCTGAGCGGTGATCATGCCAAGATCGAGGCCTGGCGCCGAAGAGAGGCCCTCAAACGCACCCAACAGCGCCGTCCCGACCTCCTGGAGGCTCGCGGAGGATTAAGCCCTGAAGAGCTCGCTTTGCTGGCCAGCGAGCCTCAGGTGGAGTCCGAGGGAAAGACCGGCTAACATTGACTTTCCGCCCGAAACGTTGAGGCAAAAGGACTGATTTATGCACCCCACCGAACTTATTGACCGTGACTCCCTGAGAGACGACATTCCTGATTTCCGTCCTGGCGACACCCTCAAGGTGCACGTGCGAGTCACCGAAGGCAACCGCGAACGTATCCAGCTCTTCCAGGGCATCGTTATCCGACGTCAAGGTGGGGGCGTGTCCGAGACCTTTACCGTGCGCAAAGTCAGTTTCGGTGTTGGCGTTGAGCGAACGTTCCCGCTCCACACTCCGAGCGTTCAAAAGATTGAGGTCGAGTCACTCGGTGACGTTCGACGTGCCAAGTTGTACTACCTCCGTGACCTCCACGGGAAAGCGGCCAAGGTTAAAGAGCGCCGCGCAGCGCGGAATTAATTCTTCGGCCGTGCGATGCCTCTGAAGAGCGGCAACGGACAATGAGCGACGAAGACCTCGAACGCTATGAGGCAACCATTGAGTTGCAGCTCGTTCAAGAGTACAAAGCCGTCATCGGCCTCTTCACCCACATCGTCGAAACAGAGCGACGCTTTTATTTGACGAATAACGTCGAGGTGACGGTACACGGCGAGTCGTCACCTCCCATGATTGAGTTGAATCTCAGCGACGCGTGGGTCTGGGACATGTACCGCCCGGCGCGATTTGTCCCTTCGGTGAGGGTGTTGACCTTTCGTGATGTGAACATCGAACGATTGCCAGAAAGTGATCTTGCATGAGCAGTGTTGAAGCGCTGAATGTTGAGCGTCACGATGGTGTCGTGATGGTCACGATGAACCGTCCAGAAAAGAAGAATGCGGCGAACGGCATGATGTTCGAAGAACTGCTCGCAATCTTTCGTGAGATCAAAGGAAGCCCAAGCGACCGCTGCATGGTGTTGACCGGCGCAGAAGGCAACTTCTGCACGGGGGCGGACCTCTCTGATTCACGAGGAGCGACGATGGACCTCGGTATTCCTGCAATAGTGCGGATGCGGCGGCTGAACGAGGTTGCAATGTCGCTTTACGATCTTCCCATCCCAACGATTGCCAAGGTTGATGGCATGGCCGTGGGTGCGGGCATGTCCTTGGCGCTGGGGTGTGATCTGCTGATTGCCGCTGAAACAGCGCGCTTCTCGATGATCTTTTCTCGTCGTGGCCTGTCTCCCGACATGGGGGCATCGTGGTTGTTACCTCGTCGGGTGGGCGAAGCAAAGGCCAAAGAGCTCATGCTCTTGGCAGACATCATCGATGCCGCCGAAGGAGAACGACTGGGCTTTGTGAACAGGGTGATTCCCACCGCAGACCTCGACCATGAAGTCGCTGACCTTGCGCAGCGCCTCGCCACAGGACCCTCGCTGGCCTACGGCCTGACCAAGACCTTGATCCACGAGTCGTCGACCGCGAGTTTTGCCCAGTCTCTCGAATCTGAGGGCCGTGCCCAAGCGCTGAACTTTGCCTCGGAAGACACCATCGAAGCGATGCGGGCTTTTCTCGAAAAGCGCGATCCCAATTTCAAAGGGCGCTAATCGCGTGGATTCGCTGGGGTGGGTCCTTGTCAACACTGTTGAAACAGCGGCTTCACCTCGGTGGATCGATGATCTTGTCACCCATGCTGCCTTGCTGAACGAGCGAGGGGCCACGGCACTCCTCTTTGACACGCTCAACAGCGGCACTCAGGCCCTTGATGCATTGACGGTCTTAGGTGCGATGAGTAGGGAGACCCCCCTTCGCCTTGGAGCGCTCTGTGACCTGGGTGAAGGACGTGCCGCATCGCTGGTGGCCCGAGAGATCACTTCCCTTGACGTGCTCGGTGACGAAGGGGCTGCACTGATCGTGCGCAGTTCGGACTCGGAGCGACTCACCGAAGCTCTGGCCGTTGTCCAAGCATTGTTCCTTGACGAGCGAGCAACAGCCGGGGGGAGCCAAGAATCAGTGCATGACGCACCAAATCGACCACGACCCACAACGGCTGGCGGGCCTCCGATCGTGACGTGGGATATGACCAACGGCGAAATGTGGCTCCATCACAATCGCCAGGGTCGGCCGCTCAGTTCGACCAGTATCAATCGGCTTGAAGATTTTGAACTCGGTGTGGCGGATCTCACTATCGTGACGCAACCAGTTATCTTGGGCTAAGCGCCAGAAGTGCTACTCCTGAGATTGCATGACGATCTTGTCGGGGTGAATGCGGATCTTTAATCGAACTTCACCTTCTTGACGCATGGGGTACGAGTCGACCCCCATATATTTTTTGGACAGGGCATCGATGTGCGCGTCGGCACCTTCGGCGCTTATCTCAGTCACGGTCCCGTGAACAGCAACAATGTTGAAGGGGTCATCGGGATCCACAACACAGATCGCCACGTTGGGATTGCGCTCCATATTGCGGGCTTTGGCGCGGCCTTGCGCGGTGTTGACGACTAAGTCGTCGCCTTCGACATCGATCCACAAGGGGGTGATCTGGGGCGACCCATCGGCGGCGATGGTGGCCAATGAGGCCAACACGGGCCGAGCGAGGAGGGCTCGAGCTTGTGGGGTGAGCGTGCTTGTCATACGTAGCTCCTTCTAAGAGACACTGGCTGCTCCCATAGGTTACCTAGGGTTTGGGAAATCTTGCGCCGAGTGCAAAAACGGTCAATGCTGATGAGGAGACAAAAGGAGTCATCATGGGAGTGCGAATCGAATCAGACAGTATGGGCGACATTGAGGTCGACGATGCGGCCTACTGGGGTGCCCAGACGCAGCGGTCATTGCACCACTTCGCTATCGGCTCTGACGTGATGCCAACGGCGCTCATTCACGCATTCGGTGTGCTGAAAGAAGCAGCGGCCAAAGTCAACCATGACCTCGGGAAACTTGATCAAGAGCGAGCAGATCTGATTATTCAAGCGGCACGAGAGATTCAAGTGGGCAACTACGACGACCAGTTCCCGCTGCGTATCTGGCAGACCGGATCAGGGACCCAGACCAACATGAACGTGAACGAAGTGATTTCGAATCGAGCGATTGAGATTGCCGGAGGGCTGCGCGGATCAAAAGACCCCGTCCATCCAAACGACCATGTCAATATGTCCCAATCATCAAACGACACCTTCCCGACAGCGATGCATATCGCTGCGGTGCGTCAACTCCTTGACAACCTCGTTCCCTCCGTTGAGGCTCTGCGTTTTGCGTTACACGAAAAAGCAGAAGCGTTTGCGGAGATCACGAAAATCGGCCGCACCCACCTGATGGATGCGGTTCCTTTGACCTTGGGCCAAGAGTTCAGCGGTTACGTTGCCCAACTGGACGCTGATCTCGTCAGGATCACCCAGTCACTCGATGGGCTCTATGAGCTCGCTCTTGGTGGCACGGCGGTGGGGACGGGTTTGAATACCCACCCGGAGTTCGGCGATCGAGCAGCGAAACAAATTGCAGCCCTGACTGGCCTGCCGTTCATCACCGCTCCGAACAAGTTCGCCGCCCTGGCTGGGCATGATGCCTTGGTGTTTGCGTCGGGGGCGCTGAAGACCTTGGCCGTGTCCTTGACCAAGATCGCCGACGACCTACGCTGGCTTGGCTCAGGACCGCGCAGTGGTCTTGGCGAGCTACGACTTCCTGAGAATGAGCCAGGAAGTTCGATCATGCCGGGCAAGGTGAACCCCACTCAGTCTGAAGCGATGATCATGGTCTGCATCCAGGTTCTGGGCAACGATGCCGCAATCGGGATCGCAGGAAGTCGTGGCAATCTTGAGCTCAACGTTTGCAAACCGGTCATCATCCACAACTTCTTGCATTCGGTCACTTTGTTGTCAGATGCTTGTGCTCGCTTTACCGAATTCTGTGTTGAAGGCCTCGAGCCAGATCGTGAACAGATCCAACAACATCTTGAAAGTTCACTGATGCTCGTGACTGGCTTGAACCCTCATATTGGCTACGACAAAGCGGCGGAAGTGGCGAAGAAGGCCTTCAAGGAACGGTCAACCTTACGTGAAGCCGTGGTGGCCTTGGGCTACATGACCGGCGCCGAGTTCGATGCTGCGATCAAACCCGAGGAGATGACGCACCCATGAGCAAGCCTGCACTGATCGACCACAAGGAAATTGACGCTGCTCTCGCTGGATCGACCTGGAAGCGAGAGGGAGATCATCTTGTTCTTGAGAGCACGCAGCCGACCTTTCTTGATGCCTTGGCCTTCGTGAATGCGGTGGGAGATCTCGCTGAAGATCAAGATCACCACCCTGACATCGATATTCGCTACACCAAGGTTATCCTGAGTGTTTCAACTCATGAATCAAACGGCCTCACGCAACGCGATCTTGATTTCGCACGGAGCGTCGACGAACTCCTCTAGGCAATAGCCGACAGGGCCGTCAGGCTTCTAACAGTGCGGAACGAAGTGCCGTGCAGGTCTCGGCGGAAATGCCGAGGTGGTGGGCATAGGCCTCAATTGAGCCCCACTGCTGCTCAATGGTGGTGAGCAGGAACTCCATATTCTTTGGCTCGGCTGAGAGGAGCTCCTTCGCTTCACGGATTTGTTCCTCCGCTTCTGGATAGCGAGCGATCAGCCGATCGCGCACCTTGTCCATGGCGAGCGTGCTTAGGGCGTAGTCCGCCACAATTGTTTCGTGGGGAACGCCGAGGATGCCGAGCAGAATCGCTGTCAAGACACCGGTTCGATCTTTGCCCACGGCACAGTGGTAGACGAGGGGGATATTTGAAGCATCGGCCATGATCTCGATGGCCTGGGCAATCTGTCCTCCTGCTCCTTCGACCATGTCGACATAGGTCGAAGACAGGAAGCCTGGGACGGTGCGGAAACTTTGAAAATCAGGGACGGTCTCCATGAGGGGGAGGTGGTGGAACGACACAGGCATCGTCTCGATCGGGAAGGCACCGTTTTCCCTCTCGAAGCTTGTCCTCAGGTCGATGACGGTAGCGATACCTCGCTCTTGAAGGAGGTCGAGATCACGTGATTCGAGTTCGGAGAGTCCGTCTGCTCGGTAAATCACGCCCCAACGGACGTGGGCGCCGTCGGCGGTTTCGTAGCCGCCGATGTCACGAAAGTTGACGGCTCCCTCTAAGGGGAGGTGGCGACCCGTGGGGAAGGGGCACGGGGAGATTGTCACGCAGATGACTTTAGTCACTGGGGGCGAGTCGCCGGTGACGCTTCGGTGTCTGCGGAGTGAAATTTTCACCTAGGGTCTCTTTCCATGAAGGAACCGCGCTGTCTTTTGACCGTCCACGCACATCCTGACGACGAATCCTCAAAGGGACCGGCCACGGTGGCCCGCTACCACGATGAAGGCGTCCACACGGTTTTGGTGTGCTGTACCGGGGGCGAAGAAGGAGAAATCCTGAATCCAGCCGTCGTTCTCGGCCAAGGAGAAACGCTGGGCGAACGACGGGCGGGAGAACTGGCTAACGCCGCAGCCATCATTGGCTACGACGAAGTGCGCTACTTGGACTATCGAGATTCGGGCATGCCGGACAGTGAAGCGAATGCTCGCAGCGACGCGTTTTGGAATGCACCATTCGATCAGGCCGTGGGGCGACTCGTTGGCATCATCCGAGAATCCCGACCACAGGTCATCGTGGCCTATCCCGATGAGCAGACCGAATATCCCCACCCTGACCACATCAGGGCTCATGAAATTGCTTTGGCGGCCTACGAAGCATCTGGGGACCCAGAGAAGTTTCCAGAGATGGGCGAGCCCTACGCCGTGGCCAAGCTGTATTACACGGTCTGGCCAGCGTTGCGGATGCAGAAACTCCACGAGACCTATCTCGATCTTGGTTTGGAGTCGCCATATGACGAACAGTTCTTAGAGCGCCTGAGTCGGAGGCGAGAAGAACATTTTACGACGACGATCGCTGTTGATGGCTACGGCCATATTCGAGATGCCGCGTTAAAGGCTCACGAAACACAGATCGACCCCACATCACCGTGGTGGTTTGGGCTGCCTGACGAGGTTCGCCACCAGGTCCACCTTTTTGATCACTACAACTTGGCCCGATCTCGGGTGGGACCGTTGGAACTTGAGGAAACAGATCTCTTTTCCGGCGTCGATGCTACGTAGACGTTAATAGGCCTTGGCCACGATGCAGAGGAGATCTGCTTCATCTTGGGAATCAGGAATCGTGCCGTCTGCTCGCTGAAGACAGCGAACCGACAACTGTGCAGCGTTTAACTCCTGCTCGCCTTCGTCGCCGATAACATCCCAAGCAACGCGAGCGAAGCCGGTCTGGCCAGCTTCTCGGGCTTCTTCACGTGTCGTGACGTCGTGCGTCTTGGCGTCACGATGCGCCAACGCTCGCTCGAACAGCGCAGTATGGATGCGCTCAAGGACCAAAAGGATCTCTGCTGATGCTTGAGCGAGCGGGGTCGGGGCCTTGTCTCCGCTGTCGCGTCGAACGATGGTCACCATGCCTTGTTCGAGGTCACGAGGCCCTAGCTCGATTCGCACTGGGACCCCCTTGAGCTCCCAGTCGGTAATGCGACGACCTAGCGAACCGTTGCGTCGGTCAATCTCGCAATGAATGCCTTGGCTCGAAAGTTCTGCGGCGAGCGCGTTGGCGGCAGCATCGACGGCGGCATCCTCCTTGACGCAGAGAATGACCACGGGCGTGGCGGCCAAACGAGGGGGAACGATGAGGCCATTATCATCGCCGTGGCCCATAATGAGGCCGCCCACGAGGCGAGTTGACGCTCCCCACGAGGTGGTGTGGCAGTAGTGCTCCTGACTATCGTCGCCCAAGTATTTGATCTCAAACGCCTTGGCGAAGTTTTGGCCCAATTCGTGACTGGTCGCCATTTGTAGTGCCTTGCCGTCGCGCATCATTCCTTCGCAGGTCATCGTGTTGACCGCCCCAGCGAAGCGTTCCCGACGGGTCTTGATGCCGAGGTAGGTGGGGAAAGCAAGGACGTTCATGAGGAAATCGTTATAGACCTCGAGGTGGATGCGCATGGCAAAGGCTGATGCATCTGCTTGGTCGACGTGGGCGGTGTGTCCTTCTTGCCAGAGGAATTCTGACGTGCGAAGGAACAGTCGAGGTCGCAATTCCCAGCGCACGACGTTGGCCCATTGGTTCAACAGCAGCGGGAGGTCTCGGTAACTTTGGATCCACTTCGCCATGTACTCGCCAAAGACGGTTTCTGAGGTCGGTCGCACAACAATAGGTTCGGCGAGTTCTTCGCCACCAGCGTGGGTCACGACGGCTAACTCAGGGCTGAAGCCCTCGACGTGCTGGGCTTCGCGCTGTAAGTAGGACTCAGGGATGAAGAGTGGGAAGTAAACGTTTTGCGCGCCGCAGGCCTTGATGCGATCGTCGATCTCTCGCTGCATCCGTTCCCAAAGGGCGTAGCCGTAGGGACGGATCACCATGGTGCCTCGCACAGGGCCGTTTTCGGCCATCTCTGCCTTCGTCAACACGTCTTGGTACCAGCGAGGGAAGTCCTCTTCTTGGGGGGTCACTACACTTTGATGGGCCACAGTGCTCCTTGCTGGTGGAGGAAGCGAGAGCGCTTCATGGCCCCAAGGTTATTGCACGTGACCCAAGACGGCGGGCATGAGGTCTAGATCATGGACGAAGGACTGCGGCGAGCAAGGCCCAAGAGTGGTTTCCAGCCAAGAGCGACTGCCCCATGATCACGCAACACTGCCTTGAAGGCAGCCTCATGAGTCGAAAGGCGTAAGTCGTCGACTCGACGCTTCGCATCGTCGGCGAACGCTTCAAGTTCCGCAGACTCCACGGCTGGGTGGATCACAATCTCCGTCACGCCGTCAACCAAGGAAGCGATTACTTCATCAAGGCGTGCCCGCAGGCCCGTTCCCGACGTTTCGATAACGCGATCCGGCACAATCACGCCCGCCTGTTTGGCCAACTGGCGGGCAGGAAATCCTAAGCCCAAATCGCTCGATCCCGAGAGCAAGCGCAAGGGGAGTCGGTACTCTTCAGCGAGCTCCAACACAATGTCGAAGAATTCGGGACGGGTCACCAACGCGCTCTGCGCAGAGGCCAGATGGGTCACATCGATGCCGTAGAGGATGGCGCGCTCGAGTTGTGCGCGACATTCTTTGCGGACTTCATCGAGATCTGCATGGTCAAGGGCGTCGGCGACACTTCCAGCGAAGCCGCCATCGCCCCCCAGGAGCGACGGGGCATGGGTGATTGGTCCAAAGCGCAACAGTTCATGTTCAGCTGTGATGGCAAGCAAGACGCCAAGGTCTTGGCCACGATAGGTGGCCGCTGCTTGTTTGGCCCACGGCCCAGGAACTAAGAGCGACGCGCTGGTGGCCAGGCCGGTGGTCATTGACTCGATCACGCCCACATTTGCGGCATGACAGAGCCCAAAGTCATCAGCAGTGATGATCACGGCCGTTGCTGTTTCGCCAAGACCGAGGCGCCATGTCAGTTCAGACATTAACTTTGCAAGCCTTCGTCTTGGGCGGCAGCTTGGTCGGCCAATGATTGACGGTGGTCGTCTAGTTGCGTCGCCAAGTCGTCATTGCTGATGGCCAACATGCGGATGGCTAGCAGGGCGGCGTTCTCGGCTCCATTAATGGCCACCGTCGCGACGGGGACGCCGCGTGGCATCTGGACAATGGAGAGCAGTGAATCCATGCCGTCTAAACGTGAGAGCGCCACGGGAACGCCGATGACGGGGACCGACGTCACTGAGGCCAGCATGCCGGGGAGGTGAGCGGCACCTCCGGCACCGGCGATCAAGATCTTGAGGCCGCGACTGCGAGCCTCTTGCCCGTAGCGGAGCATGGCTTCGGGGGTACGATGAGCGGAGACCACATGAATTTCATAGGGAATCCTGAAGCGATCCAGAAGAGCCGCAGCGTCGTTCATGACCTCAAGGTCAGAACTGCTGCCCATGACAATGCCAATGACGGGGTGATCGCTCATCGTGTCTCCCTTTTTAGTTCATCTGGCATGACGGTTCCTAACGAGATCGCCGCGGCCCATCCGGCATGGCGGATTTCATCAGGATCATCGCCCGTCACCGTGACGTGACCAAGTTTGCGACCCGGCCTCGGCTCTTTGCCATAGAGGTGGATATGCGCTCCAGAGACCCCCAACGCATCGTGGAGCGAGTGAAAGGGGTCAAGGGCTTGAGGACCGCCAAAGACGTTGATGCACGCGACGTGGGTGGCGGTCATGCTTGGAGCCCCCATGGGCAATCCAGCAACGGCCCTGAGATGATTTTCAAACTGGCTGGTGACCGAGCCGTCCTGGGTCCAGTGTCCAGAGTTGTGTGGTCGCATGGCCAGTTCGTTGATCAATAACCCGTGCTCGGTGACAAAAAGCTCAACGGCCATGATGCCAACATTCTTGACAATGTCGGCAACGGCCAAGGCGATGTTCTCGCCTTCTTGGCGCTGAGCGTCACTCACGTTTCCCGGCACCAGCACTTCTCGACAGACCCCGTCGATTTGGGCGGTCTCGACGACCGGCCACGAGACAATGGTGCCCGCCGAGTCACGGCACACCAATGCTGCGAGTTCGGAAACGATCGCCACGTGCTCTTCGATCAGCGCTGTTGTACCTTCGCCATGAAGGCGATTGATCACGGTGCGTGCATCGTCGGCGTTGTCGACGACGAAGACACCCCTTCCGTCATAACCGCCACGGGCAGCCTTGACCACCATGGGCCAGCCAAAGCGACCCCCTAGATCATCGAATGAGAAAGCGCTGCCCGGCTCGATTGCAAGGAAATCGGGCATCGGGAGATCGTGCCCGGCGAGATGCATGCGCATGGCAACTTTGTCAACAGCACAGATCAACGCCGCCGGCGATGGGGCGACGCGAACCGTCCCGGCTGATTCAAGTTCCTCCAGGAGCTCAAGGTCGACAAGTTCATGATCAAAGGTGATCACATCGACTACGTCGGCGAGAGCGGCAAGGGCTTCTGGGTCTTTTGGCGCACCGATGATGACGTTGTGGGCCGTCAGGGCCGCAGCGTCGTCGGGGTGTTCGGCCAAGATCGTCACGTCAAGGCCTAAGGCGCTGGCAGCTTCTAAGAGCATGCGAGCGAGTTGGCCGGCTCCGACAATGCCAACTCTCATCGCCGGTCCCTTGGGAACGCACTAACCTTTGCTCGCAGGGACATGCCCCAACGTTACTAAGTCTGTTGACCCCGAGAGGACGCACATGATCACCATTGGAAGCCTGTTAGAGATGAATCATTCGGTTGAGGCGTCGCTTGCGCAGGCCCAGCAGATTAAAGATGCGGGATATGCGAGCGCATGGGCTACCCAGATCTTCGACAATGATGCCCTGACACTGGTGGGAATCTTGTCGAGCCACATCGATGACCTGCGTTTTGGGACTGCGGTGATTCCGGTTTATCCTCGCCACCCCCAAGTGATGGCCCAACAGGCACTGACGATTCAATCAGCATCGCATAATCGTTTGACTTTGGGCATCGGGCTTTCCCACCAAATCGTCGTCGAGAGTTTGTGGGGCTATTCCTACGATCGACCAGCCCGCTATATGCGGGAGTACCTCGAAGCCCTCATGCCGATGTTGCGCGGCGAAGCCGCCATGGTGACCGGAGAAGTGATCACCGCCATTACTGCGGGACCTCTTGACATTCCCGGAACCCAACCACCAACGGTCTTGGTGGCGGCGTTGGCGCCAACCATGTTGAAACTAGCGGGAACGATGGCCGATGGCACGGTGACGTGGATGACGGGGATCTCAACGATCGCCAGTCACATCGCTCCAAAAATTCGTGAAGCGGCCGAAGCTGCGGGCAGGCCAACGCCAAAGATCGCCGTGTCGTTGCCGGTGTGTTTGACTGACAATGTTGAGGCGGCCAACGACACCATCGATGAAGCGTTCTCGATCTATCCAAATCTCCCGAGCTATCGCGCCATGCTTGATATTGAGGGCGTTGAAAAAGCCTCGGGTATTGGCCTCGTTGGCTCGAAAGAACAGATCATCGATGGCCTTGGCCGCTTAGAAGCAGCGGGAGCGACTGAGTTTGTTGCCGCCCCTTCTGGCAACAGTGCGGAACGCCACGCCACTTTTGACTTTTTAGCCGAACTAGCCCGTAGTTAACGCTCGAGGCGGGTGTGCTTTAACTCGTTGATTTCTGGTTGGAGCACCAAGAGGTCGATCAATTGAGTGATCACCTGAATCGACGCAGCAGGATTATTTGCGTCAGGTCCGTGCATCAGGCGCACGAAGGATGCGTCATTGTCATCAAAGACAAAGGTCGGCACGCCGAAGACATCGAGGTCGTCGTGATAGTGCGTCCAGGCAGCAGCGATCACCGTTCGTGGCTCACCGCTCGCCACGACGGCGTAGACAGGGTCGCCAGCAAGACCGACTGCTTCGAGAATGGGCGTAATCTGTTCTTTTGTGGTCAGGGCAACTGCGTCGACATGGCGAGCATGAAAGAGAGCGCCGTGAAGCGCGGGGAAGTGATCAGTGAAGTGGTCCCGCACCGCGACCGAGACTTCGAGTGCCAGCAGCACCGATTCTTGGCTCGGGTCATCCCAGACGTTGGGCTGACCTGGTTCGATATGGCCTTGGCTTAGGGTAAAGGGCTCAAAGGTCACGTCGATATCCAAGCCTGCGCTCATCGCCGCCAGAACGTGTTCATGGACGTTGCGGGCGAATGGGCAACGGTAGTCGTAGAGAAGATGAAAAGGTTTTGAACTCATGCTTCTTGACGTTAGTGGGTTAGAAAGAACACGTGTCGATCCACTTGAGGACCGGCCGCAGGATCAGGCCGAGAAAAAGACCGATTGCTATGCCACCGGCAACATCAGAATTGTGATGGGCCCCTAAGCGAATTCGACTCCACCCCACTCCCATAAGATGCAGCGCACTGAGCACGGCTCCACCCAAGGTTGCGGGAAGCGCAACGGCCGCTGTTGCGGCAGCCAAGGTATGGCCACTCGGGAAACTGGGCGACCGTGGCGTGCGCACAAAGTCAGGACCCTCTTCAGCACCCTCTGGTCGAGTGCGCCCCACGATTTGTTTGGCCACCGTGGTGACAATGAGAATAGGGAAACCCAGAGCAGCCAAGCGAAGTGCCGCTTGGACCGCAGTGCGACGGCCACGCAGCACATCAAAGACTGCACCAAGAATAAAGACGAATCCATAATCGGCGAAGAACGAAAGGACCCCAGCGAGCGCCGTGGTGGTGTCAGTGCTGGTTGTTTTCTCGCCCGCCGTCGTGGTACTTGTCATCCCTCCAGCATGGCAGGTCGAGTGTGTTTGATGGACTAAACACAAAGGATGCCAAGTGACGACGGAGCAAAAGTACGACGCCACCGTTCTTGGGCTGGGGTCAAGGCCGGGGATAGGGTTGAAATCGACGACCCGCGCGCTCGCCGATCATCGTTTGAATTTGTGGCCTACGTCGAGCATTTAGGTAACGGCGAGGCCTGGGTTGAAGTGGTAGGTGGGAAGCGAGGTGACCGCAAATTGTGGAACTTTCGTCCCGATCAAGTGTTTCCTCACAGTGCACGGGCCAAACAGCCGTCACTCGTTGATGCACCCCAATTGCTGTTGGAATAATCAAAAAGTGGCGAACGATCCGATGATCCCGCTACAGTCAAGGACAGAACAACTAAGGAGATCTCATGACGAAGCACATCAATACCAATATTGACTCGTCTCGCTCACCGTTGTTTATTCCTTACGCCATCCTGGGCGTGTTGAGCATCCTGGCCCTCGGGGCCGTGGGCCTCGCTCTTCGCTAAGAAGGAGTGCTCTAGCGACTGGGGTCGAGGAGCACCTTCAACATGCCATCGGATTTATTGTCAAACATTTCGTAGGCTTTTGAGGCCTCGCTCAATCCCATGCGGTGAGTAAAGACATCGCCGAGATCGAGCGATCCTTCTGCGATCAAGGGCAGGAGATTGCTCCAGGTAGACGGAATCGCTGCAAAGGCAGCGCGGAAACTTAACGCTTTCAAAAAGGCGAGGGCCATCGGAAATGGAAAGTCCATTTCGAGGTTCACTCCCACCATGGAGACTCGTCCCCGCGCGGCTACGCAGCTCAAGGCATCTTGGATAGTCCGTTGGTTTCCTACGGCCTCGATGGCGACATTGACGCCACGGCCTTTGGTGGCCTCGATGACGCCGAGCGCGCCAAGATCATCGGTGGCGTTGATGGGAATGGCTCCCATGGCTTCTGCTCGAGCCAATCGCTCGGGAACAACATCGACCGCAAAAATCTGACTTGGTCCATAGAGTTTCGCTGACGCTAAGGCCATGACGCCGACGGGGCCCATGCCAAAAACAGCGACCGAATCACCAGGCTGAATGTTTCCCATCTGGGCGCCGAGGAAACCGGTTGGTAAAATATCGGTCAACAAAACAGCGTTCTCCGTGGAGACGCCTTCGGGGATGACCAAGGTGAAAAGATCAACGGCGGGTACTGCCAGGAGTTCAGCTTGCCCACCATGAAGGGCGGGGGTGGTCCCTAAGGCAATTGGTCCCGTCACGAGACACGAGATGGGGTCGCCCCGTCGACACGCCCCACAGTGGCCACAGGCCACCACGCCAGAGACCAAGACGCGATCGCCCACGGCTCGCTCTCGAACGTCGGGGCCCACTTCGAGAATGGTGCCGACCACTTCGTGACCGGGCTGGACTCCCGCTGACGGCAACATGCCGTGGTAGAGGTGGAGGTCGGAGCCGCAGATTGCTGTTGCCTCAACTTTGATAATGGCGCCGTCTGGCCCCGTGAGGACCGGATCATCGACGGTTACTACTTCGACCGTTTTGTCGGCGGTGAGGACGACTGCTCGCATCTGACGATCTCCTTCTCGGTGGGACCATGACGAATTGGAGCGGGTGACGGGGATCGAACCCGCACAGCCAGCTTGGAAGGCTGGAACTCTACCATTGAGCTACACCCGCGTAACGGCTCGTTACACGTAACGACCTTTGTATTGTAGGCGTTTTCTTGAATGGTGTCGGCACCCTCGATTTGCCCGGTACGGTTCATTGCCATGGAGAGCTCGCTTTATGAGCGTGTTGGCGGAATGGCCTTCTTTGTCACCTTGGTGAACCACTTCTATGAAGGGGTCCAAGATGACCCCATTTTGCGACCCATGTACCCCGAGGATCTTGAACCGGGAAAAGAACATTTAGCGTTGTTCCTTGCGCAGTATTGGGGAGGGCCATCAACGTATCAAGACTTGCGCGGCCATCCCCGTTTGAGGATGCGCCACGCTGAGTTTGTGATCACGAAACGCGCCCGAGATGCATGGATTACTCATATGACGACGGCCGTCGACACTATGGAAATGTCGCAAGATGACCGCAGCGAAATGGTGGCCTATCTCGACATGGCGGCCCATAATTTGCGCAATCGTTAGTCGGTGAAGTTGGGCGGACGTTTGTCTCGTCGAGCTCGTATCGCTTCTTCAAAGTTTTTCGTGGTCAACCGCATGAAGAGTTGTCCCATGCCTTCGGCTTCCATGTGCGCCTCGAGCGAACTGGCGTCCAGACTATGCCAGAGGCTGCGTTTGGTGAGCTGCACACCAGCGTGTGAAAACGCGGCGATACGTTCGGCGAGTTCGATGCAACGGGGGAGCAACTGCTCTTGGGTGGTGACCTCTTCGACTAAGCCGATCTGCTTCGCTTCATCAGCCGATACATCTCGGCCAGTCAACATGATGCCGCTGGCTCGACCTTGGCCGACGACCCGGGGCAGAAGATAACTGAGACCTAACTCAGAAGCGGTCAGTCCGTTATTGATTCCCGCAGCGCGGAAGTATGCCTGTTCTGAAGCGATGCGAAGATCGGTGGCCAAGGAAAGACAGAAGCCGCCGCCAATTGCAGCGCCATTGATGGCCCCGATGACAGGCTGGTGCATTTTACGGAGCGTCAAAATGACGTCCTCTAAGAGCCCCATCGATCGACGTGCAATAGAGGGAAGCCCGAGATCGTCGATATTTGGCACGATGCCTGAGTCCTCTAAGTCCGCCCCCGAGCAGAACCCTTTGCCTGTGCCGGTCAAGATGATGACACGCAGCGTGTTGTCGTTTGACAGTTCATGAAGCTGCTCTTTGAGCGGAATCATGACGTCGAAGGCCATGGCGTTCATCCGTTCTGGTCGATTAAGCGTGACGCACGCAACGTGCTCGGCTGGACGGGTGACGTCAATGAATCCCATGAGTGCTCCTTGGTCGTTCGTGTAAACCCTAGTGAGAGAAAAGAGCTTGCGAGTTAGCCGGCAGTTCGCCGACATCCTCGAGCGTTTCGTCGCCACTCGAGGATGATCAATCCCACCAAGACCAAGGAGACGCCAGGCCCCAGAAGATTTGGTGAACCCGTTGCCGCAAGGTGGGCGGCGGTCGGCTCGAGCGGGGGCGGCTCGATGGGGACTTCAGGCAGCGCGACGGTTGTGGCGTCAGGAGGACTCGACGTCGTGAGCAGACCCGTGCAGTGGAGTCCTGGGTCAAGAACATAACCAGCGGGCACGATCAGTTCTTGAAGACACCACTCATGACCGGACGGGACCGTAAAGATGAGTTGGCCTTGTGCGTCGGTCGTTCCCGTGGCGAAGAGTTCCATGCCGTCGGGAACGGTGACGCCATCGGGGACCTCGGGAGGAAGGAAACCCTCAGGGAACGGCCCCACGACGAAGAGCGCATAGGCGGCGTCGGGAATGACGACTCCAGGAGATGACGCGTTGTACTTCACTGCTGTCACCGTAACCGGCGCCACCACCTCTGCAACGGCGACCGTGCGAACAGGATCGGTCGAACTGGTGGTAATCACCCCCGTGCAGACCAGTGCGGGATCGACGACATACTCCGGGGGAGCCGAGATTTCTTGCACACACCACGAGTACCCCGCAGGAATTGAAAATGCGAGATGGCCCTGGCTATCCGTTGTCCCCGACGCCCACCATGTCAATCCGCTGGCCACCACCGTGTCCGGCGGTGGCGTCGGTGCATTGGCGGGAGATGTTCCTTGAGCAAAGAGGGTATAGGTAGCGTTCGGGACTCCTTGGCCGGGCTCTGTTGCATTATTTTTTTGTACATAGAGGTTCGTCATCACGGCAACGCTGTCGGATGCTGAGGTCTGAAGTGGAGCGGCTCCCGCAACGGCGATCTGGGCGGCAAGATCGTTCTGCGTAGGGTGCCAAAAATTTAACCCTGGCTGACCGACGCCGGCGACGACCGTCACGCCTAATGGCCCGTTACCGTTTGCGGTAACACCAACAGCAACGTTGCCCGAAGCGTTCGTCGCCGCTTGCGTCACCGCCGTGCCATTGGCGAACGTTCCATTCGTCGCCGCTAACACGACGGTGACATTGGGGACGCCGACACTCGTTTGAGCGAATGACAGCGAGATCGACGCCGTTGAGAGAAATGGGGACGTGGTTGTTGGTGGCGAGAGGGAAAGTGAAGCGACCGGAGCTGTCGTGGCGAGGGGCGCAGCATCGTTCCACGACGACATGAGCACATAGGCAGCGGTCACCCCCGGATCCATCGCGGGCACTGCAGTACCCCAAACCAGATGGTCGTAGAGAAGTTTCCCGGCGGCAGCCGCTTCGTTGGCGGTGAACTGTATGGTCCCATCCCAGACACCCGAGGCACTCGCTTGGGAAAAAGCGAAACCCAACGCTCCGAACGCGGTGGCGTTGGCTCCGAGCGGGGCCGACGAAGGCTGATAGGCATAGCTAGGGTAGGGGTAGTCCCCGCTGCCCCCGACAGGATTTGTCGCACAGAACACCCAGCCCGTGGCGGAGGGGAATCCCAAACCGTACGAGCCATACCATGTGTTGTAGCCGTTGTAATTTGCGCAGAAGCCTTGGTACGGTGCGGGAGGATTGCCGGCAGTGCAGCTGACTGGATCACTGGCTCCAGCGAGGGGGCTGAGCGCGCCACAGGACAACCCGAGGACCAGCGTCATCAACGCGAGGATGGCGCCAAAGAGTCGAGGCAACGTCTTAACGATGCCGTCACATTACGACCATGGCCACAACGGAAGGGTGGATGGTGATGAACCGCCTTAGCGAGGGGGCCGCAAGTAGCCTTTTGTGATGGGATTAGCGCGAAAAGACTTGGGACGCGACGAAGAGATCGTGGTAGAGGTCCGTTCGCATAAGGGGGCGCTGACCTTCCCACTGCTTTTTTTGCTGCTCTGCGGTTTGGGCGCTGGAGCCGTGATTGCCTTCGGTCACACTCTTCCTCTTCTTGGCCGCCAGATCGCTGCCAGTGCGCTCGGGGCGGTGGGGATAGTGGTTTTTTTCACTGCCTATTTCCGTTGGCGAAGCCGAAGGATTGCGCTGACGACGCAGCGCGTTGTGGTCACCACTGGCTCGTTTGGCACAACGAGCGAGCAGGTGCGCCTCGAGCGCATCCTTGAGGTGCACCTTGATCGCCGCTTTTTTGAGCGGCTTGCCGGGCGAGGCAGCGTGATCCTCGACATTGAGGACGGGCCACCGCTTTTCATCGATCGACTCCGGCGACCTGAAGCATTCCAACGACTTATCGTGCGCCAGATGTCCGGTGGTGCCTTCGAAGGAGTCGACGAAGGTGTCGAGGGCGTGCGACGTCCATCTCCAGGGCCTCAGGTGACCGTGGTCTACGAGGATGACCCGACTCCTCCCGCAGGGACGCCAGCGGTGAGTAGCACGCACGCAGCCTCGCTGTTCGCTCGCCTTGACGAATTGGATGGCCTCGAAGCGTCTGGTGTGTTGTCGAGACAAGAGGCCGAAGAGCGCAGACGCCAACTCACTGAGGGAATCTGACACTTCGATCGCGGCCTACTACCCTCAGGGGTGTGGAACGACCTCACTATCGCTGTACCGCCTGTGGAAACATCACCCGATTCGACGTGGTGGTCACCTCGACGATCAAAGAATTCCATCACTTCAGTGTGGGTGGCGACGTGACCGTTGACAATGTCGACGTCCTCTCCTCCCACGTTGATTCCGTGTCGTGTCGCTGGTGCGGCCACGGGAAGAACGTCGAAGTGATCGATAAAGCGCTCGCCACTGGTAACGATCAGTCTCCGCAGGACTGATCGACATGGACCAGCGCCAGCGCCTCTCTCGCGATGAAGCGCAGCGGGTACTGGACACCGTCGTCCCTATTCCGATTGAGCGCGGCGCGTCGCCGATTCAGCGTCGCGCCATCGAAGGTGCCGACCTGACCGGGAAGAAGTGCGTGATCGCACTCGACACGACCACAATTGGAACCTTGCTGTTATTCCTTTCGCTGCGTTGCCAGGGTTGTGACGATCTCTTTGCGGCTCTCTCGGGCCACAACAATTTTGGGGTGAGCGCTGATGAAGAGATCGTGGTGGTGGTCAAGACCCTGAACGAAGGCGAAGAGGAGGAACTCCTCGCGC
>Ga0164296_1001613_pt1 | contig 23489 bp, 8 predicted proteins | sample GEODES057metaG_FD_113533 | JGI IMG/M metagenome (GOLD analysis project Ga0164296, IMG submission 113533) | Dystrophic lake water microbial communities from Trout Bog Lake, Wisconsin, USA - GEODES057 metaG | ecosystem: Environmental > Aquatic > Freshwater > Lake | place: USA: Trout Bog Lake...
ATGCTTTATCATTTTCATCATACAACAGATGATGTTATCAAAACATATGAGAACTCAAAAGAATTTTTCGAGAATCGTGTGCTGAAATATCAACAAGATAATCTCTTTATGACAGATTACGGAAAAGCGACAGCACAAAAATTGCGAATAAAATCGATTGAACAAATGCAGACATGGTATAATATTATACAGGCCTACGAAAGATATATTTGAAACCCATATAGAAAGTATTATAGAAGAGAGAACAATGCCAGAACCTACTTTATTAGCAACCGTAAATCATGATCCTATGGATGTTCGTATTCAATTCGATGAACCTACTCATATCTATACAATAGATGGTGATTCGAATTATACATCTGTGACAACATTTATACATCAGCATTTCCCACACTTTGACGCAGAGAAGGTATCAAAAAACCTTTTGAGGCCATCTACAATTTACAATGGAAGAACATATCCAAACACAAATGCATATAGAACAACTGCTTTTAATAACACAAAAAACGAGAATCCGTCATTATCGGATGATGAGATTAATGCCCTTTTGAATGATCATTCAACAGAACAATTTAAAAAAGAGGCCAAAAAGATAACGGATGAATGGTCACAGAGTTCTAGTTCAGGGACGAAAACACATATGGATATTGAGTGGTTTTACAATGAACTACCGGTTGAGAATGATACGAAGGAATATGAATATTTCAAGAAATTCAATGAAGATTTTAAAAAAGAGTTTCCTCAATATCGACCCTATAGGACAGAATGGACAGTATTCTATAAGGAAATTAAACTTGCGGGTTCGATAGATATGGTGTATGAGAATACAGAGGACGGAACACTTATGATATATGATTGGAAAAGAGTAAAACGAATTGATTATGAGGCTTATAAAAATGATATGGCAACAAATCCGGTTCTAGATGGAATACCAAATTCGAATTTCTGGCATTACTCGCTTCAATTGAATACATATAAGGCTATTTTGGAGTCTCAATATGGAAAGAAAGTAACTAAACTGATGTTGGTAAGACTACATCCAGATGCTCCATCATATGAATTACATGAATGTGCTGATTTACAAGATAAGGTATTAAACCTTTTTGACAATCGCCGAAAAGAAATAAATATATAATATATGTTTGCATCATCAAGAACCGCTTTTGTATCAAATTCAAGCATACACCAATGTTGTTCATCTAATTCATCTAATTCAAATAATAATAATTCAAATGTTTCTACTACTATTTTAACTTATTATTCACAATTATCAGGTATTGTAAATACAATTGTGAAATTACTATATAATTTTTCTATTGGTAATTTTGATTATGTAAATACAAATTTAACATCAGCAACTTATTATAATTTATCAACTAAATTATTGGCTATTCAACAGAATGCAACTCTTTATCCAGATTATGAAAATATTCGATTGAGTATTACTAATTCATTACAAGGATTACAACAAGCAATGACTTTGTATAATAGTTTGCAGAGTGCAGAATCACAACTAGCAATGACAAAGGCAAGAGCCGGTATTTTAGACAACATGGACCAATTACGAGCTTATATTTCTTCTTTGGGAGGTGCTATGAGTATTTTCCAGGATGTAACAGTTACATCAGTTGCTGCGGCATTGAAACCAGAGATTGCTATTTATATTAAATTATACGGATATCCACCGGGAGGTGTATTTGAGATGGATAAATTAGCAAATGCGATTGAATTGGCAAATATACAGTCATCTGTTCCTGCTCCATAAATTTAATGATATTTTATTCTATATGACATCATTAAAAACCAAAACAATATCTCTTTCGATTGATTCATTATTCAGAAAAGATTATTATAATACGACATCATCGGATTTTAATTATACTTTACCAAGTCCAATAAAGAATATTGTAAAAATGAGTATAACTGCTATAGAAATACCGAATTTTTGGTATCAATATTCATCAGCTGATAGAACGAATGAATTTAAGATAACTACTTATAACTATGTTGCACCTGACCCGGAAGATTCTAATTTAACAATGTTAGTAGATTCTACAGAATATACGATTGTATTACCAGATGGAAACTATAATAATGTTGATATAGTAACTTTTTTAATGAATTATTTTGTTAATACTGGAGGTGGTTTAGCATTTTTAGTAGTATCTATTGATGTAAATTCAGGCAAAACTATTTTTAGAGCTAGACATCCGACAGATGACCCAACTTTGCCTGCACCATATGATTCAAAAACTCCGTATTATTCACCATTGTTTTATTACACATTGGATTTTCAAACTGATCCAGACCGTCCTATATATAGAAATTTAGGATGGTCTCTTGGATTTATTAATCCGACTTATACAGCTAGTTGTTCAAAAACATATACAAGTAAATTTTTAGCCATTCAAAATACAAAATCAATTACATATAATGCATATATAGCAAGTGAATCGGTATTTGGTAGTAGTTATTATAATTATGTGTTTTTAGACATTGATGATAATAATTCGAGTTTTTCGAATGATGGCATTATATGCGGTTTAACCGATTCTTATATGAAAGGAAATAATATTATTGCCAGAGTTACTATTACGACTGCTTCAAATAGCGTAAATTTGACAACTGCTGCTGACTTTGTATTTAAGACACGTGAATATTATGGTCCAGTTACTATATCCGATTTGTATATTCGAATATTAAATCGATATGGGGATGTTGTAAATCTGAATGGTAATGATTTTTCATTTTTGATTGAATTTACTGTTTTAGAACAATAAATATTACAATTGTAATAATTCGTTTGGTTTAGCAATTATACTAAAAAATTTGTAATTATACTAAAAAATTTGTAAAATTAATATATCTATTTCCAGTATATAAACATGTCTGCTCCTACTGCCCCAATTAGTGGTTATTCTTTCGTCTTGAACGCGTTCTCGCAATCCATCCAAATGAGCACAAAAGGTACTATGCAAGCTGGTGAAGCTCAAATTACTCTTGATTCCAGTGCCGTTGCTGTTTACAACATCTCTATTGATGATGTCAAGAAGATTTTCACATTCTCTTCCAACTCTTGGGATATTAGTAATAACATTCCTAGCGGAGAACTCCACTACTATGTTCATGCTGATCAATGGCCTACTAATTTGGCTTTGAACCCATCGAACTCTATGTTGGATCAACCTGGTTCTCAAAATGCTCTTCTACAAGTCGGTATTCCTAATGAAATGCTTGTCAAACACGATTTCGTCCGTTATTTGGCCTCAAAGCTTTTCAATACTCCTATGGGTACTGATCTTTTCAGCAACCAGACTGAACTTCTTAATGATCTAGATGCTAAGGGTCTTTACATCTGGCAAAATGATATCAGTGCTAATCTCTGGAGATATTCCACAGGTAAAACATCATCTCCTGATATCGATAACATTGGTATCCTTGTTGATGGTTCTTCTAATCAACTCTGCACAACTGACAACTTCACATCTAATACCAATCTTACACGTGAATTGTTCCAACAACTCGTTGCTGTTCAGGATAGTCGTTTCGCTAACACTGTCCTCGATGCTCACACTAACCAGGCTCCTATCCCATTCATTGTTGGTGATTCGATCTCTTATCTATACACAATCATCCCTGCTAATGGACAAGAGACGGTTACTGGTGTTTCTGCTTTTGGCGGACGTTCTTACAGAATCGTTTTACAAATTGTGGCTGCTAATAACGTTGTCAACACACTTCCAATTGATTAAATATTTTAGTATTCATAATGCTGTAATTATTTGAACCAATAATCATATTATTATTAACTTGTATATAATGTTTGATATAAATTTAGCAATTTATATTATATGTCGAGCTTTGTATTCTCCATCGACAGTGCTGTTTGGAGTTCTCAAGACCCGCATTATAGCTACCCAATTACCAATACAGGAGGGTCTTTTACTAATTTAACTACGTCTTTTGTAGTGAATGATTCAACAACGGTTGTTACTATAGCTTGGGACTCATATACGAATTTGAGTTCATCCGACGGATTGTTATTTAATACAAATGTCCCTTATTATTCAGAACCATCTATTAATATAACTCAATTTGGAGGTATTGCATTACCTATTATACATTCTTTATCCACTGCGGCTTTTTATAACTTTCATGGACAAATAACCGCAACAGACCAACCGACCATTCCTAGCGGAGTATTAACAGATTACTACGCAACTGATAAAGTTTTAGGAACTGTTCCTTTATATTTGATTACTCCATCTCTAGCAAATAGTTTTACAAAAAATACTACTATTACCTTTTCAGCACCACCCCCAATAACACCAGACCCATCCACATTTTTATCGAGTGGTTATAGTGCTACAGATTTAAAAGCGGTTGGATATCAAGCTTCAGACCTTTTTACAGCCAATTATCCTGTCCATGACTTAAGTGGAGTTTTCACTGTAAAACAAATCGTATCAGCCGGTTATGACATATCAACTCTTTATAATACTGGATACCAACCACTTGATTTAAGTGGCACTTTCACTACTTCACAAATAGTTGCTTTGGGATATCCTGCTACAAATCTTTATAATTCCGGTTTCTCTCCTTTGGATTTAAGTGGTGTTTATCCTGTATCTCAAATAGTTTCGGCAGGTTATTCAATTCATACATTGTTTATTGATGGATTTCACCCTATAGATTTAAGTGGTGCTTTCACACAATCACAAATTATTAGCGCGGGTTATTCTGCATCACAACTCTATACAAATGGATTCCGCGCCATTGACCTAAGCGGTGTCTTTACACAAACCCAAATTCTTACTGCTGGATATTCGGCTTCAACCTTATATAATAATGGTTTTCCACTACAAGAATTAAGTGGTGTCTTTTTGACAAATGATATTTTGACTGCGGGATATTCCCCTAGACAACTATTTTCAGGTGGATATACGTCAAGTCAAATGGCACAAGCCGGGTTTCAAATAACTGATTTAAGTGGCGTTTATACTAGATCACAAATAGTCCGTGCTGGATATACAGCAAATCAATTACAATCGGCAGGATATTCTGTTTATGACTTAAGCGGAGTATATACTCGATTACAAATCGAAATGGCTGGATATATGGCTTCAACCTTAGAGCAAGCTAATTTTTCGCCATATGATCTTAGTGGTATTTATCCTAGAACAGTTATAGAACAAGCCGGTTATTCTGCATCGGTTTTATATTCTGCTGGATACAGTCCTACTGAATTATCTAGTGTTTTTACACCAGTTCAAATAGCCACTGCAGGATATAGTGTTTCTACTTTAAATCAATATGGTTTTTCCGCTCAAACTCTTCAACAAGCAGGATATACAATTAGTCAATTAGCCTCTGGAGGTTATTCATCAACTGATATTATTAGCAGTAGCTCTTACACCGCAAGCCAATTAATATTATACGGATATACGCCAACACAATTATATAATGGAAATTATACGGCAGATCAATTAAAACAAGCTGGTTTGACTGCTACATCACTTGCAAGTGCAGGATATTCGCCTTCTCAATTACAATCTGCCGGTTTTACTCCTACACAATTATACCAAGCAAATATTCCTGCAAGTTCGCTTGGTCTTTCTGTATCTACTCTTTATTCTGCAGGATATTCTGTCTCAGAATTGAAATCAGCAAATTTCACAGCTAGTCAAATATATGCAGTTTCACCTTCTGTTCAACAATTATATTCTGGCGGATTTTCATTGGCTTCCGTTCTAGATATCCCTCTTTCACTTTCTCAATTGAAAACTTCTGGTTATCAAAAAACAGATTATCAAACAGATAATATAAGCATATCTCAATTAACTAGTGCTGGATTTACACCTGCAAATTTATATACAGCCGGGTTCTCTATTCCCGATTTGATATCTAATAGTATTACTCTTTCACAATTAAAAACCTCCGGATTTCAGAAATCAGATTATACAACTGCTGGATATACTATTTCCCAATTAAAAACTGCAGGATTTGATAAAACAGCATATAATCTATCCGGATACACGGCACTAGACCTCATTCAATCTGGTGAATATACTCAAACAAGTCTTATTAATACATATGGATATTCATTCATGGATTTGATAAATGGAGGAATTCGGTTCAATGGATTTGTTTTTGATATTAGTAGTTCTGTATGGCACGCACAAAGTCAAATTACATATCCTATTGTAAATGATGGCGGGTCATTTACAAATTTATCCTTTTTGACAACCGATTATTCCAACGGAAAAACTCTCGTTCAAATTACTTGGGGTTCTTATACCAATTTGAGCCCACAAGATGGATTAATATTTTTTAATGTTGCTAGTTATTGTTATGACCCTAGTATAGACGTCTTACAATTTGGTGGAATCCCATTACCACAAATGGTTTATAATTACGCAACCTTTCAGAGTTTTGCAGGAAGAATACTAGCACTAGATGCTCCTAGCCTACCAAATACAAGTTTGCATTGTTGTTTCGTTTCATCGACATTAAATACATTTGGAAATATCAATGGATGGGATGTATCTGGAATAACCGATTTCAGTTATTTTTTAAACGAAGCGAGAAATGCTAATCCTTATATTGGTGATTGGAATATGTCAAACGCACTTAATATTGATTGTATGTTTTTAAACGCAAAAAGTTATAATCAAGATATTAGTAATTGGAACACATCATCAATAACAAGTATGAATGGTGTTTTTAATGGTTCTCCTTTTAATAAACCATTAAATACCTGGAATGTTTCAAATGTTATATCGATGGTTGAAACTTTTAAATATACTACAGCATTTAATCAACCTCTTAATAATTGGAATATGTCAAATTGCACTTGCACAACAGGTATGTTTCAATATGCTTCTGCATTCAATCAAGATATATCTATGTGGAACATATCAAATGTCGGTAGAACAAATTATATGTTTAATGGTGCTTCTGCATTTACTCAAAATATTGGTAACTGGAATTTTACTTCTGTAGCATATCTCGGATATATGTTAGCAGGAACAGGTTATAATATATTACAAAGTAGTAATTTAATAACTACATTGAGCAAAAATACAACATTTACTACTACAAATTTCGGTGATGCATTATACGGTGTTCCAAATTATTTGGCATATGGAAATATGAGAACAATTGTTTCATCATTGGCCAGTAAATTGAGTAGTAGTGCTCCAGTTGCAGTAAATTTTTCAACATTTAAATCCTCCAATTTCTCTCTTTCTGACCTCCGTATAATAGGTTATACTATTAGTCAATTATTAACCCCATTACCAAATGGTCCTGGATACGTTCTAATTGATCTTTCTAATTCGGGATTTCAAAAGTCAGATTATAGTAACGCAGGATATTATGCGACGGATTTGATCCAAGCTGGATTTTCTACAACAAATTTATACAATGCTAATTTCACAGTTGATGACGGGTTTAATGGAGGATTGACACTTTCGGCATTTGCAGGTTCTCCTTATTCGAAATTAAATTATAATAATTCCAGCCAACATATTAGTATTTCTTCTTTATTAAACTCTAATTTCTCAATAACAAATTTACAAAAATCAAATTACTATATTCTTGATATATCGAATACAGGGATACCACTTTCACAATTTGCCGGTTCCACATTTACAAAACTTCAATATTCCATATCCAAAATAACTCTATCACAATTAATCTCTGCCGGATTTACTACACAGCAGTTAATCACATGTGGATATAGTGCGCATGATTTATATTCTGCGAATGTAAGCGCATCTGCAATATACATCTTTTATACAATCAATCAATTAAAAACGGCAGGATATCAACCATCGGATTTGATACCACTCGGATATTCCGTATATCAATTACGATTTGCAGGATATACTATAAGTCAATTACAATCAGCCGGTGTAACAGATATTCAAATTGCTAGTGCTGGGTTTAATTCAAATCAAATGAGAACCGCCGGATATACTATTCAACAACTAGTTTCATATGGATACGTATTCCCTATTGATTTTATTACTTCTGGTTTTCAAAAAGCAGATTATATTGCGGCAGGATATACTATTTCCCAGTTTCAATCAGCTGGATTCACACCTTCGATGTATGCATCTATGGGATATACTATTTCGGATATTGTTCCTTCTATTTTTACACTAACACAATTAAATGGGTCTTCTTATAAAAAAACCGATTATGTTGCGGCAGGATATAGTATAACACAACTCCAAACAGCTGGATTCACAAAGGCAACGTATATTAATGCAGGATATACACCATTAGATTTAATCGGCACATATGGTCAATCTGGATTATTAAACACTTTGGGATATTATACTAGAGAACTATTAGACGGAGGTATTGTTATTCCAGGTTTTATTTTTGACATTTCGAGCTCTGTGTTCCAAGAAGGACAATTTCCTATTTATAATGGTGGAAATTCATTCACTAACCTACACTCAACCTATAATCAATCGCCTATAACAAATGTAACTACTGTCTTCGTTACATGGGATTCATATACAAACCATAGCACAGATGATGGATTTTCATTTAATAATGTTTATTGTGGAAGAGAACCATCTGTGAATATTTTACAATATGGTGGAGTGCCACTTCCTAATTGTAATAATACGAGACCATTTGCTTATTATGAAGGGTCAATTACGGCTACAGATGCGCCTTATATAGTAAATACAGATATGACTTATTGTTTTTTGGGTTGTCAAGCACAAAGTTATGGTAATATGAACGCATGGGACGTTTCTGGAATTACAAAATTGGATAATACGTTTAGATGGAGTAATTTCAATGCTGATATTAGCAAATGGAATGTCTCCAATGTAAATTCTTTATATGGCACATTTCAAGGTTCAGGATTTAATCAAGACATTAGTGGATGGAATGTATCAAAAGTAACCATTATGTATGCCACATTTTATGGCTCTCCTTTCAATCATGACCTAAGCAAATGGAATGTTTCAAATGTCCAAAATATGTTTCAATGTTTTTTCTCATGTGGTAATTTCAATCAAGATTTGAGTAATTGGGATACACATAAGGTTGATTCATTCTTTGGTATGTTACAACTTACTAAATTCAATAGCAATATCGGAAATTGGAATTTTTCAGGATCAACAAATCCCGATAATTCAAATTGGTTATTGACTAGCACTGGATACACACCTCCTCAAATGAGTTTACTATTAAAAACCTTAAGTCAAAATTCCACATTCAGAAATAAACATTTATTGGGCATTCCATCTTATTTAAATGCACCATCTATGTCATCCGTTATTTCTACTTTAACATCTAATGGAATTACCTTTACAACAACACCTGTAGCTTCAGATTTGTCACTATTCAAAGCATCCAAATATAATCCTTCTGATTTGTATTCATTGGGATATACAGTATCACAATTATTATCACCCCCTTCTACATATATCCTTTCTGACATTTCCTCGACATCTTTCCCAAGTTCTCAATATATTTCAGCAGGGTATCAATTAAGTGACCTTATCAATAGTGGATTTTCAGTAAAAACCCTGTCTATTATTGGGTTCTCTATTTCGGACCTCCTTTCTTCGGGTTATTATGTCCTTTCTGACTTGGCATCGGCAACATATACAAAATCGCAATACACATCAGCCGGATATTCAGTAGGCGACCTAATCAATAATGGATTTTCTTCCACTCAAATCACTTCAGCCGGATACTCCTTTACAGATTTGATTGCGGCTAATTATACCATATCTGTTCTCATCGGTATGGGTCTAAGTGGCATTTCATTATTACTTTCATCTGGGGTCCAAAAATCAGACTTCGTATCAGCCAACTATACTGCTACAATACTACACGCTGATGGATTTACATCAACACAAATGAAACAATTCGGATATTCGGCCACAGACCTATTTTCAGGTGGATATTTGGCAAGCACCTTATACACCGCCGGATACACTACAGCAGAAGTATTTGCTGGTGGCTATACAGCATTAAACCTTTATGACAGTTCCTATACACCCATTAGCATGATTTCTGCCGGATATCATCTTACAGATATGAAATCAGCTGGTTATACCGCTACTCAATTAGTCCAAGCAAATATTTCTTTATCTACACTTATCTCCTTGAACTATGGTCTCGCTGATTTGAAACTTGCCGGATTTACAACAACCCAATTAAAACCAACTTATACACTCGACCAATTAGTTTCTGTAGGATTTGGAGTAGCAGATTTAAAGAGTGCTGGATATGTTGTTTCTGACCTTCTTCCTTATTTTTCTTTAGTTCTTCTTATTAGTGGAGGATTCTTACCTGCCGATTTTTTAATTGCGAATGTTTCTGCAACTGATTTGAGAACAGCGGGAGAAACAGCTACTGAATTGACAACTGGTGGATATACACTACAAAATCTAGTTACAGCTGGGTTCTCAACAATTGATTTGAAAGCTGATAATTTCACAGCTGCTCAATTGAACCCATTTTTTACATTGGCTCAGCTTATATCTGCATCTTATCCTGCTTCAGATTTACAAGCACTCGGATTTACAGTGCATCAAGTAATTACAAATGGATATACATTGGCCGATTTATATACCTCTAATTTTCAAAAATCAGACTATATTGCTAGTTCCATAACAATATCTCAATTAGCACAGGCTGGATTTAATGCTACGAGTTATTTAGCGGCAGGATATTCTACACTTGAAATTTACAACTCGGGATTATACACAATTCAGCAAATGATCGAAATTGGATTTATGATTGACATACTATTAAGATCGGGAATAACATTACCAGGTTTTATTTATGACATTAGTTATGGTGTTTTCAATAATACAATCCCTATAGTAAATACTGGTAATTCATTTACAGATTTGTCTTGGTGTTATACATCAAATACAACAACAACATCTGTTCAGGTCTACTGGTCATCATACACTAATCGTAACCAATATGATGGATTATTTATTCAATGTGTCAATTATTATAATAACCCTAGTTTCAATATACTTCAATATGGTCATGTTCCTTTGGCAAATTATAACCCGAATAATAATATCGGTGTTTTCCAAGGATTTGCGGGTGCTATTCTTGCAACAGACGCACCATTAATAACAAATAATAGTTTGCAGGCATGTTTTGTAATTTCAACTGCTTCTAACTTTGGAAATCTAAATGCTTGGGATGTTTCTGGAGTAACAAATTTGAGTTATACGTTTTATTGTGCACCAAATTTTAATACAAATGTGAATAATTGGAATGTTTCAAATGTAACATCGATGTATGGCACCTTTATGACATCTGTCGGGTCTATTTTTAATCAACCATTAAATAATTGGAATGTTGGAAAAGTTACGGATATGACAAATATGTTTAATAGTGCTAATTGTTTCAATCAATCTTTAAATAGTTGGAATGTATCTAATGTTCAAACATTTATGGGAATGTTTAATACAGCAACTGCTTTTAATCAACCATTAAATAATTGGAATGTCAGTAAAGGAACTGATTTTAGGTATATGTTTGCTAATGGAACGATTTTTAATCAACCTATTGGTAATTGGAACTTAAGTAGTGCCACAACGTTTGAAGGAATGTTTGTTAATTCCGCTTTTAATCAACCAATTGGTAATTGGAATACATCAAATGTGGTTTCAATGAGCGCAATGTTTGCTGGATTAAATAACATGTTCAATCAACCTATTGGAACGTGGAATACATCAACAGTTACAAACATGTCATTAATGTTCTCACAAAATCTAACTTTTAATCAACCGATTGGAACCTGGAATACATCAAGCGTAACAAATATGTATTGTATGTTTCAATATGCTAATTTTAATAAACCGATTGGAAGTTGGGATACATCCAATGTTACAGATATGACGGATATGTTCAGTAGTGCCCAGAATTTCAATCAAGATTTGAGTAATTGGAATGTATCAAAAGTAACAATTTTCCGAACTTTCTTTTACAACGCATCATCACTGAATATACCTAGTTTTGGTAATTGGAATTTTTCTTCTGCTACACCTCAAACATTCATTTTAACTGGAACTAATTTTACACCTATTCAAATGAATTACTTACTCACGACTTTTGCGAATAATTCTACATTCCGAAATATTAATTTGTCCCAACTCCCTAATTATGCAGTTAATTCTGGAATGGTATCTGTATTACAAACATTACAAAATAAAGGTGTAGGTTATCAAATAGCCGGTTCTATTATTTCAACAAGCACATTCAACACTTCTCTTTATTCAATTAGTTATTTACTAACTGCTTCTTATTCATTAGCCGACCTAATTCCTTCTCAGTATACGAAATCAGATTATGCAGCAGCAAATGTAACTGTTCAACAATTACAATCTGCTGGTTACACAGCCACAATAATGAGACAAAAAGGATATTCTCTTTCTGACTTATTGAGTAATGGTTATACGGTTGCTTCTACTCGTGGTTCTGGATATTCAACCAGTGATTATACTATCCAAAATGTAGGTCTTTCTCAACTTTATTCTTCCGGATTTTCTGCATACGATTTACGAGTAGCCGGATTTTCTATTTCTCAAGCACTTTCTGTAGGATATCAATTAATAGATTTATCTAATTCTGGTTTCCAACAAGCACAATATACGGCAAGTAATATAGTAGTTGCGAATTTAAAAGTAGCTGGTTATCAATCTACAAATTATACATTGGCTGGATATACACCTGCCGATTTGATTAATTCAGGGATATATACCGTTCAATCATTATTAAATATCGGATATACAAATGCTCAATTAGTTCTTGGTGGTGCTTATCCACAATATACAGGATTTATTTTTGACATTTCTAGTTCTCTTTGGAATTCATTAGACCCTGTAAAACGTATTCCGGTTATCAATTATAATAATTCATTTACAGGATTTACATATACAACAGTTGTTAGCAGTATAACAGGTTTAACAACAGTATTTGTTTCTTGGCAGTCATATGTGCCAATTTATCAGGGTGGCCAATGTTTGGATGGTTTGTCTTTCAATGATACTTGGAAATATGGTTCAACTACTTATAATAATTCTAATACACAAAGTATAAATATTCTCCAATTTGGCGGAGTTCCACTTGCGTATATGAATAATTATACAAATGCAATTTTCTATTATTTCCAAGGAACAATTTCAGCAAAAGATGTTCCAACTATCCTATATGATTCATTGACACAAGCATTTTCTGGAGCGAATTTATCAAATTACGGAAATATTGGAAATTGGGATGTATCTACTGTCAAAAATATGAATTCTATGTTTTCAGGTAGTAATTTCAATGGTGATATTAGTGGTTGGAATGTTTCTAATGTAACTGATTTTGGAGCTATGTTCCAAAACGCACATCAATTTAATCAACCAGTGAATAACTGGAATGTCACAAACGCAACTAATTTTTCATCAATGTTTCAATGTCGCTCTTTTAATCAACCATTGAATAATTGGAATGTTAGCAATGGTCTTAGTTTTTCATACATGTTTGCGGGCAATAGTGCATTTAACCAAGATATTACTATGTGGAAATTTAATCAACATTCAGCAAGTTTAGTTGATCTTAACTGGATGTTATCAAGTGCCAATTCATTTAATCAAAATATCGGATTATGGACTTATACAAATACAAATGTAAATTCTACTGTAACAGCTGGGGATGGGTTGAATTATCCTGGATATAACCCTTTAAAAATGGCTGTTTTAATTATAACCACATCAACAAATTCATCATATAAAAATGTTGTTCAAGACCGTCAATGTAATAATTACTTATCTACACCATTATCTACCGCAGCACAATCCGTTTATTGGTTCAGAAGTAATCCTGTAACAATCAATCCAGGCCAATTCAAAAATCTGGGGTATCTCGCTAATGATTTGAGAACCGTCGGATATAGTATTTCAGATTTAATATCTAATAATTATAATCTCATCGATCTTTCCAATTCCGATTTCCAAGTTGCTGATTACACCGCTAATAATTATACTATCACCAATCTTTTCAACGCTGGATTTTCAGTAGATAATCTAGCTGCTGCTGGATATACTTTCACACAACTTATCAATACCGGTATTTCTTTTGCCAGCTTTGCTAACTCCACCAGTTTCAATAAATCTAACTATAGCACACAACAAATAACCATTCCACAATTAGTAACCGCTGGGTTCTCTTATAAATATTTGATACAATCTGGATATACCAAATCAGATTTCCAATCTGCAAACATAACATCACAAACTCTTTTCCAAGCAGGTGTTACAGTAGATTTAATGACAACAGCACAATATTCTCTTTATGACATCATACAGTCTGGTTATTCATTGACCCAAGTAAAATCCTATGGATTTAAACAACCTGATTATAGCAAAGCAGGATTTACTGTTTATGACCTTAAATTGGCCGGTTTCAAAAAGATAGATTATACAAATGCCGGATATTCACCACTCGATTTGATAAATTCAGGACAATATACTCTTTCTACAATTATGAATACATTAGGATATACATATGCAGATGTTATTCCAGCTGGGTGCATGCCAAATCAAAAAGGATTAATATTCGATATTGCTAGTTATGTATTCAATACTACTTCGTTACAATTATGGAGTAATACAGTTGCACGATTTATTCCTATTAATAACCAACATGGTTCATATGTAGATTTATCTTATTCTTGGGTTCAAACACCTTCAACCGGATTAACAACTATATTTATTACTTGGAAGTCATTTAATAACCAAAATACAAATGACGGTTTTACATTCAATTTAACTAATAGCCCGAATACAAGAAGCGTAAATATTTTACAATTTGGAGGAATACCATTAACAATCGGTTCGCTTAATAATTCAAGGACGTTCCAATGGTTTAATGGCGCAATTAGTGCAACAGATAGTCCAAACTTTTTGACAACCTCATTGAATTATTTATTTTACGCGGCTACAGCAACAAAATATAACATTAGTAACTGGGATGTTTCTGGTATAACCGATTTTACAAATATGTTTGAATCCAGTAATTTCAACACTGATATTAGCAAATGGAATGTTTCAAACGCAACAAATATGTATCATATGTTTAATACTTGTCCCTATTTCAATCAACCTCTTAATACATGGAATGTTTCACGTGTAACATCTTTTGTTGGTATGTTTCAGAACGCCTATATTTTCAATCAACCATTGAATAATTGGAATGTTTCTAGTTGCACAGATTTCAGTTGGATGTTTTATGGAGTTGGTAATTTCCTGCAAGACATTAGCATGTGGAAAACAAACAGTCTTCAACTTATTACTAATATGTTCCAAAACGCAACTATGCCTATTCCCAATTTTGGAGGCTGGAATTTCACACATTTAACAAATATGGATAATTGTATAACAGCTCCTCCTCAAAATACCCCCATTTTCTTATTGGCTATCAATATATTTTATACATCTTTGGCAAATAATCCTACATTTTGTTTGGGAACTGACCCTAATCTACCGATGTTGAATGTCCCTAATTTGAATATTATTGTAGCACAATTAGCAGCTAAGGGATATATATTACAACCAAGCGAAGTTGCAGTAAATTTGGCATTATGTAATCAAGTTGGGTGTTCTGCTGCTGATTTACATGCGTGTGGATTTCAAGTAACTGATTTATTAGGTGGTTCTTATACGCTTCCTTCGTTAGTAACGGCTGGTTATCAAGCAACTGATTTTTCAGGTGCTGGTATTCATGTTACTGATTTATTAACGGCTGGGTTCCCCCCTACAACATTAATATCATCCGGATTTTCTATTTCTGATATTTCAATGACAACATTAGTCAATAGTCCTGGGTTCAATTACGCATTTAAAGCTATCGGGTATACTATTACACAAGTCATAAATGTTGGATATACTTTATCTATTTTAATAAATTCCGATTATATTAGCACTGATTACACAGCAGCCGGTTATACAGTTGCACAATTATATTCTGCTGGGTTCTCAATCCCTACACTTCTTTCTATTGGATTTCAAGTATCAGATTTATTAACTGCTCATATTCCTGCTAATTTATTAGCACAAAATGGAATAACTATTAGTCAAATCCTTTCAAATAATTATTATCATTTAATTGATCTTTCTAATTGCGGATTTACACAATCTCAATTTACTGCTGCAACATACACAATTTCTAATTTGAAAACCGCCGGTTACACTGTTCCTCAGTTAATAAGTTCTCAATATACCATTTCACAAATATATAATGCAGGCTATTCTGTAGCTTCTTTGATTGCTGCTGGTGCTTCTATTCCTTCTTTATATCTTGCGAATGTTCCAGCTTCACAATTATTAGCTGCGAATATTAATCCAACCCTATTATATGTTGCTGGATATCCAGTATCTAGTTTGACGGCATCGAATGTTTCTCTTTCTGCATTATTATCATCAGGTATATCTGTTGTTGATTTGAGTAATTCCGGATTTACTATACACCAAATGCAACAAGCAGGTGTTCCTATTACAACATTTATTCAGGCCGGATTTACTACACAACAATTAGAACTCGGCGGATATACAGCTACGGATTTCAAAAATATTGGATATAGTTCTCTTACATTAATGAATGCCGGATATTCATTATCAGAGCTTCTTACTGCTGGTTATGATATACCTGATTTATTAAGTGATGGTTATACTGTTTCACAGTTAGAAGTTCTAGATGTTTCAGCTGTTGCTTTATATAATGCCAATGTTCCACTTCAACAAATACATGATGCATCTTATACTTTATTACAACTCATTGGAACCAATCTATATACTCCATCTGACCTTGCTTCTGTAGGATATACTGCTTTAGATTTCCGAAATATTGGTTATTCTGCTAGTCAAACATATGCTCTTAACTATAGTATCTCACAAATGAAAACAGCTGGATATACAGCTGGCCAAATGTTGGCAGCAAATATATCAGCTTCATCGCTCGTTTCAAATGGATATACAGCAATAGATTTCGCAGCTTCTACGAGTTATACTGTAGATCAATTATTTAGATTGGGATTTCTGGCAAGAGATTTATTTGCTGCTGGATATACTACAACAGCGGTATATGCTAGTAATGATTATACTATTCAACAAATGGCTGGCGGTGGTTATACATTACAAATGTTTTACAATGCAAATATTCCAGCATTGGACCTTTATAACGCAGGATATATGGCGTCTCAATTAAAAACTGTGGGCTATACAGCTACACAGCTATCTTCAACACCATATACTACAACCAATTTATATCAAGCAGGTTATCAAGTCTCTGATTTAAAAACAGCAGGATATAGTCTAAGCGACATATTAGCAGGGGGTTATCAATTATCATATGTGAAGTCAGCGGGATATACTGCTTCTGACCTTGCCGCTCTCAATTATACTGCTAGTCAATTAAAACAAGTCGGATATACATCTACTCAATTAAAAGAAGCTAACTATACTTCTAGTCAAATGTATGCGGCCGGATTTGTTGCTTCAAGTATGTTGGTAGCAGGATATTCAGCAGTAGATTTATACAATGGTGGTTATATGGCTTATATAGTAGTTCAGGCAGGATATACTCCACAAAGTGTTGCTAACGCGGGTTATACAGTTACTCAATTAAAGGCTGCTAATTTTACAGCAACCCAATTAAATTCATATGGTTTCACTGCTTCTCAATTGTATGGTATTTATACAGCAACTGATATGAAAACCGCTGGATATACGGCAACTCAAATGCGAACAGGCGGATACTCCGCTTCAGATTTATTCGTAGCCGGATATTTGGCGTCTGATTTAAAAACCGCTGGATACTCTATTAATGAAATACACGATTCGGGATATAATATTGCTCAAGCTTCTACTGCTGGATTTACAGGAGAACAATTAGTATCAGGTGGATATACAGCTGGAGATCTTGCTTCTATTGGATATACCGCAACACAATTATTTCATTTGAATTTTACAGCAACACAGATGGTTCAAGCAGGATTTAGTGCCCAACAGTTATATGCTGCTGGATATCAACCGGCCGATTTAAAAGTGGCAGGATTTAAAGTATCAGATTTATTACAAATAGGTATTCAGGCACCAGCATTATTACTTGCTGGATTTACACAAAAAGAAATCGATGCAGCAGGAGTTGTTTTTGTATTAGACGCATTCTCTTCTACAACAACTATGTCTTCCATGGCGACTGTTTTGGACGGACTTCCTCCAGAAGCTTTACAAGATGCCAGTGCTACTGCAGTCTTTTATATGGACCAGAGTTATTTACAAAATATATTCAAATTTAAACTTAAATCGAATATTATTCAAGATTCTGAAAACAATAATATAACATATTATACCTTTATGACAAACTGGCCAAATAATTTTGTAATCAATCCGTCTAATGCTATGTTAGACCAACCAGATTCATTAGGAGCTATTTTACAATCCAATCTTGCTAATGAAATGTTAGTTAAACACGATTTTGTGCGTTATTTGGCACAAAAATTGTTTGGAACACCAATGGCAACCGACCTATTTTCCAATCAAACAGAATTATTAAATAGTCTGGATCAAATCGGAGATAATATTTTTAATAGTGATATTAGTGGTATTTTATGGCAATATTCCAGCACTAATCCATCACCACAGACTTCCTCAACATATCTTTTTGATGCAAGTTTGAATTATTATTATACTACAGACTATATGACAACAAATAACAATATTGGTAGAGAACTTTTACAACAAATGCTACATTTCAATCCAGACCGTTTTAATCATTTAACTGAAGATAATAATCATCTATTCAGTCTTCCGATTATAAATGGGGATAGTATTAATTTCACATATACTATCAATCCTGCTGCCAATCAAAATCAATTGACAGGTGTTGCCCCTTTTTCAGGAAGAGTATATCATGTAAAAATTATAGTAGATGATGGAACACATATAAATACCACTCCTATTGATTAAACCCTTGCACTACGTAGTAGAATTAAAATGGCACTTCATAGTACATTTTAATTCTACTACGTAGTGCAAGGGTCGGATATCAGTAACGATTTGAAATGACGCCCCAGAAGGGCGTCCCATTTTAAATCTTCACTGGTATAAATTTTCTCTATGAAATAATATACCATAATTGAAAATAAAACAATATAAATGGAATAAATGTTCTCTATTAATGAACCTTTTTGCAACATTAAGATTTTTTTATTATTATACACTTTTTTATTGGTTCCGTCTGGCATTTTTCTTAGGAATTTTAACTCCACCAATTCGACCGAAGACTTTTTTGGAAGAAAACAAAGAATATATTGAACCATTATTAGAATTATTTAAAAAAACATATGAGAACAAGTCGGTGAATTGGAATGAAAATATAGATACAATTCTTTATGACAAACCCAAATATACTCTTTATATGAGCGAACCAAATACCCCATTAGAACAATTATGGAAAACACGTGTATTGTTTGAAAAAACCCCTAGAGGAAATATTATTATGTTTTATGATGCTTATAAGTTGGGGTTTTCGTTTTATTGTGACCAAAAAGTCATATCATATGACATTTTGAACGCGGCAGCCATGAAATATGTTAGGCTTTTTAGATGTCGTGATTTTTTCTTGGATGAAGAATTCGTTCCAAATAAATCTCCATTGATTGCTATTCATTTCGATGAAAAAAAGAATGTTCTCAATGTAAATATTAAAAAACAAAATAAATTGACTAAACCAAACCAAATTAAACCGAAATCGTATGTGGTTTCAAATTGGTTTTTCAATAAACCTATAAAAGATGAACCAAAAGAAGAGAAAGAGGGACCTGAAAAAATGATGAATAAATTTCTTTATTTGGGAAAAATTGCAAATTATCAAATGACACAGTCGATGCCAAAACCACGTAAAGTTCTCGCCAAATTTGTTTCTCCTGTATTAGAATCACTTGGTGGTCAAAAGATGAGTTTTAAAGATTATAAAGAATGGCAGGATAAGCAGAAGCAATCATCCACTTGATATATTCTTTTTGACCCAATTCAAATATCCATTGCTTTTTTCCACTTGAAACGACATTCCTAGATGGTCTTTTGCTATTAAATATGATTTGTATTGTTTTGGTGTTAATGATGCCAAATAACGTTCTACTCTTTCCACTGTAGTTTTATCTAAATTGTCCATTTTATACTATACTATAAAATGGTTCTTTATTATTCAATTTTGTAACACCCCGAAGAGGTCAGCTAAAAGACAACTGATATTTTACTTAAAACGACGCAGGAGGACCTGGTAGTGCCGAATTTCGCGTTGCTGTTTTCGGTAATACATTATTTTTCTGACATAATCCTCCTAAAGCCTGAATAAAAGCACCTTGTGAAATGGGTCCAAGACGACTAGATGTTGCGGGTGTTTTTGTTACTGAATACCATCCACGAGGAATACGAATAACACAATTAAAAGGACGAGGTCGTTGGTCTTTTGTTAATCCGCCACATGTATTCGCAAATGGCTTACATATTCCATTTTTATTACATAAATCTAAAGCTGCAACTGTATTTTTCGATAGGTTCTCAATATAAGACTGCTGTGTATTCTGAATCATATTCGCATCCGGTTTTACAACAGCATATGGTTGGGGTCTTCGAATCCATCTATATTGGGTCATCAGCTGACCATTTGTATCCAATACTGACTTTTTGACAACAGAAGGATCGTTATTTGCTGACATTCCATTATTAGAGGGGAAACAGAAGTCGTCATAAACAATGGGTCCTCTTTTATAAGAACCACAACATCCTCCACTTCCTCTTGGTTCATTTCCCCTCATGGGTGTTTTCGGAAAATGAAGTCCGAGAACTCCACGACCAATATATCCTTGACTTCTACGTGTTCCATTTAAAGAGAACTGTTTTACACCTACACTTAAATTGCGATATAGAACTCTTGATTTTCTTTTTAATGTTGCTTCTGACATATATATTAGTTCTCATATTTTTATTTTTTCTTTTATTTTTGTTATCATATTTTATTTCTGATTGGCTTCTAGAATTGATACGCGTTTCTTGAGTTCTTGAATTTCTTTTACGAGAACAGCTATTAAACCTGTATAATTCAAACTTTGATATTCGTCGCCATCCTTTTCTCCTTCAACTAGATTAGGGAATACTTCTTGAACTTCATGCGCAATGAAACCTAAATCTTTCTTTCCAGAGAGAACATTGGTATATTGAATGGGTTTTAATTCATCTACTGAATAATAATTACCGAGTATTTCTGGATTGGTTTTAATACGGTAATCTGATGTTGTAATGAAATAAGTCGAATAAGATGTTCCTGTTGCTCTAATATTTCCATTCACATCTAAGTTATATTGGGGAGAAGTTGTTCCTATACCAACATTACTCATATAGTAAATACCTCCTGTTCCATTAGTCCATTGTGAAGAACCACCTCCACCACCAGTGAATGGTGATGAACCATTTACAAGTAAATTACCCGACCCTACAATATTAATATAACCTCCAATATACAAATTTCCTTGTATACTTGTTCCACCAACTACTTGTAATGCTCCTGAAGTTGTAGTTGTACTTGGTATATTACTTGGTATATATACTGTTGTTGGTCCATATGGAGCAACTGAATTACCTAATACTATTTGATTACTTGCAGTAGGTTGAGCATATGTTCCAATCGCAGTTGAATAATTAAATGTTCCTGATGTAAAAGCATTATATCCTACTGCTGTATTATAAGTATTTGTATTATTATTAACTAGTGCGTTATATCCAACAGCTGTATTATAACTTCCAATACCTGTATTGTTTTGTAATGCTCCATATCCAACCGCTGTATTCTGCAAACCAGTTGTAATACTTGTTAATGTATTATGTCCTAGAGCAGTATTTTGAGAACCTGTTGTTATTGCTGATAATGTCACATTACCAACACCCATATTAGCAAATGAATTTCCTTGTAAGATCATAACACCATTATTGTTTGTGATACGAGTAATACCTGATACATCTAATGGATATTGAGGATTAGTTGTTCCAATAGCAAGATTACCAAGAACAACGACGGTTTCTTTTGATGTTCCCATCATAATTTGATTACTTGCTGTCGGTTGAGCATTGTATCCTATTGCTGTAGATTGATTATACACAGATGTTGTTGTAAAAGCATTTCCACCAATTACAGTATTATTTATTCCTGTTGTAATATTATTTCCTGCTTGATATCCAACCGCAACATTATAACTGCCACTGGTAATGGTTGTTAATGCTTGATTTCCTACACCAATATTCGATATACCTGGAGTTGTAGTGCTAATACTTTTTGGTGGATTTCCAATAAAAATATTATTCAATCCATATGCTTGAGTTGTATTTCCATAAACACCTTCACCAATAATGAAATCAGATGAACTTAATGGATTAGAACTATTACTGATGGCCAATATGGATGTTGTTTTAATACTATTTGCTAGAATGGTTCCTGTTGTATTCAAACTTCCAGAAATATCTAATGTATATTGCGGTGTTTGTTGTCCTATACCAACATTACCTGCATTATAATACGCGTTATTACCCGATAAATTCCAAGGACTTCCTCCAGTCGGTCCTGTAGAACCAGTAGAACCAGTAGATCCTATATAACCTGTAGGTCCTGTTGTTCCTGTTGATCCCGTAGGTCCTGTTGTTCCTGTAGGTCCTGTTGTTCCTGTAGGTCCTGTTGTTCCTGTAGGTCCTGTTGTTCCGGTTGTTCCTGTTGTTCCTGTAGGTCCTGTTGTTCCTGTTGATCCCGTAGGTCCTGTTGTTCCTGTAGAACCTGCAGAACCTGTAGAACCCGTAGGTCCGGTTGTTCCTGTAGAACCTATAGAACCTGTAGGTCCGGTTGTTCCTGTTGATCCCGTAGGTCCTGTTGTTCCTGTAGAACCTGCAGAACCTGTAGAACCCGTAGGTCCGGTTGTTCCTGTAGAACCTGTAGAACCCGTAGGTCCGGTTGTTCCTGTAGAACCTGCAGAACCCGTAGGTCCGGTTGTTCCTGTAGAACCCGTAGGTCCTGTTGACCCTGTACGTCCAGTAGAGCCAGTTGGACCAGTAGCTCCTGTAGATCCTGCAATTCCAGTAGCACCAGTAGCTCCTGTAGGTCCTGCAATTCCAGTAGCTCCTGTAGCACCAGTAGCTCCTGTAGGTCCTGCAATTCCAGTAGATCCAGTCAGACCAGTAGCTCCTGTAGGTCCTGCAATTCCAGTAGAGCCAGTCGGACCAGTAGAACCTGTAGGTCCTGCAATTCCAGTAGAGCCAGTTGGACCAGTAGCTCCTGTAGGTCCTGCAATTCCAGTAGCACCAGTCGGACCAGTAGAACCTGTAGGTCCTGCAATTCCAGTAGCACCAGTCGGACCAGTAGAACCTGTAGGTCCTGCAATTCCAGTAGCACCAGTC